>Ga0207694_10000756_pt1 | contig 29025 bp, 60 predicted proteins | sample KBSC34metaG_FD_184353 | JGI IMG/M metagenome (GOLD analysis project Ga0207694, IMG submission 184353) | Corn rhizosphere microbial communities from Kellogg Biological Station, Michigan, USA - KBS C3-4 metaG (SPAdes) (version 2) | ecosystem: Host-associated > Plants > Roots > Rhizosphere > Soil... | reverse complement strand
AGCACCTGAACGGCTACTCCAGCTAGCAGTGACCAGAACACAGCATGAGCGAGCAGTATCAGGTCCATCAGAGCCTCCACGATTGCTGCGGCCAAAGCCGCTTCAGAAGGTCGACCCAGTAGGGAGGTCGCAACAGGGACGCGACCGGAATGCGGCGAGGGCCCTGGTAGTCCTCATCCTCGTAGACCTCCTCAGGCTCGAAGACAAAGACATCCCCGATGCGCTCGAACCTGTACACGTTGGACGGGTAGCCGTAGGTCCTGTAGAGCGACTCCGAGAACTCCCCGGCTGCCGTCCTGTAGAAGCGGCTGATGCCGCAAGGGCAGTCGTGCAGCTTCTTGGTCTCAGCCTTCCCAGGGGCGCCACAGGGGCAAATGAAGTAGTGAACCAGCACAGCCAAGCTGCACCTCCTCACAACTCTTATCCCAGAGGCCCCAGGGCTTCTCCCAACCGGGCGCGCAGAAGGTCAGCAGTGGAGAGATAGGACAGACTCACCCCCCATTACACTGAGTAGATCGACCTCAACCAACAATCCTAACAGCCCTCGTCTCCGGCTAGCTCCCCAGGCGGTAGCCTGGAGCTATCCCGCTGTAAGCCGATAAGCCCTACTCTGCAAAGTATGCGAAATTCCTTGCATTCTCCACCCCCGAAGTTACCAGGCAGGTCAGTGTCTGTGACAATCCCAGCCTCTGTTCGCTCCCTACGGCTCTATAAGCCGGCTATGAGCTATCCAGCTACTAGACGAGGACTTGTGTTAGCCTCGATTGCGCCCCCTAAGGAGACCCAATGGCCGACCAGGAACAGGAACCAGAGAAGGCGAATATCGGCGCTCTGACCAATGCCGCAGTAGCAGCTATCGGCTTGGTAGCCGCTAAGGCGCTACAAGCGCATGGTGTCGTTACGCTGCAGGTAGGAGATAGCGGCTACATCGAGCTAGTTCCAGTAGGAGAGCTGGAGCTGGATAGGCTTCCAGAGCAGGAAGCGCTTCAGGAGCTGATCTCCAGGGACTACGCAGACAGCCAGTTGGCCGATTATCTGCGCCAGAGAGCGCACAGAGCAGCATGGAAGCAGTACAGGCACCAAATGGAGCTGCAAAAGGAGCTCATGGAGGGGGCGCAATCCTCGTCCAAGGACGAACATCGCTAATCGCTAGACCTAAAACAAAGGGGAGCCAGACGGAAAACAGGGGGGACAGTGTGAACCTAGCCCAGTGGGTGGGGATTTTTTCTAGGGGCTGATAGCGCAGGAAGGACGTCAATTTTTTTTCTGGAGGAGAAGACGCATGAAAGCCTGCGGTAACAAAGAGTGTAAGGGTCTGGCTCTGAAACCTGGCGACTTCTGCGGAGGCAGCTATTGCAAGCTGCTGGGCGCACGAATGAGCGAGGAGAGAGCAGGTAAGTTTCCCGCCGTCATGTTCCTGGGCAACTGGTTCCTGACTGATGATTTCCGCGTCTTCACCCATATGCGCTTCGTCTTTGAGGAGACGCGGGTGCGGGCTGACGGGACGAGGAACGTGTCGAACGTGGACAGGATGCTATCTGAGCAATTACCCGGTCTACGAGACGCCGTCTACAAGGCGGTCAGCACCGTAGAGTTGGAGGACCACGGGGATAGGCCGATGGTTGTTCACCAGGGTGGTGTTCTTCGCGCCTACGCGCCGGCGAAGGACTGGATGGGGAAGGGCTGGGCTGTTGGCGACGCCGTTCCGTGGACTCTCGCCTGATGCTGGAAGGCCAGCTCAGGAAGATCGCGCTCCAGGCCGCTCTGGAGGGCAGGTACCTGGATGCCGTCATCTACGGCTATGTGGAGACCGCTCTCCATCTCCTCGTCTGGGTCATCTACTGCGTCTCCAGAGCCGTGCAGGAGGAGAGGCGCACGATCTGCTCTTTCCGGTGATAAGAGCCTGGAGGTGACGATGTTGCGCTTCATCTACAGGGTCTATCGGTCTCAGGCGGCCAGCGGCTACCTGGACATCAAGCTCTTCCTGGCTCGCGGTTCTGAAGAAGAGACGTTCCAGGGCTCATTCTCCCTGAGCGAGCTCGAGTGGAGAGTCTACAGGAAGGTGATGAACCTGGGAGACTGCACCCTCACCAGCCAGCGGACGCACATGGTGATTGACGGAGAGCGCGTCGACGCCAGCGTGACGATCATGGAGCACTTGTCGAAGTATGACTGATAGCTAAGAAGAGGGATGTCCCCTCTTCTTTTTATTACTCCTCTGCGGTGAGCGGGGTGCTCACAATCGGCTCTGGGTCGAACTCTCCTGTTGGCAGATCGCGCATCAGGAGATCGAGTGTGATCGTCTTCCTGCCTTCTGTCCTGATGATCACCTCCATGATTCTGCGCAGTCGATGGCTGCGCTCGCTGTCTCCCCATTTCTTCCGCAGCTCGGAGAACTGGGAGCTCTGGTAGTCGCGCATGCACTCGAAGAACCACTCGATCTGATCGAGTTCGTCGGCGCTGAAGAGGTCGAGCCCTTCGATATACCTGATCATCGTCTTCCGCTCGCCGTACTCGTATTCGCCCGTTGCGAACTCTGAGCACGTGATCTTGTTGAGCCGCTCCACAGCCGCCACGAACAGCGAGCCGATGCCGCAGACGCGGCACGAGGGCATCGCCTTCAGGCGGTCGCGGATCTGGCAATCGGACTGCCAGAAATTTTCGGCGAGCGGGTGGAAGTAGGTGCTCTCGGCGAGCATGCGCCGGTTGACGAGCTGTAGCAGCACGTCCTTCGCCAGCATGACGCGCCTGGTGGGCTTGTCCGCGGCCTCGAACTTGGCGTTCGTCTCCTCGATGCGGCGGCTGATAGCCTCGAGAACCTTATGCTCGTCTTCTCTGGAGAGATACATAGAATTTCCTCCTGTTCGTCTCTTATCTCCTGGCCTGAAATTTTTTCTTGGGAAATTTCGGGTACAAGAAGCTGGAGGTGAATCTTGGCCAACAAGGCGCGAGATCTGATTCTCGCTGTCATCGATGGAACACCCTACGAGAACGGGAAGCTGAAGCCCGCCGTCCGGGAGCTGGACGAGTACATCGAGGGATTGGAGGCGAAGTACGAACACGCGGTTGCGGCACTGCGAGACGCGAAGGCGCACCTGAGCAACGCCCCGTTCAAGCACCACCGCTTCGACTGCAAGGCTCGCATGAATGGGATGTGCGGCGGGTTCGGCGCCGAGATGAGGGACTGCACGTGCGGCAAGAACGCCGTCGATTACGTGCTCAAGTACAAGCTCGATGTCGATCTTCAGGCCGCTGTCGCCACGAGCGGGCTCTGCCGCCTCTGTCAGCATAGCAAGCACGGTGGTGTCGAGTGCGGTGTGTCCACGGAACCGGATGGCGATCGCTGCCCATGCGAGGGGCCATGAAAGATCGAAGCAGCACCGTCAAGTTCGCAGTCTTCATCGTCGTCATGCTCCTGATCGCCCTACTGGCCCTGCTTCAGCAGAGGCTACCGGACTGCACGCCCGAGCTCGAGGGGCACGTGAAGTTGAAGGCCGCGAACAGGTGGTCTCGCGATATCATGGTGTGCCGGCGCGGCTCGTGGCAGCCGCTGGTCCTGAAGGAGGCACCGTGAGCATCAAGGCCAAGTTCGCAGCCATGCGCGAGGCGCTTCTCGAGTGGAAGGTCTTCGCGCACTTCATCGACGTCGAGGACGCAGTCGGATTCGCCAAGGTACTCAACGCTGGAGAGGACGCGCTCAGAGATACGGAGGAGATCGTCGCCCGAGTAGAGAAGATGGAGCTGGTCATCGCAGCACTGGCGACGTCAGATCCGCTCTACGAGAGGCAGATCTGGGTGGACGGCAAGCAGACGACCGTCGTTGTCTGCGCTCTGTGCGACGGTGAGATACCGGACGGGCACGGGGCCGACTGCCCGTGGTGGATGAGTCGCCAGCTCATACGAGAGGTCGAAGCCTTATCGGCTAATAAGAGCCAAAAATAAGCGTTGGACAGAAAGGAGATAAGAAGGCGGAGGTGACACATGAGTTTGCTCGACGAGCAGACGAAGCAGAAGCTCATCGAAGACTTCAAGACCAGCCTCAATCAGACGTACACCCGCTACACCGTCACGATTCTCGACCGCGTTCTGGTGATCGTCGACGCGATCTGCGCGGCGCCCGTGAAGCGAGGAACGCAAGCACCCAAGGAGGTCCAGATCCGCCAGGCTCTCGCCGAGCTGCTGAATCAGTACGTCCAGGAGGCGATGGGCAACGACATCCAGTTCAAGGGAAACAAGATGCTCGTCGTCGGCACCGACGGTACGGTGCTGGTCGAGTACGAGCTCAAGTCGATGGAGGTGCCCCGTGGCTACTGACGGACCAGATCCCGCCCCCTGCCAGCAGGACATCTTCGACGACGGCGAGCCCGTCTTCCTCACCTGGTCGATCCCCTCCAATGCGATGGAGCAGTGGGTCAAGAAGGTGGCGGAGAAGAGCGGGCAGCCGGTCGACTGGCACTTCTTCGGTGGGCGCGCCGTGGTGAAGGCGCTCGGCGACCTGAAGGCGGTGCGGGCGGCGATCGAGGAGCTACTGCCGGAACACGACGAGCTCTTCTACAAGGCGATCGATGGTCTCAGCATCAAGGGCGTCAAGCCCTCGAGGGAGTTCTTCGAATGAGCGAGCGACCGGACTACAAGAGGCGAGAAGAGCTGGAAGAGAAGCTCAAGGCGATGTTTGAGGCGGCGAATGGAGAGTACTTGAAGTTCGAGCGCGTCACCGAGCGGCTGAGCAACCGGCCGGACATGCACGCCCTCATGACGCTCGAGAAGCTCTTCCACGACAACAAGGACCTCATCGCCGGTGCCATCCACGACGAGTACTACCTCTCGGTGCAGCCGTGGGAGCTGGCCACGTTGGCAACCCAGGAGCTCATCAACGATCTGCATCGCTGCGGTCTCAGATACAGCGAGGAAGCGGGGCTGTGCTTCTTTGCCTAGTCGACTTCGCCATCTTCCTCTGGAGCTGCCTGCTCTGGGCGAACCCGCTGTACATCGTCTATAGACTCCTACGTGACAAATGAACTGGAGAGCCTTCGGGCTCTTCTTAGCTAAAAAGAGGGGAGTGGGCCCCTCTTGTGCTTCTAGTCGCGCGAGTCGTACAGATCCTGGCCCTCTTCCGGCAGCGGAAGCTCTTTGGCGAGGAGCTCGAGCGTCATCTTCACCTTGCCCTCGGTTGCGATGATCACCTCGGCCGACCGCTTCATGCGATTGTATTTGGTGACGTCCTCCCACCCCACCGCGTCGTAGAGTGGGTGGTCGAGGAACGGGCTATTGAGCTCGAAGAAGTCCTCGAGGATCTCCAATTCCTCCTCCGAGAAGAGCTCGAGTCGGGCGAGGTATTCGACCATCTTCCCTCTGACCCTGGAAGAGGAGAGGACGGTGTCCACGGCGATTTTGTCGAGCCTCTCGACGGCGGAGATGAACAGCGAACCGATGTTGCACACGTGGCAGGCGGGAGCCACGCGCAGCGCGTCTCGGAGATCCTTGCCGACGTGGTTCTCGATGAAGTTGAACGGGCTGTAGTAGGCGAGTCCATCGACGATGGGGCTGTAGTAGTTGCTCGCCGGGTGGAACTTCTCGAGCTTGAGTTGCAGCAGAACGTCCTGCGCGAGCATGACTCGCTTGGTGGGCGGATCGGCCGACAAGAATTTTTCGTTGGTTTCCTCGAGGCGTTTGTAGTACTCGGCGAATTTCTGTTCATTGGAAAGCATTGTGAACCTCCGTGCTTTCCTTATCTCCGCGAAGAGATTTTTCTTGGGATCTTGTGATAAGAGTATCGAGACGCTTTTCTTACTTGAGGAGATGACCATGGACAAGACGATCGTGACGGAATTGGTGTTCGACGTTCCCGGGACCGAGATGATCGAGGCACTGTCGAAGAAGGCCGAGGAGTGCCGCAGCAAGGCCGACGCATTCGGCCAGATTTTGGAAGAGGCGCTGGTCGCAGGAGTGACGGCGGAGTCGGTGCAGAAGGCCTGCAAGCTCTCCGGCGAAGAATTCCGCAAGGAGTATCTGCCCGAGGCTCCGCAGTTCGTCGCGAACCTGCAGCGACATCGGGAGTACTACTCCAAACAGGCGGTGTCCTGGGGCTGGTCGGCGTCCCACGTCGTCACGAACTCGATCTATCGCATCAGCATCGCCGACGCGGACAAGATGTCGCTCATCGATCTCCCCTCTCGTCTCTACGGAGAATTCTGCGACTACTCGAGAGCGCTGATGAAAGAGGCGGTGTCGGAGGGCTCTGCCGAGCGATGATCCTCAGTGACGAGGAGAAGGCAAAAGTCCTAGCCCGTCTGCCGGAGCACAAAGACCATGAGCTCATCTCGTTCGAACTCGAAGACTTCCTCTTCGTCGTCAAGTGCTCGTGCGGCGCGAAGATCAAGTACACCTGGCAGCCGATCCACGTCGCGGCCCACATCAAGAAGCAGTTCTGGGACGCAAAGAAAAGACGCTGGGTCGAAATTCACCATGACCAGCAGTGCCGCTTCCAGCAGTTCTGCACGTGCGACAACTGACTTCTTCTTGGGCAAGGTGCCGAGGAAGTTCAACGGCAAGCCAATGAGCTACTGGCAGAAGGTGGCAAACCGGCTCGTCATCGAGTGCCTCATCATGGCGGCTCAGATCGATGTTCGCTCGCTGCCCGGGTCAATCGCGAGTCGGAGGCTGCTCGAGCTTGCAAGCAACGAGGGCCCGGAGGTCTTCAAAGAGGTCATGGAGCAGCGCGCCCTCTTCATGCGCAACCTGCTCCTGTTTCGCGAAACCTTTGCGCTGAGCAAGAGGAGGGCTGCAAAATGAGCGAGTCGTTGGGGCCGGTGGACTACGCCGGCGAGCCTCCGCGGTCATACTGCTGCGCCAAGTGCAGGGCTTTCGGTGTGAAGCTCTGGCGCCAGTACCAGACGATGGCCGACTACATCGAGCTGCTCTGCGCAGACTGCGCTTGTAAGTCTCGAGAATCGACGAAGAACCTCGTCGTGGACGATGACGGCAAGCACGAGAGCCCGACAACCGGGCTTCGAAGCGACCAGATCGGGTGGTTGGTACCGGCTGTGCCTACGGAAGACGGTGAGACCTTCTGGGGCTATTCATCCGTGCCTCAAGAGGGCGTAGACTGGTGGAAAAGAATGCCCACCAGGAAGAAGGCGGAAGATGGCGCAGTGCAGGGACTGTGAATTCGACATCGTCTGGGCCGACCGGGACGGCAAAGCGGTTCCGTTCGACGAGCGCCCCCTGCGTCGCTCAGCAGACGTCCTGGCCCAGAACAAGGCCTACGTCTTGATCAACGGCAAGGCGAAGAGGGCGACGCAAGACGATCTTCGACTTCATCGAGACCTTCACACCTGCCACTTCGACACCTGCACCTCCAAATCACGATGAGCCAGAAAGTCAACCACAGACGGGGAAGTAAACGGCACCAGGACAACGGCCCGACGTACGAGAGCCACACTCCGAACGCTGGCTGCAACTCAACACACGTGGCGAGAGGAAGGAAGAATTGGAAAAGGATAAACGCTCGAGCGGAGCGCCGAAGTGCGAGAGATGCGATGACACCGGCGTCATTGACACTGGAAACAACGACTTCCCCTGCGACTGCCCGGCAGCGGAGACCGTGATCTTCAACGTCATGGGGCGCGGCCAGGTCACCGGGAAGCAGCTCTTGGACGAGTTCCATGCTCGCCACAAGATGCCGCTGCCGGACTACCTCAAATGAGCTCGTCGGTCATGATGTGGATCTTTCGAGGGTCCATCATCACCCTGGCGAGCATGCTAGGGACGTATGCCATCCGAGCCTGCCTGGGGCCCACTCACGTCTCCGTCGGCGTGGTCGTTGGCCTGCCCTTCATCCTCGTCATCCTCATGTGGATTGGGGTCTGGATCGGGACCCTAACTCCTCGCGATCAGTAAAAATCCTACCTGGAGAGCTCTCGCTCTCCTTAGCTTTTGGAGTAGACTGAGATCCGACATGAGCGAAGACGACAAGAACAAGCCCACCGACCTCAACGAGTTCAAACAGCGCAAGACCGAAGAGGCCCAGAAGCGCGACTGGGAGAATGGAGAAGGCTTTCGCTGGATGAACCAGCCATTCGTCGACGCAGATTTCGGAATCATCTCTGACAAAGAGATGCCGATCGTCATGCTCATCCCCGGCTTCGGAGAAGCGACTGGGATTCGGATGTCGATAGATGATGCCGAGAAGATCGGCATGTCCCTCATCCAGGCCGCCGGCGTCGAGCGCGCCAGCCGAGAGCAGGGTGATGACGAGGAGGCTGGCTGATGGCCCTCATCTGCGATCGCAGCCCCTGTGACCGCCTTCTGCAGGCTTTGGGTCGTTTCTCCTTCGGCGCGATCGTAGACGCGAAGGACGTCGTCACCCTCGAGGTCCTGACCACCTCCGGCCACGAGACTATCGTCATCGAGTACTGCCCCTTCTGCGGGACGCGGCTCGATGAGATCGGTCCCGGCCTGCTCGAGCGGTTCCTGATGAAGCGGCCACGCGAGGTTCTCAGAGAAAGAGGCGGCGGTGGCTGATGACTCCAAGCGAGAGGGCGGAGGCTAGAAAACTGCTCGAGCAACTCGAAGCACACATCGCCCGCGTCAAAGAGAAGAATCTCGACGTCCTCAACTCCACCGAAATCGAGAAGGTCAAGAAATACCTAGACAAGCTGACAACTGTTAGGGATCGCATCTACAGGAGGTTGGCGAAATGTTCATCGTGAGAGTTCGTGCAACCAGCGACATGGAGGACGAGATCTTCGGACCGTTCTCCAGTCCGCAGTGGGCGAAGCGATTCATGGAGAGGATGGAGGGACGCGGCCTGCTGATGGATCTGGACCGCCTCCATACACCTCGTCTGGTGGGACTGTCTGAGGACGGTGGGCTGAATGTCGTGTTCGACCCGGAGAAAGGAATGGACGGTATGGGAGAGATCGTCGGCCTCGTCTACACTGATATGAACAAGATGTTCCTTCAGAAGATTGAGAAGGACGTCGGCCGTGTCAGGGAGATCTGCGAAATCTACATCTCCGACCGAGTCAAGTCGCACGCCCACAGGCGCAAAATGAAGCTCACGTCCTCGGACGTCGGCATCACGCTCACCGACGCCAAGGTGGTCATCAACTTCACCCTCACCAAAGAGAACGGAGACAAGGCCCCATTCGTCTTCGCCTGGGAGAGGGCAGCCATCGAGTCATCGGAGGATCCCATCACAGCCATGATCGAAGATCGAGTCAAAGGAGCCATTGACGCGCTAGGATAGGGGAGGAGGCGTCACATGAAGAAGCTGATCACAGTCGGGGAGCCCTTGAAGCCAGAAGAGCGCAGGAAGCTCGAGATGGTGATCAAGGTCAGTCTCATCACGGCCGTCAAAGAACAGATCGAGAAGCTCATCCTCCCTCCCATGGTGGAGGGCAGCACCTATCAGTTCCGGCCGGTAATCCACTACACCGCCGAAGACATCATGGCCGCCGCCAAGGATGCCGGCGTCACCCTGCAGAGGACGGAAGAGATCGAAGAAGACGTGCCCCCTGTCGATCGAACCGCGGTCACGACGCTCCGCGGCAGCACCATCGAGGAGGTCCGCAAGCAGCAGGAGAAGCAGAAGGTCGGCATGCACGCTGACTACATCGTTCTGAGCTCGGAGGAGCGCCAGAAGGGCTTCAAGAGGCCCGTGCGGCGCAGCTATAGGCACGTCGGAAAGCCGCCTCCGAAGCACCCGCTGCGCGACCTGACGCCGGAGGAGAAGGAGCGGTACAAGAGCTTCAACTATTACAGGTTCGAGGCCTATCCTCCTAGCGCGAGCTCTGTCACTGGGAGGTTCTGGACCAAGAAAGATCTCGAGAGCGTCGAGACGGGCTGCGGAGTGGTGACGACCATGAGCGTAGCCCTCGCAGAGACGTACGCACGCGACCCCGGCTTCTACGGCTCGACCTTCTGCTGTGGCTGCAACACGCACCTGCCGGTGGGAGAGGCTGGTGAGTTCGTCTGGGATGGGACAACCGAGAGAGTCGGAACATGATCAAGAAGGAAGATTGTCCGTGCGAGTGCCACAAGCCTGGGCTGCACTTTGCTCACGGTGGTCCTTGTTGCGGTGTCGAAGAGCTCGGCATCGACCGCTTCGTCATCACCGCGCCAATCATGCAGGGCCCGTTCACGGGGCTACTACTCGAGACGGATGAGGCCCGGCCCTACGCAGCCGCCGGTCCTTTCGCGCTGACGTACGACTCTAGGGAACTCGAGATCCGCCGCGTGCATGTGGACCTGCACCCGTACCTAGAGAAGATCCAGGTGGCCTACAACAAGGTCGCAGCCATGAACCTGCGACCAGAGCGGATCACAATCCTCAAGGGCGAGGTAGCCGTACATCCCCAGTTCGAAGAGCACTATATGTGCCCGTTCTGCTATCCAGAAATGCAGCGCGCCGTCAGGTCCCCGAAGTACGAGGTCTGATGGCTAAAAAGAGGGCGCTGTCGCCCTCTTAGCTATTACTTCTTCCTGCGCTTCTCGTCGAACGCCGGCGGCAGAGCCAGAGCCTTCTGCACATCATTCAGGCGCTTCAGGTTCGGAGAGACCGTCGTTTCGAACCAGGCCTTGAGTGGCTTGTTCTCGGCGGTGTTGGGAATCTCAGATGTGTTGACCAGAGCGGCTGTCTGCTGCAAGCCGGCGGCAGCGCGATCGAAGGTCTTCTTCCGCTCGATGAGTCGACCCTTGAGAACGTCGAGGCTGCCGGTGGTTGCCCGCACTCCGATGCCGGAGAGGTTCTCAAGCTCGCGCCCGTACGATTCGATGAGGTACTTGCGAGCTCGTGAGGCTGTCTTGCGGATGAGCTGGGTGCTCTGGCTGTTCTCCCTCGGAGTCGAAGCTAGGCCCATCACAACGCGGGTGACGAAGCCCCAGGAGTAGTACTTCTGTGGCTGGTGCTTCGCGGCCCAGTCGAGGAAATGGGCGACGCTCTTGTAGTGGGCCGTCCGCTCGTCGTCGGGGAGAGGAGAGTAGCCCTTGATGTTGTCGTGCGACTTCGCAGCAGCCATGTTCATAGGTCCTCCAGAATTTGATAGGCCTCCACCACGCTTTCGTACATCTCTCTCGTGTCGTCGGTGCCTGACGAATCAGGATGATACTTTGCCGCGAGAGTTTTGTACTGCTTCTTCGCCTTCTTCTTGAAGTCTTCTGAGATCCTACCTCCGAGCGGTGGATCAAGATGAAGAACGTGACAGGCCTGAATGATCTTCCCGCGATTCATGCCACGTCGCTGGCTCTCCGATGTCCGTCGCATACGGTCGAGCTTGTGCTGGTAGTGCTCGAGAATCACCCGGAGCTCGCCTTCGAACTCCCGGTACGTCTTCTCGATCACGCCGGGATCCACACCCTCGAGCCGAGCATGGAAGTAGCCGGAGATCATGCCCCTAAGGTTTGCCCAGAAGAGCTTCGGATCGTCGTCTTTGCCCGTCTCCTGAACCTCTTCCACCACGGGCGCCGGTGGAGGGGGTACGACAATCCGAGGAGGGGCACTCGGGTTGCGCTTGTGAATCACCGAGCCGTCAGGCAGAAGAGCAGCCGGGAAGGAGTCGTATTCTTCCAACGTCTTGGTGAGCGCAGCGGCTACCTCTACACCCAGCATCGAGGCCTTCTGCTTCGCCTCCCTCATCAGCTTGGTAGCCGTCCGCAGCGGCAATTTTTCATTACGGATGCGCAGCCACAGCACATCAGCGACGTCGCCGTAGCCGAGCAAGGTCGAGCGTCCTTCGATCGCGTAGGGAGTCTCCTCGAGCTCCTTGGACAGCCACTCTCGCTTGGAGAGCAGAGATCCATCGGTGCGATTGATGGTTGGAAGAGCGGCCTGCCAAATCTGACGCTCGAGAACGGCCAGCTCCTTCTCGCTCTTGCCGTCCTTGTGGTTCTTGTACAGCGCAATCAGCTTCTGGTAGTCCTCCATTGCTCAACCTCTCCTGAGGATCTTGTCTACTTCGGAGTCGATTCTTAGGACTTCGTCGACCTTCGCTTCGATGGTCTCGAGACGTTGGCGAAGATATACTATGTTCTCGGCGACCATGATCAACGTCTTGAGGATCTCGTCGCCAACGTTGCCCTGCGGTGCCTGTTCTTGCTCCGGTTCCGGCTCTGGAGGAGGCGCTTCAAAGGTGACCTGCTGCACAGGAGTAGGCAATCGACGGGCGGCTGGTGTAGCCGGAAGCGTGAGATCCGGTGGGGGCGCGACCGGCTCTGGCTCAGATTCCGCGACTGTTGGAATCACGCCGCGCTTGAAGTACCACTCGGCGAGGCCGACTGGGTTCTCAGCAAGTCTCGAGAACCATCCTTCATCGACTGCCTGGTAGCAGGTCTCGGCGGGGTTCACTGCCGGATGCTTGATGATGAGCTCTTCTTTCATGAGCCTCGCCATGAAGGCCGCATGCCATGATTCCTGAGCCCCGTCGAAGATCTCCTTGCGCTTCAGCATTCTTCCAGAAGCCAGGACGATGAACGCCTCTCCGACGTCCTGGAGTCGCTGACGCTGGTTCTGATGCGCTGACATTGGCGCCCCCGAATAAAGAGAAAGGTTGATCACAGAGACTTATCGCCGTCGACGCGGGGAATTTGAGCGAGAGCTAAAGAGAAGGCAAGAAGCCTTCTCGGTGGGACTTAGATGGCTGCGCGAATTCGTGCGACCTGCTGCACCATGTACCGCTCGAGGTCGTTGTAGTTGACGTTGACCAGAACGTTCGCGCCGCCGTTGATATACGTGGCTTGTTGCTGCTCTTTCGGCGGGGAAATGCCGAGTAGATGAATCTCTTCGAGAGCGGCGTCGTAGTTCTTAGCCCATGTGATGTTGGAGCGCGTCCAGACGTCAGCCTCGCTTGCCTCGACCATGAGCAGCTTGCCGATGACGTGATCGGTCGGCGGAGTCTTGGAGCCGTAGTCGAGGTGGATGCAGAGATCGGAGATTGGCTCGCCCATCTTCCAGACCTTGATCCTCTTGTGGATGTGGACCTGGTAGATGAGGCCTGTGGTGCCGCCCGCAACGGCGATGAACCCGTGTCGAAGATACCGGCGGAACTGCTCCTGCGACACCATCTTGCGGAGGAGTTGAAGAGCCTTGATCTCCGATGGTGAGGCCTGGTCGAAGAGTCGACTGCTATCGAAGGAGCGCAGCGGGTTGCCGATGTGGTTGTCTGGCTGCTTGACGCGAAGCTGTTCTTTGAAGCGCTGCTTCTGCTGCCTCTTGGCTTGCTCCTTGGCCCAGTTCGCCGCCAACTTCTCGTAGGCTTCGGCCGACATCGTGGTAACTTCGTTCTGGACCTTGCGCCACATGTACTCTGGCGGCATGTTGAAGTCCGTAGTCGCGTCGTTCCACGTGATTCGCTTGGAGTGGTACCAAGTCGGCCTGACTTCCCATGTCTTGTTGCTGGACCAATCGAGCGCGTCCCGCATCGCTTGATACTTCGATGCGCGCTGAGCGGCGGCCCACTCAACGCGGACGAATTCTTCGTCATGCCATCCGGTGTTGGTTGCTTCATGGCGACAACGAATCCAGTCGGCGGCTTGATGAAGCCTGTCCTGCAGAGCTCTGCCGTAGGCCTCTTCGTACTCTGGGTCGGTTCCAGTGATGCTGGAGGCTGTTCCGACCCTCACGATCCCAGCCGGCGCTCCGACGATGCTGTTGTTCACCGTCAGGGTGATGGGGCTCGTGACAGCCGCGGTCGATGCGCTGATGACGAAGGCTGTAGTGTTGCCGGAGGTGCTGTAGATTGGGACGACTTCAACCGGGGATGGTGTTAGGGACGAGGATGATTTCTTCGAGACTGGGGTCGAAGGCGTCGATTCGGTGGCTTCGCTTGCCGGCAGAGTTTGTGGCATATGCTCTGTACCCCTTCTTGATCAGCTCGTTGTACTTGGCGTAGGCCTCGCGAACCTGCGTTGGATCTCGCCGGTCCCAAGTGACCAGATCGTCGCCACTCTCCGAGAGGATGCGGAAGAGGCCCCTGTTCGGGTCGCGCACCGGCGGGTCGAGGACGATCTCGCCGTGTGGGGTCTGCGTGCGCTCCACAAAGCCCTGCTTCTTGAGTTCCTCGGCCTTGATCCGCGCCTCGCAGCACTGCTCGAGAATGTTCGGATCGTAGTTGATGACGTGTCCTCGACTATGCGAGGCGTCACCCAGTTGAAGTGGCATTCTGTTTCTCCTTCTTTTTCTCGAGCTTCTTTGTCTCGGCATGATGGTGGCTGCACGCCCCGAGGGCACTGTACTCATGGCCATACCAGCCAATGAGTTGCTCACCAGGCGGGCCAGGGGCATTCGCTAGAAATCCGCCTCCAGACCACGGTGCCATTGAGTAGCCCGCATCTCGAAGTAGTTCGAATATGTCCATTAGTACCGCTTCTCAGGCGCCAACTTCTGCCGCAGGCCGGCGACAGCAAAGTCGGTGATCTCCTTCGCCACTTTGTCCGGGAGCTGCGCGACTGCCTTATCGAGGCCTTCTTGAATCGCCTTCTGAATGCGTGCTTGGAAGACGGGGTCGTTGACGGCCTTCAGGAAGAGAGGCTTCACCGACTCGTCAAACTGGCCGCCAAGTCGCCACGACCCAAAGATGTCGGTGAAGGACTTCTTGAGGATGTCGTCGGCGAAAGTTGTCAGCCTCTCCGGCGTCATCTCCTTGATGAGGTACTCGAGCGTGCCCTTGAGAATAGTGGCGCGAACCGCTTCGGCCGTGAGGGCCTCTTCCTTCTCTGAAGTCATCAGTAGTCCTCCAGGATCGTCTTCGCCGAGCGGAGGAGGCTGTTGGCGGCGCGAAGCTTGCCAGCCTTCATGGTGTTCTCAGCCACCCGATCGGGGCCCTCATCGAGGGTGTCCTTGTCCTTCTTCTCGATGAGGTCGCCGACTTCCTCGACCATGGACTTGAGGCGGTCGACGAGATTGATGCTGGCCGACGGCGTATCGTGAGCCCTCGAGGGCTTCCCTTTCACTGCGTCCTTCACGTCACCCATGAATCACCTCAAGCTGCGTGATCGTGGCGTTTGCTGAATCGGATGAAAACATCGTAGATCCCCTCTTCGACCCACTTCTTCTCGAGCCGTTCGATCTCGGCGAACTCCTTCGAATCTGGCTGGAAATCTTCTTTGTCGACGGCGCCGTGGTCCTCGACGAGGAACTCGAACTTCTTCTTGCCCAGGACCCAGCGAAGGACCACGATGCTGGGAATCATCTTCAGTAATGGTTCGAGATCCTGAAGCCTCTTGTCGCCGTCGGTGCTCACGACATTCTCCCAGCAGCTTCCATCTGCCGAATCATGGCGATGGAGCCGAGCTGACGCTTCGTGGGCGAGGTCTGGCTCTTCAGGACATGGAGGATCTGCGCCGTTCCGTGCTTCTCGTTGTGGCGGTCCTCCGTGACCACGCCATTGACGATAGTGCGGTAATGCTCGTGCTTGCAGTTGCCGCAGATGATGGTGTAGTTGCCGGTCATGGACTCGTCGAGCCACGGGTAGTTGTACCAACCGCAGTTGTCACTGCCGGTGGCCTTGCCTTCCGCCTTCGGCTTCAGGTTCTTGTCACCGCCGTTGCACTGAAACTCATGAGCATGTCGAGCCATGTAAGATCCTCCTGTACTTTCTTATCGCCGAAAGATCTCGAAGTCTGATGAGACAAGAACTTGGAGAATTTTCTTAGGAGGCAGCGATGTGGACGTCGATCGAGAGGCCCGGGTACTTCGGACGCAAGAAGGACGAGAAGATCGCAGCACTCGACATGCTACACGGCAAGGGGCAGTGGCGCCTGGCGTGGTCGATCGGAGGGCCCACCTTCGACTTCTTCAACGCGTGCCGCTATTTCTACGAAGAGGCCTACTTCCAGTGGCTCGCGGTTCGACCGCAGGAAGTGGATCTCATCTGCCAGTACGGAGAGTGCTACGACAACGAACCGGAGAACGTCCATAGCGGGCTCGACTACATGATTCAGCGGGCCTACTCGACGCACATCCAGGACATCGCTGTTCGGAACGTTCTGCGGCGGCTCGGGCGCTGGTTCCAGAACACGAACGGCAAGCTGCTGCAGATCCGCTCAAGGGACTCAGAAGGCTTCCGCTTTGGCCCTGGCAACATCGCATTCCACGTGCCGCAGTCCATCATCCAGCCGTCGCTCTGCCCAAAGTGGGCCGAGATTGGATCGGTGGAAGACTTCTGGCAGTCCAACAAGATGCTTCAGGTGTGGAGGCCGCAATGAAGTTCCGAGCGAAGGACGACTATTGGCTCTGCTGGAAGTGCAAGGGGTACCACCTCTTCACGACGAAGCGGTGCCCGGTGTACCCGTCATGAAGCCGCTGCTCGTGGGAGAAGACAACCCCTACGGGACAGACCCTCGATACGCTCTCTACCCCATGCCGCTGTACAGCGCTGGTGGAAGACTCTGCCACGAGATTCTCCAACTCTCGACGAAGGAGTACATCAAAACGTTCGATAGGGTGAACCTCTGCTCGGAGAAGTGGTCCTTAAAGGAGGCGAGGGGCAAGGCCTTCGATCTGCTCGTCACCAGAGGAGTCGGACAGCACGACCACTTTGTGCTCTTCGGGTCGAAGGTCTGCAAAGCCTTCAATCAGGAGTTCAAGCCGTTCGAGTTGGTGATCTTCCCGACTGGCCCAGCAAGAGAAGTCTCGTTGACGATATTGCCGCACCCGAGCGGTAGAAATAGGATCTGGAACGAACCGGGGTCGATCGAGAAGGCAAGAGAGATGCTCCACCGACTCATGGCAGCAACAGGAGGATGAGATGGGGTTCAATACGACGGTAGTGGTTCTGAACGATGCGCTCCACGACATCAAAGAAGACAAGGAGTTCGGCAAGAAGTTGGCGGATGCGATCAGCCACCGTTCGGTGACGAAAGACGGCGTGGACGTCTCAGCCGGCAGTCACATGAACGCGGCGAGGGTGATCGAGACGCACCATGCCGATAGTCTCGAGGCTGTTCTCGTTGGCGGAAACTGCGGAGAAGATTTGGGATACATCGGATCGTGGCAACTCGATCCTGGGACGCCCGAAGGAAGAAAAGAAGTGCTACGATCGTTGGCGAGACTGTTCGGGATGAAAATCTCGATTCGAGACAGGTAGGAGGGCCCATGTTCGCAATCCTCGCAGCCGCGCTCTTCTTAGCTCCGGCAAACACGATCACCGTCACTGGGACAGTGCGACACTCCATCATTGCGCCCGACGGTAAGCCGGGAAAGCCAGGAAAGAGCATCACGAGTAGGAGCCTCACGCTGACTACTGCGGCTACGTCAGCGGACAGTCTGCTCTACAGCAATAACTGGGTCTCGAGTGGGGGCATCAGCAACTGGGGCTCACCCGGTAGCGGAGGAGCTCTCACTCTGCAGGGAGGCTCAGCAGGCGGTTCGTGGACGTATGCAGCCGACGGCGACAAAAGGATTGGTCAAGTCACTTTCGGCAGTGCCCGTGGAGGTGATGTCACTATTGGAGGCGGTGCTGGTAACCCTCCTGGGGGTATACATCTCAAGACAGACCACATTGATCGCGTGTGGCTCGATTCGGATGGAGTGCTTCACTACAATGGTTCGGAAGTGGCGACGATCGAGAACATCGATGTCCGCTTCCGTCGAGCATTGTGGCTCATCTTCTTCTCCGGCCTCAATGGCATCATTGTTGGTGGATGCATCTTGTGGTTGTGGAAGAACCAGCTCTACGGGCGATGGCTCGCCAAGCAGGTGAGCGCAGACGAGGGGCCGTACCGATCTAGTGGCAACCCAAAGTGAGCTGGGCAATACGCTACGAGGGGACCAACGAGTTCCTGAAGGCCTGGACATCGAGGACAAGAATCGGCGACCGACATCCTGCCTTCGTGTACGCAACTAAGAAAGAGGCACAGGCGAAGATCGATAGCATGTATCACCACGCCAAGGCCGGCTTCTCATTTCTCCCTGTCGAGGTCGACCTTCCAGTTCGGGACAAATTCGAGTTCCACAACTTCAAAAGGGGGAAGAGAGGGGCGCGCTGATGCTACCAAAGTGGTTACAATCAGGGATCCCGTTCTCTGGTCGGGTATCCGACTTCATCAAGTTCATCGTCGTCGTTCCTATCGCAGGACTAGCGAGGCTGTTTCGGCCGAGGTGAGTCGTGAAGGTCATCTTTCTGGACATCGACGGCGTTCTCAACACGGACAAGAACTACGAAGAGTACGCCAGGGCGCAGCGCGAGGACCCGGAGCAGAACCCGGAGGTGCAGGGACGGATTGACATCATCCACCGCCACGTCCACCTGCTCTTCGACGAGATCTGCATCACCAACCTGAACTCCATCATCCGCTCGACGGGAGCGAAGATCGTCATCAGCTCGTCGTGGAGGCACTTCTACGACGACGCCAAGGGCAGGCCAAAGTTCGGCGACCTGGTCGAGCTACTGAAGCGTGTCGGCATGATAGGGGAGGTCATCGGCAAGACACCAACCAACCTGCCGAGGAGGATGTCGGAGTCGGTGCCCCGAGGAAAGGAGATCAAGCGCTGGCTCGATGAGAATCCGGGCGTCGAAGCCTTCGTCATCCTCGACGACACGGCTGATATGGCCTCGCTGCGCCACAAGCTGGTGCGGACCAGCGCACGAATCGGGCTCTCGCTCAGGGACATCGACAAGGCGCTGCGCCATCTCGGTATCGCTCGTCTCTCGGCAAGGAAGATGCACCTCCAAGAGGCAGAGGTGCGACATGCCGAAGCAGTCCGAAGACAAGCTCTACGAAGAGGCAAAGCGTCAGGAAGCAATGGCGAAGAAACTGGACCCGACGCCGCGTGAGGAAGCGAAGAAGCCTGAAGCGATGGCCTTCCTCGAGTACGCCATCAAGCCCCAGCAGTAAGCTAAGAAAAGGGGCAGCTCTCTGCCCCGATTCTCTACTGCACCTTGAGCGCTCCTGTGGCGAATTCCATCGGGTTCGAGGGAGCGACCCAGGTGTACGCGATGCCGCTGCGAGCCCAGTTGGACTCGGCAGCGAAGGTTCGTAGGCCAAGCTCTAGCTGTAGTGTGCGGTCGAGAAGCTTCTTGTTCTCCATGCGGAGATCGTCCAACTGACTGCGGGATACTGCCAGCCCGTTCGTGGCCGTAGCCAGTTGCTGCTTGAGGCTTTCGATCTCACTGGTCGCGCCGACGTCGTCGGTCAGCGACAACTTTCCTCTCCCCTTCTCGTCTTCGTTTGCCATCTCCGAGAACCCTCCTCAACAGCGAGTTGAGACCGACATTCTGTAGCTCCATCATCAGCCGATTGGTGCAGTATGCTTGCTGGCGCATCACGAGTGCTTCTGATGAGTGCGCCTGAGAGCCACCGATTACGTACGTACCGGGCATGGACTCGAAGCAGATTTCACACAGGTATTTGTCCCCGCGGAGCTCCACGTTCCAGTGCCCGGTGCAGTTCAAGCAGACCGATCCGTCGTCTCTCTTTGCTGGCATCATTCCCCCTGTCAAAGAAAGTAGTTTCCCCACAGATTCTTATCTCTTCTGCGGAAGAAATTCTCCAGGCAGGGATAAGAGCTGGAAGAAGTTACTTTCAACCCCTGTTCAGTTCGAGAGGCCAACCATGATCATCCTTCTGCTGTTTCTGAACTTCGCGATTTCTTGGTTCAACTCGTGGTCAGTAGGGAAATCCTGGGCGGAGACGAAGCACATCGGAGGACTCCCGCGCTTCATGACGTGGATGGGAGCCATCATGGCGAGTGCGGGGTTCTCGTGGTGTTACCTCATCGTCCTCGCCTTCATCGCCGGGCCGGATGGCTTGAATAAGCTACCGCCGAAGTACGTGCAGGCGATGTGCAACCTAGGCTACCTGGCGCTCATCATTCCAGTGATCGGGTCTGGGACCGCGATCACCATCCAATCGCTCGTGCGGGCGTGGAAGGAGCGGTCTCTGGCAAGCGGAGGCATCGCGGCGTGGAACACCTTCGCCGACGTCTACAACATCAGCCAGGCAGTCGAGCACGTTCCTGGGGCGTTCGAAGATGTCGCGGATGTGCTGTTCTCGAAGGACGACAAAGACGAGGACGACAGTGCCGCAGCGCGTCTAGCGATCCTGCTAGTCTGCCTGGCGATCGCCGGCGGCATCATCACGGCGGCCCTCATCATCCGGTCTGTCTCGAAGAGCGCCGTGCGGGCCGCCAGGCTCGATCTCCAGGTCAGGAGGATTGCTCGGGCTTCCTAGCCGCCCGCCCTGGATGCGGTATCCCCTGCTCCTTCCGCCTCTTGTGGTGCCAGTGAAGGCCACACAACTGGTCATCAGCGTAGGATGCTCTTGGACGTAGGCAGCGAGAGCCAGTGTTCGCACACATCGCGGTGCAGCGCGTTTGATCTGAAGGGGTGCGGATCCGCGGCATAGTCACATGGTAGCTAAGAAAAAGGCCCCAGCACATCGGGGCCGTTTTCTTTTTACCTATCAGAATGAACTGGCGTCCTCCTCCACCTGGTCTCTCCCCGCGGCCGTCGGGTACTTGCTTGACTCGGTGGAATCTTTGGATCGTCTCAGTTCGTTTTCCTTATCCCGGAGTCTGATGCGTTCTTGCTCCGCGGCCTCTTTGAGCTCTCTGGAGGTCTGCCAGCAGCTATGGCAAGGAACGTCGAGATTTGAGAATGGGTGGAAGAAGCGAAGGACTTTCGTCTGATGCCCGCAGGCAGCTTCGATGATGTGAAGGGGGTCAATCGTCGTCGAAGTCAAGCTCTCCGTCGGGCGTGTCGTCTTCATCCTCGTCGTCATCCTCATCATCGTCGTCGCGTAGGTCCTCCTCATCTTGGAGATCTACGCTTTCGAATTCCAGCTCTAACTTGCGGGTGACCGCGTCTGTCTTCTGTTGCAAGTCTGCGACCGACTCAGCCTCGATCGTCTTTTGTATCTGCCAGGTGACGGTCGCCTGAATCTCAGGCTCGATCCTAGGCCTACTCCTCTTCGAGGTTCCTCGTGACCCCATTTGCCATGTCCTCCCTGATCAGCTCGCGAATGGCGCGGTCTAGTTTCTCAAAGAAGTCACAGTAGCAGAAGCTCCGTTGGAACCAGGCATTTACTTGGTTCAGGTTGAAGTCTTCGTTGTACTGACGGCACGACGGTGAGTGCTTGAGGCCGAGTTCCAAAGCCAGGACGAGCTCGGCCGGTCTCGGCTTGTACATCAGTTCTTCCTGAGGTCAGTCCCCATCACATCCTCCAGGGCAGCGAGGACGCGTTCGTTGGCTGGGAGCTCTGTGGAGCAGGAGGGACGGCACTCCCAGATGCCGTCCTGCCCCTTCTCGTTGACCCGCTTCAGGTAGCCCTTGCACTCCTGGGGTCCACGATTGCAGATGCGGCAGGTCATCGACGACTCGGGTCGAGGTTCGTCTCCTCGCCAGCAGGCTTGTTGTGGTTGGCGAGCTCCTCGACGCTGTATGTGCCATTGAACCAGAAGGCGCCCTGGATGAAGCCAAGCCAGCGAAAGGCTTTCTCCATGCGGCCTGCGGCCACGAAGATGCGACACTGGCCGATGGCCCACCAGACGTGACTCATCTTCGCCCAGCCCTCCTCCGAGCTGGTGAAGTACTTCTTCGTCGGGTCGGCTCGTTCCGGCTTGATTGCCGAACAATTTCTACTGTATTGCTCGAGCTTCTTGTCGTAGACGTCCAGCACACCTAGAACCTTCTCGGCATCCATGCGCTCTCCTGAAAAAAGAGGTTGCTCGTGAGTTCTTATATCGCGAGCAGGGTGGTACTTTCGTGTCGGAGGAACTCATGCTCTCGGCCGAAGACGTCCGCAAAGCCCTCAGCCTCACACCGTTCGAGGGGTTCGCCAGAAAGCGTGTGAATGAGCGCGAGCAGCTCGCCGCAGCAGAAGGCATCAGCCTCAACTGGGGAGATCGTCAGACAGGGCGATCGACGAGGATGATCTGCTCTCTTCTCGCCGCCATCTCAACCGGGCGCACGGCGTCGATATACGCCAAGCCGCAGCCGCTCGAGACCTCTCTCAAGGAGATCGCTCAGGAGTGGGCCCAGAAGCTCGGGCTCAACCCGAAGCTCGTCCACGGGCACCTGGCGACGTCTGACTTGGAGTTCTTCGATCACACGTGGTACGGAGCCAAGTAGCTAAGAAGCGGTCCCCAGCTCTACTCGGAGCGCTATCACTGGTCGGGGAGATGCGCAGGGGGGTTCGCATCTTTCCAATGACAACGCTCCGAGCAGAACCGAGGACCGAAGTGCTCTCCGACTGATCTTACCTCAGAAAGTCGGGAATTGGTGGCAACGTCACGAAGTAGATCTCTTCACATTCCAGGCAGCGCCGCTTGCAGATGCGGCCAGCTACCTCTTCGGTCTTCCAGAGTCCGTGGTGCCAGAACTTGCACCAGACTCGTCGCAACCAGGTTCGCATGATGCACTCCCCACGCTGTCGCTGACGATCGCAGCATACAGGTCCAACTGGTTTTCGCGAAGATCGATGATGACTTCGTCTTGTAATCTGTGGACTTCGATGCCGGCGAACCTGAGCTTCTTGATGAAGAGCTCGATCTCCGCTTCCGTCTTTCGGAAGATTTCCTTCGCCGCTTCAGCCTGCGTAGCCCAGTTGGAGATCACGGCCGATTGTCCGCAACCTGCTGGCGGAACTTCCCAGTCGGCTTCTTGGTTTGCGGATCGACGCACTTGTTGCAGGGCTGCTTCTTCCCCTTGCCGAGGTAGCCCTCGCCCTTGCACTTCTTGCACTCGACTTCGATCTCCTTGGCCATGATCACCCCTCCTTGACCCATGCGACGAGTTTCTCGAACTCCTCTTTCGTTGCGATCGACTGCTCATGCTCCGTGAGTGAGTCGTAGTTGTAGTCGATGTCGTTGAAGGAGTAGTGAAGGAACTTCTTGATGATTGGCTTGAGCTCGTCGGGCATTTACTTCTCCTGGAGGACGTATGGTTTGAGGACGATGTGCGGGTAGAGCTCGACGAAGCGCGCGAGAGGAGGGAACAGGTGAATCTTGTGGTCGACGAGGTCTTGTCCCTTGACCCAGAGCCACTCCTCACACTTACCAGGCTCCATGACCTTGGGTATACCGAACGCGTCCTCATGAGCCGCCTGAGTGAAGAGCGTAACCCAGTGTTGCAAGCCTCGATCCTTGTCGTCCCAGATGTTGTCTACCCACTCGAGGGTATGGAAGCGAGCGACAGGCATGTCGATGCCAGTCTCTTCGAGTAGTTCCGTCCTGACTTGGGCGAGAGCTGACTTCTTCGACTCGAGCTTGCCGCCAGGCAGGCCCCACGTGCCGGCGCCCTGCGAGCCCTTACGCTTTCCGACGAGAATTTCGCCGGCCTTGTTGAACAGCACGATGACGATGCCGACACCGTAGCCCGTCATACCTCCGTTGTAGCGACGACGAGAGGCGTCGAGGTGGTTGATTGCGACCTCCAAGAGCTCGAGCTGGAGGTGCGTCGGGTACATCGCTTTCCAGTCTCTGCGGGCGGCGTGAAGAGTGGAAACAGCGTCTTTCTGCTCCTCGTCCGACAGGTCACCCCACTTGCGCGCCATTGTCCCTCCGCTTTATCAGCTCCTCAGTGAGCTCTTTGAGCCGGTCCAGCAATTGCTGCTCGTGCTCGGTGAGGTTACGTATCGAGCCATAGCGCAGGATGAACGTCCATTCTTTCAAGAACTGACGCTCGCGCCGAAGCTCGTCGAGAGTCAGTTCTGCCGTCGTCTTTTTTGCGGCCAGTAGCTTCATCAATGAACCTCCCCGACGATGTTGAAGACGCCGCGATGGGCGAGCTCTTCTTTCATCTCCTCGATGATACGGCGAAGCTCGGCGCGATCCTCGACCAGCTTCAATCCCATCTCCTCCTCGTTTTCCGACTCCTCGATCCTGTTGTGCAGGTGGACGATGCAGTTCTTGAGATGGTCATCGCTCATCTCTCGGTGCGTGAGGTATCTGCCGCCACTTCTCCAGACGCGAGCGTCACGGTCGTCGAGGCTGATGTCGATGATGTGCTTCTGCGGCTCCTTTGCGGCGATGCCGCCGATGCGGAGGTATTCACGCCCACCGTCGACCCATGACCTTCTGCAAGAGCAGTAGCGGAAATCGTATTGACCGCGCGACCAAACCACGTCGTCGCAGCTCGGGCACTTGATCCCCTTGACGATCATCAGTCCACCTCCAAGAAAGAGAAACGGCTGCCTTCAGTTCTCTCTTCCATCCTGCACTTTGAGCAGATCTTCGTCGTCGGGTTGAACTCGTGCTTGCACTCAGCGTAGATCTCGTCCGCCGTCTTCTTCGTATCCTTGGTCTTGTCGAAGCCAGGAGGGATCACCTGGCCGCAGTGGGTGCAGCGGATTGTGCCTGCTGGCGTGGGAGCTTGCTGGATGGTTTCAGGAGGAAGGTTTCGGAGAGTCGGGCGAACAGGAAGGGTCTCGGCCTCTCTGGCTTGCCGTTCGGTGAGTCTGAGTCTACCGATTGCTTCTAAGTCTGGGAGTCTGCGGCGTCTGGGCTCCACAGGAGTTGGCGTGAGGTCCGTTCGGGAATCAAGCGTGTCACGAACAGCGACCGAGTAGCGAGAGAGCTGAGTCAGTGTTTCCGATCGCGGTTCGTTGTAGCCCAGTGGGATCAGCGTAGTCTCGCCGTACTTCTGCCTGAACTCCTCCGTCATCTTCTGAACCCAGCGTCCGCACGGCGCCTTCATTTGGATGCACGTAGAGCAGCAGGTAGAGCCAAAGACGGAACTTACCAGGGCCGCCGTCTCCGAGATCAACTCGGAAGGGAAAAAGAAGATGTTGTCTTCCGGGTAGACCTGCCCGACGAGTCTAGCCACTCCTACGACCGAATTCAGAAATGCGTTGAACTGATCGGCGGGTGGGACTACTGCGACGCCAATGTGGCCGTTCCTGTATCGCCACAGAGCGATGTGGACGAGATTGTCCATGATATCTCCCGGCTAAAACTGCGCGGGTTTCCCCGCGAGAACCCATTGGGTCCTACCGATGAGACTCGCACCGAAATGCGCGTCTCCATCTACTAGACTTATAACAGGAAGTCGGGAGAGATTGCGGGGCGGGATCTAGTGGTGCGGGACGGGCGGAGCGGGAGGCGTGAAGCTCGAGTTACCGGTCGGCATCGTCGGCATCACCGGAGCAACGACCGCGGGAGCGGCCGCAACCGGGGCAGGAGCCTCTTCGACAGCCGGCTCCTCGACCACTTCGGCCACCGTCGACTTCGGCTCTTCCGTCACGCCGGCGAAGGCGCGCTGGCGAAGGGTCGAGAAGGCGGAGACCAGCTCACGCAGCTCGGCGGCGACGATCGGCTCGAGAGTGCTGCTGGACTTCACCTTCTCGTAGGCGTCGCCGAGGGTGGCGATTCCCTGGCCGAGGACGTACAGGCCGGACGAGAACGACTCGGCCTCCGGGCCGACGGTCTTGAGGAGGGCAGACTCGGCGACCGGCGTGCTGGCGACCTTCACCGCCTTCGGCTTGGCCTTCACCGCGGCCTTCGCCACGGGTGCCTTCTTGGCGGGAGCGGCCGCCTTCTCGCCCTTCGGCTTGCGCTCGTAGACGCCACGAGGCATTTACTTGCTCTCCTTCTTGGCGGCGACCTTCTTCTTGGTCGTCTTCTTGGCCACCTTCGGGGCAGCGGTCTTCTTCGCCTTCGACTTCGTCTTGCTACGATCGTACACACCACGCGGCATTGAGGCCTCTCTTTCGGATTTTGTCTTGTCTTCAGCCCAAGACATTCTTTACGTCTTGTAGTTAAGACACGAAGACAGATGTAGTCAAGGGCTCAAGACAAGAAAAGACCGAAAAGCGACATACGAAGATCCGTTCGAAAAATACTCCTTCGAGCGAGCGGATTTCTTTTTCCTGGAAGTACCTGAAGAGGGAGCGAGGGATTTCTTGTAAGGCACGGAAATGCTTCAGGAAGTAGTCCTTCTTCTTCACTGACGCTAGATAGACCTCTACCGCCTCTTCCCCTCTACTATTTCAACCGCTCGCCAAGTTTCTACCCGGCGAGGGAGAAGTAGAGCTGATCGGCCCTCGTCGTTCTCCGCACCGGACACCCCTTTCGAGGCATGTCGCCGTCGTGCTTCTGAAGAACGCTTCCGTACCGAACGCAGGAACAGGTCAGTGAAGCCTATTTCCGTTCTGATGTTCGGTCTCGACAGGGCCGCTTGCCCCTCCCGCTCGGGGGAGGATTTTTCGAATCAGGACGCGGATGGGCGGTGCTCCCCAGCGAGATCTACTGGCAGTCACGGTCGTCAAGTCGTGCATCGTCAGGGTTCATCGCTGCGCCGCCCCTCTGGGAATGAGACCCGCCTGGGAGCTCCGTGCTGTCGTCTGCACGTCCGACCGAACTCTCCCCGGTACGTTCACCGGCTCGCTGGCGACTACTAAACAAAGTCCGCACGACCGATGCCGATCTTGCCCCATACAGTAGGAGAGTCAAGTTGACGACCACTCGCTTGTCTGGCAGGCTTGAGTCCTACGCGTCCTGCGCGTTCGTACCTGGCTGTCAGACCACGACTGACGAAAAGACACTTCGTGGTGGTGCCACTCGGCGGTGGGCAGGCAGAAGGCTCTCGGTTGACACCGAGGGCCTTTTGTCTTTCTGATTCTCGCGAGATCCGAGATACTCGAAAAAAGTAGTTGACGTTATTTCCGCGCCTGCGTAGACCTATAAACAGGATCAAGACAGTGCTGACCAGGACCTCGCATATGACGACCAAAGGGACGAAGCGCTCGGGCGCCTCGCTCATTGGCTATTCGTGCGATCGCCAGGAGCAGCCGAGCATCCGCCTCTTCGCCGGTCATCTGGCCAATTGGGAAGGTGCCGGCCCCTAGAAGGACTCCCGATAAGGGAACTTGCTAGAGGGTCGGCAGACGAGAGTCTCCCGGCCCTCTTCGTTTTTGGAGGTGCGGATCGGCAGCAGTGATGGGCAGCGAGCTGGGCTCAGCGGAGACTCCAAATCTCTGCGTGCAGGGTTCGATTCCTTGGCGGCCCGCAAATGCCCCTGTCGTTCAACGGCAGGACACTGGTTTCGTAAACCAGGAATGCGAGTTCGATTCTCGCCGGGGGCTCTGAACGCGGATGAGGTGTACGTGGTTGCACGCGTGCTTGCCAAGCATGAGGTAGCCGGTTCGAATCCGGTCATCCGCACCAGGGGAATTCAGGAGAGTGCTCCGATGAAGGTGATGCAGTAGCGTAGTAAGAAGTGCTGCCGGCGAGTGAGCCGGCACGTTTGCCGGGGTTGACGGTAAGGTCACCGAGGCTGTCTGTAAAACAGTCGTCCCAGGAACAACCCGGTTCGAGTCCGGGCTCCGGCACCGAGGCGAGTAGCTCTCGCCGCGACTTTGAAAACCGAATAGTCGACAGCGAAGAAACTGGCTCCGGCATGTGCCGTCGCGGCACAGCCGGGGCTTTGGGTGCCTAGCACAATGGAAGTGCAGCGGACTCTTAATCCGTTGGTTGTGGGTTCGACTCCCACGGCACCCACTGAGGTGAAGCATGGAACGAAAATCAAGCCCGAGCCGACAGCAGCATAGTCAGCTCCCGGAGCTCGGGCGGTAGAGCAGCGGACTTTTAATCCGTTGGCGAGGGTTCGACACCCTACGGGAGCACAATGCGCGTGTGATGTAGCGGTAGCATTCCAGTCTTCCAAACTGGCTGCGCGGGTTCAATCCCCGCCACGCGCTCTAAAACCGGGTGATCCAGGTTCGAGTCCTGGGTGGGAAGGTGCGGCCCCTTGGTCTCCGTCGATGGCCGTCGACGGTGCGGGCCTCTGGTCTCCTTGAGAAGTCTCGCGAGCTCTCTCAACCCACTAGCTCAATTGGTAGAGCACTCGGTCTTTTGTTCGGGCGCCTCCGGCGAGGGGCGGGGTCTTTGAAATCCTGCTTGCTGGGATCGACACCCAGAGCCCGATCCAACGTTTCTATTCCGGGTTCGTCTAATGGCAGGACAGCGGTCTCTGACACCGTATGTGGGGGTTCGAGTCCCTCACCCGGAACCGCCCGATGTCGTCTCCTCTGGTCTCCATGGGGTACCGCCTGACGAGGCAAAGGACCCCGGGTGCGGAGAGGACTAGGGTGACTCTGCCGACGTAGCACAACGGAAGTGCAGCGCCCTTGTAAAGCGAAGGTTGTCGGTTCGATTCCGACCGTCGGCTCTAGACTTTCTCCCAGCGTGCTTGCCAGTTGATTTCGAAATCGAAGGAAACGTCACCAGATCCGGGCTTGGTCTTCACGCCCACCACAGATGTGACAATGCTTGCTTGGTACTGACTACCGTCTGGAAGAGTGATGGTTACCCACGTAGGACGAGCGGAGGTGACCTCGTAGTCGAGAGGCAGAGAAGTTTCGGCTTTGGTCTTCGTCATGATCATTCCAGTGTAGCTCAGCGGAAGAGCAGCCGGCTGTTAACCGGAAGGTCACAGGTTCGAATCCTGTCTCTGGAGCAAGTGGTCCGCAGTTCTGGGAGCGAACGAGATTGCAAACCTCGTGAGTGCGGTTCGACTCCGCAGCGGACCTCCATTACGGCCCCATCCACTAACGGTTAGGTGACTGCCCTCTCAAGGCAGGTGTCCGGGTTCGAATCCCGGTGGGGTCACCACGCAAATACGGTGTTGGCGCATACGGGCCTCCAAAGCCCGAGGAATGGGTTGAAGCCCCATTGAAGCGTGACAATCTCCCGCTCCTCTAACTGGCAAGGAGAACCGCCTTTCACGCGGACAATACGGGTTCAACTCCCGTGCGGGAGACCACTCAATAGCAGTGTGTGATGCACGCTCGGCCTGGTGTCGAGAGGAACGGTTTTGATCCGGTGCGAGTATCAAGGTGTAGCTCAATGGTAGAGCTCTCGGTTTGGGACCGAGTGGCTGGAGGTTCGAGTCCTCTCACCTTGACCAGTAGAATCACGGGGTGTAGCGCAGCGGTAGCGCGCTCGCTTGGGGTGCGAGAGGTCGCCAGTTCGATCCTGGCCATCCCGACTCTACGTAGCCTCGACGCAGTGCCGGTGCAGTGTGACCGGACGAAGAGGGCACAGCCTTACATGCCGACCTGCGACAGCCGGGGCGGGGAAGAACTCTTCAG
>Ga0207694_10000755_pt1 | contig 29027 bp, 21 predicted proteins | sample KBSC34metaG_FD_184353 | JGI IMG/M metagenome (GOLD analysis project Ga0207694, IMG submission 184353) | Corn rhizosphere microbial communities from Kellogg Biological Station, Michigan, USA - KBS C3-4 metaG (SPAdes) (version 2) | ecosystem: Host-associated > Plants > Roots > Rhizosphere > Soil... | reverse complement strand
TAGGCCGCCCTGGTCGAGCGCGACCACCGCGCCTGCATGGCCCGGGGCCTCGAGCCCAACACGCGCGAATTCGCCCTCTGCGTCGTCGACGCGGGTCATACCGCCGTCAATTGATTTTCGACTCTCAAGGAACATCATCATGAAGCTCGCTTTCATCGTCCCGATGGCCGGCCTCGTCATGCTGGCCGCCTGCGCCGGGCCGACCAACAGTCAGGTCCAGCTTGCCCAGGAACAGCACGCCTGCGCCCAGATCGGCATCGATCCGGGGTCTGAGGCATTCGGGCAGTGCGTCGGCAACCTCGATGCCACGATGTTCGAAACCCATTATTCGGCGGCCCGGTGAGCCGGCGGAACCGCGGGCTGCGGCCGGCAGCGGCGGCCTGCCGGGCGCCCGGCTTGCATCCCCGCCGGTTTCGTTCCTCTAATACCCATTTGGGCGGCGCATTTCCGGTGCCGCCGATGGGTGGAGAGGATACCGGTGCAAGACGAATCCCACGGAACGCGCGGTCGCCGCTCGGTTTCCGGTCTGCCCAAGGATAGCGGCATGCGGGTCCTGATAATCGAAGACGAGCAGAAGCTCGCCGAAATCCTGGTGCGCAGCCTGCGCGGCGAAGGCTTCATCGTCGATGCCGCGGGGACAGCCGACGAGGGGCTGAGCCTTGCCGCGTCGGATCACTACGATCTGGTCATCCTCGACCTGTTGTTGCCGGACGGCTCGGGCACCGAGGTGCTGCGGCATCTGCGTCAGGGGCAGAACAAGGTGCCGGTGCTGGTGCTGACCGCGCGGGGCGACCTGGACACGAAGGTCGAGAATTTCGAGGCTGGGGCCGACGATTACCTGACCAAGCCTTTTGCGCTGCCCGAGCTCATGGTGCGGGTCCGCGCGCTGATGCGGCGCGGCCCAGCGATCAAGGACACGATGCTGAAGCTCGCCGATCTGGAGATCGACCGCCTGTCGCGCCAGGTGCGCCGGGCGGGGCGCCGCGTCGAGCTCAGCCCCAAGGAATATTCGCTGCTCGAATATCTCATGCTGAATGCCGGGCGCGTCCTGTCACGGTCGATGATCATCGACCGCGTCTGGGATCAGTCCTTCGAAGGCTTCACCAATATCGTCGACGTCTATGTCCGGCAGCTGCGCCGCAAGATCGACGAAGGGTTCGACCCGAAGCTGATTCGCACCGTCCGCGGCCTGGGCTACTCGATCGATCCGGAACATACCGGGGGATAGAATGCGCCGTAGCCGGAGGATGGAATGAGCCGGCGGTCGCTGACCTTCCGGCTGGTTTCCTGGTATTGCGGGCTGTTGCTGGCGGTGGGCGCTGCATTCGCGGCGTTCTCCTATTTCAGCTTCGATACCTATATCACGCAGACCATCCGCTCGACGGTCGCCGGCCGGGCCGAGGCGATCTGGGGCATGGCCGGCGGCCTGCTCGACGATCGCCGGGCGCTGGCGGCGCTGATCGAGCAGCGCTTCGCGCCCGAGGCGCTGAACCGGATGATCCGGATCAGCAGCGGCGGGGAGGTCTATTACGCCTCCGGCCAGCCCAGCGACGGCGCCTTCGACCCGGCCAAGGTCGAAAGGCTGCCGCCCGATACGCAGAAGCGTTTCGTCCGCAAGGGCGACCTGTTCCTCTATCAGCGAACCTACAAGGCCTCTGATGGGCGCGCGGTGGTGGTCGAATCCGGCCAGGCGGGCGACCTCATGGGTGTGGTCGAGCACAGGCTGGGCGCGTCGGTTTTCTTCGGCCTGCCGATCCTGCTGCTCATCGCCGCGATCGGCGGCTATGTGCTGGTCCAGCGGGCGCTGTCGCCGGTCGAAGGCATGATCGAGGCGGCGGAGTCCTTCACCTTCAATTCGCCGCGCAAGCGCCTGCCGCTGGCCGGAACGGAGGACCGGATCGACGCGCTGGGCCGGACTCTGAACCGCATGCTGGAACGGTTGGACTCCGCCTATCAGCATGCCAGCCGTTTCTCCGCCGACGCGGCACATGAGATCAGGACGCCGCTCGCGATCATGCGCGGCGAGCTTGAGCTGCTGGCGACGGAGGAACTGCCGGACGAGCTGCAGGGCGCGATCGGCAACATACTGGGTGAGACCGAACGGCTCAGCCAGATCGTCGAAAGCCTGATGGCGCTGACCCAGATGGATTCGACTGCGGGCAAGCGGGCCCATCTGGCGGTCGATCTCCACGCACTGGCGGCTGAGACCATCGATCAGATGCGCCTGCTGGCCGACGAGAAGGAGATCACGATCGCGGCGCCGGCCGGGGCTCATGCGATGGCGGCGGGCGACCGCAACCGGCTTAAGCAGGTTCTGGTCAACCTGCTGGACAACGCGATCAAGTACACGCCGGCCGGCGGCCGGATCACGGTCGAGGTGGAGGAGGCGGGCGACAGCGCCGTGCTGGCGGTGAAGGACACCGGCGTCGGCATCGATCCCGACAGCCTGCCGCTGGTCTTCGACCGCTTCTTCCGGGTGACGACCGACCGGGGCGAGGCCGGCGCGGGCCTCGGTCTCGCCATCGTCAAGTCGATCTGCGTTGCCCATGGCGGATCGGTCTCGGTCGAAAGCACGCCCGGCGTGGGCAGCATTTTCAAGGTGATCCTGCCGCAGGCCTCGCAGGCCGCGGTGGCGGCTACGTCGAGCGCTTGAGCGTTCCTGAAGAGGTTAACCGATGATCTGGATCGTGCAGGTCGCCCTGAAGCGGCCATACACGTTTATCGTCCTGGCGCTGCTGATCGCGATCTTCGGCGTGCTGTCGGCCGTCCGCACGCCGACCGATATTTTCCCGAACATCGACATCCCGGTGATCAGCGTGGTGTGGACGTATAACGGTCTGCCGCCGGACGATATGTCGGGGCGCGTCATCTATTATTACGAGCGCACGCTCTCCTCCCAGGTCAACGATATCGAGCATATGGAATCGCAGTCCTTGCCCGGCTACGGCGTGGTCAAGGTCTTCTTCCAGAAGAATGTGAACATCAACCAGGCGATCGCCCAGGTGACGGCGGCGTCGCAGACGGTGCTGAAATTCCTGCCGGCAGGCATCACCCCGCCCTATGTGCTGAGCTATAACGCTTCCAGCGTGCCGATCCTCCAGCTGGCCCTGTCAAGCAAGACGATCCCGGAACAGCGTCTGTTCGATACCGGCCAGAATTTCATGCGGCCGCAGCTTGCGACGGTCGCGGGCGCGGCGATTCCGTCGCCCTATGGCGGCAAGGTCCGCCAGATCCAGGTCGATCTCAACCAGCATGCGCTGCAGGCGGCCAACCTGTCGGCGGAAGACGTCGTCACCGCCATTTCGGCCCAGAACCTGACCCTGCCCGCCGGCACCCAGAAGATCGGCAGGTTCGAATACAATGTCGAGCTCAATGCCAGCCCGAAATTCATCGATCAGCTGAACGATCTGCCGGTCAGGAAGGTGAACGGCACGATCATCTATGTGCGCGACGTTGCCTATGTGCATGACGGCAACCCGCCCCAGACCAACATGGTGCGGGTGAACGGCGCACACGCCGTGCTGATGACCATCCTGAAGGCCGGCTCCGCCTCGACCCTGGACATTATCGACGGCATCAAGGGGCTGCTGCCCAGGATCGAGGAGACCTTGCCACCCGGCCTCGATCTCAAGGCCGTCGGCGATCAGTCGATCTTCGTCAAGGCGGCGGTGTCGGGCGTGATCCGCGAGGGCGCCATCGCGGCGGCGCTGACCGGCCTCATGATCCTGCTGTTCCTGGGGTCCTGGCGCTCGACCGTGATCATCACGATCTCGATCCCGCTGGCGGTGTTGTTCTCGGTCACCTGCCTCTCGGCGCTGGGCCAGACGATCAATGTCATGACCCTGGGCGGGCTGGCGCTTGCGGTCGGCATCCTGGTCGACGACGCGACCGTCACCATCGAGAACATCAACTATCATCTCGAGCTGGGCAAGCCGATCGAGCCTGCGATCATGGACGGCGCGCGCCAGATCGTGGTGCCGGCCTTCGTGTCGCTGCTGTGCATCTGCATCGTCTTCATTCCGATGTTCGGGCTGGGCGGGGTCGCCGGCTATCTGTTCGTGCCGATGGCCGAGGCGGTGGTCTTCGCGCTGATTGGCTCTTTCGTCCTGTCGCGCACCCTGGTGCCGACCCTGGCCAACTACCTGCTGAAACAGCACGCGGTGCTGGATCACTCCACTGCGCTGGAGCATGAGGGGCCGCGGTCGGACCTGTACGGCTATCCTTCAGAAAACAGAAGAAAGGGCCGTTGGCCCTCTATCGAGCCGCTGAAGCGGTTCCAGCGCGGGTTCGAGCATCGCTTCGCGCGGGTGCGCAAGCATTATCGCTTCCTGCTCCGCCTCGCCCTCGGCAACCGCAAGGTCTTCCTGGCCGGCTTCATGGCAGTGGTGCTGGTGTCGTTCGGCCTGGCGCCCTTCCTGGGGCAGAATTTCTTCCCGTCGGTCGATGGCGGCCAGATCAAGCTGCATGTCCGCGCCCAGACCGGGACGCGGATCGAGGAGACGGCGCGGCTGTGCGATGAGGTCGAAAACGCGGTCAAGGCCAATATCCCGGCCGGCGAGCTCGACAATATCGTCGACAATATCGGCCTGCCGATCAGCGGCATCAACATGGCCTACAGCAACTCCGGCACCATCGGGCCCGAGGACGCGGACATATTGATCTCGCTGAAAGAAGATCATCATCCGACCGAGGCCTACGTCGAAAAGCTGCGCGCGTTGCTGCCGCGGAAATTCCCCGGCGCGAAGTTCGCCTTCCTGCCGGCCGACATCATCACCCAGATCCTCAATTTCGGCCTGCCGGCGCCGATCGACCTGCAGGTCGTCGGCCCGAACCAGGGGGCGAACAGCGCCTATGCGCAGGAACTTCTGAAGCGCATCCGCACCGTGCCGGGCGTCGCCGACCTGCGGATCCAGCAGGAATTCGACCATCCGGCGCTGAATGTCGATGTCGACCGGTCCCTGGCGAGCGAGGTCGGGCTGACCGAGCGCGATGTCGCCAACAGCCTGCTGGTGACCTTGTCGGGCAGCAACCAGGTCGCGCCGGCCTTCTGGCTGAACCCCAAGAACGGCGTGTCCTATCCGGTGGTGACGCAGACACCGCAATACCGGATCGACAGTTTCTCCGACCTCAACAACCTGCCGGTCACGGCCGAGGGTTCGTCGCAGCTTCTGGGCGCGCTCGCCCATATCTCGCGCGGGCCCAGCGACGGCGTGGTTTCGCACTACAACGTGCAGCCGGTGATCGACCTCTATGGTTCCGTCCAGGGGCGTGACCTGGGTGCCGTCGCCGGCGATATCCAGGCGGTGTTGCGCGACACCGCCCATGACGTGCCGAAGGGCTCGACCGTCACCTTGCGCGGCCAGGCACAGACAATGACCGGCGCCTATGGGCAGCTCTTCTTCGGCCTCGCGGGCGCGGTGGTGCTGATCTATCTGGTGATCGTCGTCAATTTCCAGTCCTGGCTCGACCCGTTCGTCATCATCACCGCCCTGCCGGCGGCGCTGGCCGGGATCGTCTGGATGCTGTTCGTCACCGGCACGACTCTATCGGTCCCGGCGCTGACCGGGGCGATCATGTGCATGGGCGTCGCCACCGCCAATTCGATCCTGGTCGTCAGCTTCGCGCGGGAGCGGATGGCGGCCGGCCTCGATGCCTTCTCCGCCGCGCTCGATGCCGGCTTCATGCGCTTCCGCCCGGTGCTGATGACCGCGCTGGCGATGATCATCGGCATGGCGCCGATGGCGCTGGGCATGGGCGAGGGCGGTGAGCAGAACGCACCGTTGGGCCGCGCCGTGATCGGCGGGCTGCTTTTCGCCACCGTGGCCACCCTCCTGTTCGTGCCGACCGTGTTCTGTGCCGTGCATGCGCGCGAGCGCAAGCCCGCCGCCTTCCCCGCATCCGCCGTTCCCGTCAATTGACCGCTGGAGAAACCATGCCCCGCGCTGGAAAACAGATTTCGCTGCGCCGCCTGAAGCGGATCGGCCTCATCGCCGGCGTTGCCGCCGTGGCCGTCGCCGTGCTCGGCATCGGGACGCGGATGATGGATCAGGCCAGCCTGGCAAAGACGACCAGGGCCGAGGCGACGCCGACCGTCGCCATCGTCATGCCGAAACGCGGCACCAAGGACCAGACGCTGACCCTGCCGGGCGATATCGAGGCCTATTACGAGGCGCCGATCTTTGCCCGGGTCAGCGGTTACCTCAAGGAATGGAACGAGGATATCGGCGCCCATGTGAAGGCGGGCCAGCTGCTGGCCGAGATCGATACGCCGGACGTGGACCAGCAGCTGAACCAGGCCAAGGCCGATCTCGCCGCCGCACAGTCGGCCGCGAACCTGGCCGACGTCACCAGCAAGCGCTGGCAGGTGCTGGTGAAAAAGGATGCTGTCTCGCAGCAGGATGCCGATGAGAAAGCCAGCGACGCACAGTCCAAGCACGCGGTGGTGCTGGCGGCCGAGGCCAATGTCCAGCGGCTGACGGCGATGGAGGATTTCAAGCGGATCGTGGCGCCCTTCGACGGGATCGTCACGGCGCGCGAGACCGATGTCGGCGCGCTGATCAATGCCGGCTCCGGCCAGGGCCCTGAGCTGTTCAAGGTCGCCGACATCCACAGGATGCGCATCTATGTCCGCGTACCGCAGGCCCTGTCGGGCGACATCGCCGGCGGCGAGACCGCCGAGCTCAACCTGCCGCAGCATCCGAACCGCCCGATCCATGCGACCGTCGCGACCACGTCGCACGCCATCAACCAGGCATCCCGCACCCTGCTGGTCGAGCTTCAGGCGGACAATCCCACCGGCGACCTGCAGCCCGGCACCTATGCCCAGGTGCATTTCAGGCTGCCGGACAGCCCCGACACGCTGCGCCTGCCCACCAGCGCGCTCCTGTTCCGCGAGGACGGGCTGAGGGTCGCGGTCCTGGGGCCGGACAACAAGATCGTGCTGAAGCCGGTCACGATCGGCCGGGACCTGGGCACCGAGGTCGAGATCGCCTCGGGCCTCACAGCCGCCGACCGGGTGGTCAACAGCCCGTCGGACTCGATCGCCCAGGGCGATCTCGTTCGCCCGGCCCAGGATGAAAAAATTGCCGAGGCGCGGAATTGATCAGGCCGTTCCACCTTCTGCTGCCGGCGCTGGGCGCGCTGGCAGGCTGCTCTTTCGCGCCCGACTACAAGCCGCCCTCGGGCGCGATGCCCGTGGCCTACAAGGAGGCGGGCCCGTGGGCGGTGGCCCAGCCGGCCGACGACAGGCCGCGCCGCGACTGGTGGACGGATTTCGATGACGAGACGCTGAACGGCCTGGAAGGCCAGATCGATACCGAGAACCCCGACCTTGCCGCCAGCGTCGCCCGCTACGACCAGGCGCGGGCCTATGTGTCCCAGGTCGATGCATCGATGATGCCGGCCGTAGACCTCAGCGGCTCGGCAACCCAGAACCGGCAATCGGCCAAGCGCCCGCTGCGGTCCCCCAACCAGCCCAACCAGTATGGGGCCAACACCATCGGCCTCCAGGCCAGCTATGAGATCGATTTCTGGGGCCAGATCCGCAATGCCGTTGCCGCCGGCGAGGCGACCGCCCAGGCGCGGGGCGCCGATATGGAGACGGTGCGGCTCAGCCTCCATGCCGAGCTCGCAAACGACTATGTCGCGCTGCGCGGACTTGACGCCGAGATGAAGCTGCTGACCGATACGGAGCAGGCGTATGCGAAGGCCCAACAGCTGACCCAGGATCGCCACGATGCGAAAGTCGCCTCCGGCATCGATGTGTCGCGTTCGGAAAGCCAGCTTGAATCCGCCCGTGCGCTCGAATCCGACGTGCGGGGCCAGCGCGCCGTGCTCGAGCATGCCATCGCCAGCCTGGTCGGCAAGCCGGCCTCGGATTTCTCGATCGCCCCGGCGGTCGTCAAGCTGCCGGTGCCGGCCGAGCCGACCGGCCTGCCCGCCAGCCTATTGCAGCGCCGGCCCGATATCGCGTCGGACGAACGCAAGGTGGCGGCGGCCAACGCCGATATCGGGGTCGCCAAGGCCGCCTTCTATCCGAACATCTCGCTGAACCTGACCGGCGGCTTCCAGAATACCGGCAGCGGTTTCGGCCTTCTGTCGGCGCCCTACAGCTTCTGGTCGGTCGGGCCGAGCCTGGCCCTGCCGCTGTTCGAGGGCGGCTTGCGCCACGCGGTCGAGGCCGGGGCTTATGCCGCCCGCGACGAGGCGGCATCCAACTACCGCTCGACCGTGCTGGCCGCCTTCCAGGAGGTCGAGGACAATCTCGCCCTGCTGCACCATCTGGGCCAGGAAACCCAGGACGAGACCCAGGCCGTCACCGCGGCCGAGCACACGGCCGACCTGTCGCTGACCCTCTATCACGACGGCGCCGCCAGCTATCTCGATGTCGTCGTCGCCCAGACCGACGCGCTCCAGGCCGAGCGGACGTTGCTGGATCTCAATACACGGCGTCTCCAGGCCGACATCAGGCTGATCCGCGCCGTCGGCGGCGGATGGAGCACGGCCGATCTTCCGACGACGGAAATGGTGGATCGGTTGCCGGAGAAACATTCAGGGTAGGATGGGTAGAGCGCAGCGAATCCCATCATCAGGTACACAGAATGATGGGATTCGCTGCGCTCTACCCATCCTACAAATCAGAAAGCCGTCCGTACCGACAGGATCCAGTTGTGCTGGAACGCCGGGATTTCCGGCGACACCGCGAACTGATAGCCGACGCCGACGATCAGCTTCAGGCGGTCGACGATCGGGAAGCGGCCGAAGACGATGCCGGGGGTGAGATAGACCTGGCTCTTGCCCTCCTTCTTGCCGTCCGGCCAATAGGTGTCGTTGACCTCGAACTCGGGCCACAGCACGTCCCAGGCGTGGTACTGGAAGGTGACGTTCAGCGCGAGCGGATGGCCGATCTCGTCGGCCTGGCCGGTCGGGATGCTGTCGCCCAGGGTCGCCTGGATATCGAAATCGCCCCAGCCTTTGCCGACGGCGATGGTGGGCGTGATCGCATAATGATGCGAGCTGAACACCCGGTCGCCCATCGGCACGCCGGCGCCCAGGAATGCGGTGACGATATAATTGCCGGCCGCCTCGGTCTCCGCCGCGATCCGGTACTTGAACAGCAGCGGCATGTCGCCCAGGCCGTCATGGTACGTCTTGCTGTATTTCTGCATATAGGCCGGCACGCCGATGATGACCTCGGTCCGCTCGGTCGGGATCAGCTCCAGCCCCTTGCCCGCGCCGTAGGAATAGATGTTGCCGCCGCCGTTCGGCAGCGTCTCGAAATACTGGTCGTAACGGAACTCCTGCTCCAGCCGCGGCGTCGTGGTGGCCAGCGGCGTGATCCAGTGCGGTTGCGACGACTGCGCGGCCTCCACCCGGTCGTACCAATGATCGAAATAATCGACGATCGGCCCGTCGTCCGCCTTGACGGCGATCGGCGCCGTCAGCAGAGCGAGACCCAAAATCACGGCGCGGTGCGTCCTGGCCATCTGACCCTCGTTATATTTTCGTGAATATGACGAGGGTCACTATCCGAAGGTTCGGATGATATCTACTTGAAAATGATGAGGATATCTTAATGAAGGCAGGTCAGCCGCCGATCAGATCACGCCATTCCTGCTCGGTGAGGACGGCGATGTCGAGCTCGCGGGCGGCCTTCAGCTTCGATCCCGCGTCGGCGCCGGCGACGACATAGTCGGTCTTCTTCGACACCGATCCCGCGACTTTGGCGCCCAGCGATTCGGCTCTAGCCTTCGCCTCCTGGCGGGTCATCGTTTCCAGGCTGCCGGTGAAGACGACGGTCTTGCCGGCGACGGGGGAATCGGTTTCCTGCTTTTCCAGCGGCTGCGGGTCGACGCAGGCGGACTGAAGGTCGGTAACGACCTGCCGGTTGTGCTCCTCTGCGAAGAAATCGACGATCGCCTCGGCCACCACCTCGCCGATCCCGTCGATCGCCAGCAGCTCGGTCCAGGCGGACGAGGTGCGTTTCGCGCCCTCTTCGACGGTTTCGCTCGCCGCCGCCTGCATCTCTTCGGCGAAATGGTCCAGCGTGCCGTAGGTGCGGGCCAGCAGGCGGCCGGTCGTCTCGCCGACATGGCGGATGCCCAGCGCGAAGATGAAGCGGTCGAGCCCGACATTGCGGCGGGCGTCGATGGCCGCCAGCAGGTTGGCGACATCCTTGAACTCGGGCGCGCCCTTCTTGGTGGCCTTCGTTGTCTTTCCGTCTTCCGCCTTCAGTGCCTGGCGCGCCGCCGATTGCTGTTCACGCCGCTGCACGACCAGCCGCTTGACCTCGTCCTCATGGTCCTTCAGCCGGAAGATGTCGGCGGGGGATTTGACCAGGCCGCCCTCATGGAACAGCTTGATGTTCTCGTCGCCCATGCCCTCGATGTCGAAGGCGTTGCGCGAAACGAAATGGCGAAGGCGCTCGGTCACCTGCGCGGCGCAGATCAGGCCGCCGGTGCAGCGGCGCACAGCCTCGCCTTCTTCGCGTACCGCATTGCTGCCGCAGATCGGGCAGACCTCGGGGAAGACGTACTCCGCGGAGTCCTTCGGCCGCTTCTCCAGCACGACGCTGACCACCTGGGGGATCACGTCGCCGGCGCGCTGGATCACCACCGTATCGCCGACCCGGATGTCCTTGCGGCGGATTTCGTCCTCGTTGTGCAATGTGGCGTTGGAGACGACCACGCCGCCGACGGTGACGGGGGTCAGCCGCGCCACCGGCGTCATCGCGCCGGTGCGGCCGACCTGGATGTCGATCTTTTCCAGTACCGTACGTGCCTGCTCGGCCGGGAATTTGTGGGCGATGGCCCAGCGCGGGGCACGGCTGACGAAACCCAGCCGCTCCTGTAGGTCCAGCCGGTCCACCTTGTAGACCACGCCGTCGATATCGAACGGCAGGTCCGGCCGGGCGTTCTGGATCTGGTTGTAATAATCCATCAGCCCGGCGGCGTCGGGCTCGCAGGCGGTTGGGCCGTTCAGCGGCAGGCCCCAATCGGCAAAGCGCTTGCGGATTTCGCTCTGCGTCTCGCCCAGGGGGGCCGAATGGCGGCCCCAGGCATAGGCGAAGAAGCGCACCGGCCGTTCGGCGGTGATCTTGGCATCGAGCTGGCGCAGGCTGCCGGCGGCGGCGTTGCGGGGGTTGGCGAAGACCGGCTGGCCGGCGGCCTCGCGCCTGGCGTTCATCGCCGCGAAGGCGGCGCGTTCCATATAGACCTCGCCGCGGATCTCCACGACGTCCGGCCAGTCTTTGCCTTTCAGCGTGTTCGGGATGTCGCCGACCTGCCGCGCATTGGCGGTCACATCCTCGCCCTCCTCGCCGTCGCCGCGCGTTGCCGCCAGCTTCAACTCGCCCTTCTCATAGGTCAGCGCACAGGACAGCCCGTCGATCTTGGGTTCGGCGACGAACTTGATCTCGGCATCGGCGGCCAGCCCCAGGAAGCGGCGGATGCGGTCGACGAAATCGGTCACGTCCTCGGGGTCGAAGGCATTGCCCAGCGACAGCATCGGCACCGCGTGGCGCACCTTGCGGAAGCCCTGGGTGGGTGCGGCGCCGACGGTCTTGGTCGGGCTGTCCGCCGTCTCCAGCTCGGGGAAACGGGCGACGATGGCCTCGACCTTGAGGCGCAGCGCATCGTAGTCGCCGTCGCTGATGATCGGCGCGTCGTTCTGGTAATAGGCGGCGTCCGCCTCCCGCATCTGCGCGGTCAGCTTGGCGATCTCGGCCTCGGCCTCGGCCAGGCTCAGTCTGGCAGCGGCGGCGGCCGCGTCATCACGCGAACTCATAGCAAGCTCCCTGGGGCAGGGCGGTCGATCAGCTTTGCAGCGGCGGCGCGCGCTTCGGCGGTCACCTCCGCGCCGGACAGCATGCGGGCGATCTCCTCGCCGCGCCCGGCGCGGTCCAGGGTCACGACCTCTGTCGTCATCGCCCCGGCCTTCAGGCCCTTACGCACCTGCCAGTGATGGCTGCCGCGCGCGGCGACCTGCGGACTGTGCGTCACCACCAGCACCTGCTGGCTTTCCGCCAGCCGCGCCAGGCGTTCGCCGACCGCGTCCGCCGTGGCGCCACCGATGCCGCTATCGACCTCGTCGAACACCAGCACCGGCACGGCCGAGGCGCGCGCCAGCACGACTTTCAGCGCCAGCATGAAACGGGCCAGCTCGCCGCCCGAGGCGATCTTGTTGAGCGGCCCTGCCGGCTGTCCGGGATTGGTGGCGACGGCGAAGGCGATCTTGTCCACGCCGGTCGCGCCCCAGGCGCCTTCGTCCAGCGCGGCGATGCCGGTCTCGAACCGCGCGCGCTCGAGCTTCAGCGGCTTCAGCTCCCGCATCACCGCAGCGTCCATTTTCTCGGCGGTCTTGCGCCGGGCGGCAGAGAGGGCCTCCGCGGCCTTGATGTAGGCAGCCCGCTGCTCGCTCGCCGCGCGGACGGCGGCGGCGACCCGGCTGTCACGGTCGTCCAGCCCGGCCAGCCGTTCGGAAAGCTTGCCGTGCAGATCGGCCAGCTCGTCGACCGGCACGCTGTGGCGGCGCGCGACGCGGCGCAGCTCGAACAGCCGGTCGTCGACCGTGCCCAGGTCCTGGTCCTCGTTCTCGAACTGCGCGGCGGCGGATTCGAGCGCGGCGACGCCCTCGGCGATCTCGATCTGGGCGCGGTCCAGCGCGGCGACGATCGGCTCGAACAGCTCCCCCGCCGCGTCGGACACCCGCTCCAGTGCGCGGCGCGCCTGCGACAACGACAGCTCGGCGCCGCGATCGCCCGCCAGCTCGCGCTGCGCGGTGGTCAGCGCGTCGATCAGCTTTTCGCGATGCTGCAACCGCTGGCGCTGCTCGGCCAAAGCCGCCTCCTCGCCGGGCTTGGGCTTCAGCTGCTCCAGCTCCGCAACCGCTTCCTTGAGATAGTCTTCCTCGGCGGCGGCCGAATCGGCCTCGGCGACCAGCCGCTTGAGCTCGGCCCCGGCTTCCGACCAGGCGCGCCAGGCCTGGGCGACCGCTTCGCCCGACAGGCCGCCATAGGCGTCCAGCAGCACGCGATGGGTGTTCTGGTCGAACAGGCCGTGGGTCTCGAACTGGCCGTGTATCTCGATCAGCGTTTCCGCCAGCCGGCGCAGCAGGCCGGCGGAAACCGGCTGATCGTTGACGAAACCCCGGCTGCGCCCGTCCGTGCCGACGGTGCGGCGGATGACGAGCTGCCCCTCCGCGTCCATATCCTGCTCCGCCAGGATGGCGAAGGCGGGATGATCGTCGGGCAGGTCGAATTCGGCCGTGACCGAAGCCTGCGCGGCGCCATGACGGATCAGGCCCGAATCGGCACGGTCGCCCATGGCGAGCGCCAGCGCATCCAGCAGGATGGACTTGCCCGCCCCGGTCTCGCCGGTCAGCACGGTGAGGCCGGGCGAGAAGGTGAGCGACAAGCGCTCGATCAGGACGATATCGCGGATCGAAAGACCGGCGAGCATCTCCAGGCTTTGCTGTCTAGAAGAGCGAGTCCCAGACCTTGGTGATGACGCCCTTGTCTTCCGGATGGGCGATCTCCGCGCCCGGGGTCATCAGGCCATAGGCCTGCTTGTAATAGTCCGAATTGGGATAGTTGAAGCCCAGCACGGCGGCGGACTTCTGCGCCTCGTCCTTCAGCCCCAGCTCCAGATAGCATTCGACCAGGCGCTCCAGAGCTTCGGGCACGTGGCTGGTGGTCTGGAAGCGGTCGACCACGGTCTTGAACCGGTTGACGGCGGCAATGTAGTTGCCCTCGCGCTCGTAATAGCGGCCGATATCCATCTCCTTGGCCGCCAGATGGTCGCGGGTCAGATCCAGCTTGAAACTCGCGTCGCGGGCATAGGCGGTTTCGGGAAAGCGGCGGATGACCTCGTTGAAGCCTTCATAGGCCTGCTGGCTGGCGCGCTGGTCGCGGCGGATGTCGGCGATCTGCTCGTAATAGCAGATGGCGCGCATGTAATAGGCGTAATCGACATGCGGGTTGCCGGGGTGCAGCTCGATGAAGCGGGTCAGCGCGTCGATCGCATCGTCATAGCGCAGGCCCTGATAGTCGGCATAGGCCGCCATCAGCTGCGCCCGAGTCGCCCACACCGAATAAGGATGCTGCTGCTCGACCGCATCGAAGATCTTGGCCGCGGTGCCGTAATTCTCGTCGTTGAGCTCGTCCAGGCCCGCCTTCCACAATTGGGCGACCGAGTGCTCGCCCTGCAGCGGGTTCTCTTTCTCGCCACAGCCTGACAGCGACAGCATGGCCGCCACGGCAAGCGCGGTAAGAGGGGCGCCGAGCCGGGTGGCGCGGAAAAGACGGGAACAGACAGTCATGGCGAATCCGAATGACGCGAACGGTCGGGAAGAACGGTCCATTCGGCTTCTATAGCACGGGGATGCACCGGGACGGCAATGGTATGATGCAATCCCCAATCCGCCTGCGGAATCAGGCTGTCGCCTGGAAAATCTCCGCTTCGCTCCAGTCGGCCGCGGTCGGAATATCGTCGATCAGCACCCAGGCATCCGGGTCCGCGAACAGCGCCCTCAGCAGCTGGTTGTTCAGCGCATGGCCCGAGCGCGTGCCATGGAACCGCCCCTCGATCAGCGCGCCGGCGAGATAGAGGTCGCCCATCGCGTCGAGCAGCTTGTGGCGCACGAATTCGTCGCCATAGCGCAGGCCCTCGCGGTTCAGCACCCGATCGGCGCCGATCACGACGGCATTGTCCAGCGAGCCGCCGCGGGCCAGGCCGGCCTTCTGCAACAGCTCGACCTCCTCGGCAAAGCCGAACGTGCGGGCGCGCGACAGCTCGCGCTTGAAGGCGTCTTCCGCGACGCGGACCGACTTCTCCTGCTTGCCGATCGCCGGATTTGCGAAATCGAGCGCGAAGTCGAGCGAAGCGAACGGCGCGGGCACCAGCGTGGCGCTGGCCTTCTCGTCGCCGACAGTAATGGGCTTCAGGATACGGATGCGCTTGCGCGGCGCCGACTGCTCGACGAGGCCGGCGCATTCGATCAGGAAGACGAAGGCATCGGCGCTGCCGTCCATGATCGGCACTTCCGGACCGTCGATCTCGACCGTCGCGTTGTCGATGCCCAGGCCGGCGAAGGCGGCCATCAGATGCTCGACCGTGCTCACGACCACGCCGTCGCCGGTGCCGATGACCGTGCACAGCCTGGTGTCGACAACCCGGTCCCAGCGCGCCGGAATCGTCGCGCCATTGCCGGCCGCATCGGTGCGCTTGAACTGGATGCCGGTATTCACTGCCGCCGGGCCGATGGTCAGCTCTACGCGGCGCCCGGAATGCAGCCCGACGCCGCTGCAATTGATGCGGCTCCTCAGCGTCCTCTGACGCGCTGCCCGGATCGTCATATCGTTCATGAAAATCACATAAATTCTTTGCGGACGCGGTGGTCTCGCCCATGTAACGCGGGAGATAAGGAAACCTCGCTCGAACCTCAAATCACTTCTTGTTACCGATTGTTACGGAGAGCTGAGATTTCGTGCGTATACTATATTATATCTCATTGATTCTAATAAGTTTCTGCCAACAGCCTCTCAAGCGAAAAGGGCGCCCGAAGGCGCCCTTTCCAGCTGTGTCGGCTGGTTTTCCCTTAGTTTGCCTGCCGGCGCAGGAATGCGGGGATTTCCAGGAGATCGTCTTCCGGCGTCGAGACCTTCGGCCGGGCCGGGGCGTCGATGCCGAGGCGCGGCTGGCCGCCGCCGGCCGGGGCGATGTTCGACTCGGTCATCGACGGACGGGCCGGAGCCGTCGTGCCGAAGGTCGGGATCATGCGCTGGGCCGGCGCGGGCTGCGGCTGGGCCGGGGGCTCGCTCCGGCGGACGGCGCCGGTCACCCGCTCGAACAGGCTGAAGGCGCGCCGCTTCTCCGGCTGGGCCGGGGCCGGCGCTGCCTGCTGCTGTGTGGCGGGCGGATAGATCGGAGCCTGAACCTGGATCGACGGACGCTGCAGATTGTCGGCCGGCCGTGCAGGGAAGCTCTCGCCCGTCGGTTCGATCTCCTGCTCGAACGCAGGCGCGGCGGCCATCGGCTCGGGAGCAGCTTCGGCCGGCATCTCATAGGCGAGGTCGGCAGTCTCCGGCATCATCTCCATGACCGGCTCGGGCACAGGTTCCGGCATCGGCTCAGCCATGACCGGGGCTGGAGCCTCATAGGCGACGGGCTCGAGCTTTTCCGCCGTGGCCGTCATCGTCACCGGGTGGGCGACCGCCGCGGGGGCGGCGGCAGGCCAGACCGGGGCCGGCGTGCTCATGCCGGCGAAACCGCCGGCGGAGGCGCCGAACTGCGGCTTGCGGATCGGGCTGGCGGCCCCGCCGCGGATCACGTCCAGGGTCGGCTGGCGCGTCGGCTGCGGCTGGGTGATGGCCGCGGCGTCGATGCCGGTGGCGACGACCGAAACGCGCAGCTTGCCTTCCATCGTCGGGTCGAAGGTCGAGCCGAAGATGACGTTGGCGTCGGGGTCGACCTCGTTGCGCACGCGGTTGACCGCCTCGTCCACTTCGAACAGGGCGATGTCCATGCCGGCGGTGATGTTGATCAGCATCGCCCTGGCACCCTTCAGCGAGACTTCGTCCAGCAGCGGGTTGGAGATCGCGGCCTCGGCCGCATCGATGGCGCGGCGGGCACCTTCAGCCTCGCCGGTACCCATCATCGCCTTGCCCATCTCGCTCATCACCGTGCGGATATCGGCGAAGTCGAGATTGATCAGGCCCGGCATCACCATCAGGTCGGTGACGCCGCGCACGCCGGAATGCAGCACCTCGTCGGCCATCTTGAAGGCGTCCGCGAAGGTCGTCTTCTCGTTGGCGATGCGGAACAGGTTCTGGTTCGGGATGACGATCAGCGTATCGACATATTGCTGCAGCTCCTGGATGCCGGCCTCTGCCGTCTTCATCCGGTGCGCGCCCTCGAACTGGAACGGCTTGGTCACGACGCCGACGGTCAGGATATTGTGCTCCCTGGCCGCGCGGGCGATGACCGGCGCCGCGCCGGTGCCGGTGCCGCCGCCCATGCCGGCGGTGATGAACACCATGTTCGAGCCTTCGAGATAGCTGAACAGCTCCTCCAGCGCCTCCTCGGCCGCGGCCCGCCCGACATCGGGGCGCGAGCCGGCGCCGAGGCCCCGGGTGATATTGAGGCCGAGCTGGATACGCCGGTCGGCGGCCGAGAAGTTCAGCGCCTGAGCGTCGGTGTTGCAGACGAGGAACTCGACCCCCTCCAGGTTGGAGCGGATCATGTTGTTGACGGCGTTGCCGCCGGCGCCGCCGACACCGATCACGGTGATCCGGGGGTGGAGCGGTGCGTCGGTTTCAGGCATGCGGATGTTGATCATTGTGTGTGCTCCTCGTCAGTGACTGTGTTGCGGAAATTGGCCGGGCTGGGCAGCCGGCGGGCGCGTTGGGGTGAAGGGCGAAAGGGTCATAGATTTTCCCTGAGCCAGGTGCCGACCCGGCCGAACAGGCCGGGCGTGGGTTGGGGGGCGGCGGTCAGACCGGACAGGTCCTCCACCGGATGCTGTGCGAAGGCGAGCAGCCCGACGGCGGTCGCGAAGGCCGGGCCGGACACGGCCTCGGGCTGGCCCAGCAGCCGCTTCGGCTTGCCGATGCGCACCTGCTTGTCCAGAACGAGCTGCGCCAGCTCGCGCACCCCGGCCAGCTGGCTGCCGCCGCCGGTCAGCACGACCCGGCGGCCGGCGACCTGATAGAAGCCGGAAATCTCCAGATGCTGGCGCACCAGCTCGAACGTTTCCTCCAGCCGGGGCTGGATGATGCCGACCAGCAGCGAGCGGGGCAGGTGGTTCGCCTGGACCGGCTCGTCGTCGCCATATTCGCCGACCTGCGGCACGTCGATCAGCTCGCGGTCGTCGGTCGAGGTGGCGACGCAGCTGCCATAGAGGGTCTTGATCCGCTCAGCGTGGGTCACGGGCGTGGTCAGGCCGCGCGCCAGGTCGCTGGTCACATGAACGCCGCCCACCGGGATACAGTCGGCATGGACCAGCACGCCGTCCAGGAACACGCCGATCTCGGTCGTGCCGCCGCCCATATCGACGATGGTGGCGCCCAGTTCCTTCTCGTCGTCGACCAGCACGGACAAACCCGAGGCATAGGGCGATACGCAGCAGCGATCGACTGCCAGGTGGGTGTCGGCGATGCAGGTGGTCAGGTTCTTCATCGCCGCGACGCTGGCGGTGACGGCATGCAGATTGACGCCCAGCGCCTGGCCGAACATGCCGCGCGGGTCCTCGATCCCCCTGTTGCCGTCGATCGCATAGCCGGTCGGGATGGCATGCAGCAGCTCGGTCTCGCCCACCCGCTCCATGGTGCGGGCATGGGCCAGCGCCCGGCGCAGGTCGAGATCGCCCACCTGGTGGCCAGCGATGGTCACCTCGATGGTGACGCCGTGCGATTCGATATGGCCGGCCGACAGATTGACCAGCACGTCCTGGATGGTCTCGCCGCACATCTGCTCGGCGGCATTGACCGCCTGGCCGATGGCGTTGGTTGCGCTCGCCATGTCGACGATGGTGCCGGCCTTCAGCCCCAGCGAGTGCTGGTGGCCGACGCCGACGATGCGCAACTCGTCCGCGTCCTCGACCCGGGCGATGAAGCACACGATCTTGGTCGTGCCGACATCGACAACCGAGACCAGGCTGCCGCGCGGCCGGTGGCGTATGCGCCGCGTGCCGTTCATGGCCATGGGCGGGCTCCGCTGGGTGGGGTTATGCGCGAGGTGGGCACGCTCAAATTCCTTGCTGCGTCTTGGGTTTCGCCGGCGGCGCGGGCAGTTCGTGCGCCAGGCGCACGATCATCTTTCCGGCCAGGCGCAGGTCGATCACCGCGACATCCCGTTCCAAAATCCGTGACGACGCCTCGGCGTCGGCCAGCTGCTGCAGCGCTTCGGCCATGCCGTCTTCGGGCAGCTTCACTTCGATCCCGTTATCCATTCTCAGGTCCCAGCGCCGGCTGCCGATCCAGCTCGAGGCCTGGACACGCTTGGCAAGGTCCGGATGGGTCGCCAGGGTCGAGAGCAGGGCGGAGGCATGGGTGGCCGCGTCGCCGCCGACGATCAGCGGCAGGGTCGAGGCCGAGGCGTCGGGCACCGGGCCCAGATTGTCGCCCTTGGCATCGATCAGCGCGAACTTGTCATTGTGCTGCCACAGCGCGATCGGCTTGCGCTCGACGATAGTGATCGCGATCGTGTCGGGCAGGCGGCGCTCGACCGCCGCGGAGGCGACCCAGGACATGGCTTCGATCCGCCGGCGCACCACATCGGGGCTCACCGCCAGGATCGGGTCGCCGCGCCTCAGGCCGGCCGCGGCCAGCAGCGCCTTGGGGTCGGTCTGCTCGCGCCCGACGACCTCGACATTCTCGATCCTGAAGCCGCCCGCGACGGACAACGCGATGAAGCGGCCGGATACGTCCTCGGCCACCATCGCCAGCCGGCCGGAGCGCCAGCCCATGAAGGCGCCCCAGGCGACCGCCGCCACCAGGGCGAGCTTCACCCCGCGCTTGGCCCATTTGACCGCGCCCGCATGCCTGTTGGGTTGCCTGCGCACGGCGCGCGGCGGGGGAGCGTTCAGTGCCGGCATGTCGCGCCCTCCACGATCCATTCCACCAGATCGGCGTAGGACATGCCGATCTGCTGAGCCTGCTCAGGGACCAATGAAATCGGAGTCATTCCAGGTTGCGTGTTGATCTCCAGAAAATACAGTCCTTGGGTGTCTTGGCTGGAATCGTCCCAGCGAAAATCGCTGCGGGTGACTCCGGTGCAGCCGATCGCCTCATGGGCCAATCGGGCATATTCCATCGATGCCCTATAAACTGATTCGGGGATTTTCGCGGGTAAAATATGCGTGGCATAACCTTCGGAATATTTGACCGTGTAGTCGAAGAACTCGGTGGCGTACTGTATTTCAGTTACCGCGAGCGCGCGGGCGGCTTCGCCGGGCCGGCTCATCACCCCGACGGTCAGCTCGCGGCCCCGGATGAAGGGCTCGACCAGCAGCTCTTCGTCGGCCGCCCAGCCGGGGGCCGACGGCGGCGCGTTGGCGCCTTCGCGCACGATGACGACGCCGACGCTTGAGCCTTCGGCGATCGGCTTCACCACATAGGGCGCCGGGATCGGATGGCCTTTCGTCAGGTCGGCGGCGGTGACGATCCTGCCGGCCGGGCTCGGCACGCCGGCTGTGCCGACGACCCGCTTGGCCAGCGGCTTGTCCATGGCGACGGCCGAGGCGCGCATGCCCGAATGGGTATAGGGAATGCCCATCACATCCAGGATCGCCTGGATCGTCCCGTCCTCGCCGCCGGTGCCGTGCAGCGCATTGAAGACCGCGTCGGGGCGCGGCGTCAGGCCGGCGGCGATGGCGGCCAGGTCCTGCGGCGGATCGAACGGGGTGACGTCATAGCCTTTGGAGGTCAGCGCCTCGACGACGCCCTTGCCGCTGACCAGCGACACTTCGCGCTCGGCCGACCAGCCGCCGGTGAGCACGGTGACTTTTTTGCGCCGGCTCATGCGAACGCTCCGATGCGCATGATTTCCCAGCGCAGCTCGACACCCAAATCGGTGTGGACCCGGCGGCGCACTTCCTCGCCCAGCGACTCCAGGTCGGCGGCGGTGGCGGTCCCGGTATTGATCAGGAAGTTGCAGTGCTGCTCCGACACCTGGGCGCCGCCCAGGGTCAGCCCCCGGCAGCCGGCGCGGTCGATCAGCTCCCACGCCTTGGCGCCGGGCGGGTTGGCGAAGGTGGAGCCGCCGGTGCGGGCGCGGATCGGCTGCGTCTCGGCGCGGCGGGTCTGGACCTCGCGCATCCGTTCGGCGACGGCATCGGGCGCGTCGGGCCGGCCGCGCAAGGTTGTTTCCACGACGACCGCGCCCTCGGGAAGCGCGCTGTGGCGGTAGGACAGGCCGAGTGCATCGCCGGACACGGTCATGACCTTGCCGGCGGGGGTCACCACCACCGCGGATTCGATGATATCGACGATCTCGCTGCCATAGGCGCCGGCATTCATTTTCACCGCGCCGCCGATCGTGCCGGGGACGCCGGACAGGAATTCCAGCCCGGCCAACCCGGCAGCGCAGGCTTCCGCGGCGACCGTCTGGTCCAGCGCGCCGGCTCCAGCGACGACTGTGTCGCCATCGATGCGCACGCGGGCGAATTCCCCGCCCAGCCGCACGACCACGCCCGGCAGGCCGCCGTCGCGGATCAGCAGGTTGGAGGCGACGCCCAGCACCGTCACCGGGATATCGGCCGGGCACGCGGCCATGAAGCTCGCCAGGTCCTCGATATCGGCCGGGCGGAACATCACTTCTGCCGGGCCGCCGACGCGGAACCAGGTCAGCGGCGCCAGCGCGACGCCGCTGCGCACGCGGCCGCGCACCTGCGGCATGCGCTCGGCGAGATCAGGAAGGGGCTTGCGGGCAGCCATCATCTCTTGGCCCCCGCTTTCAGCGCGTCCAGCTCACCCGGCAGGGCCGCCGCCCAGTTGGTGATGTTGCCGGCGCCGAGGCAGACGACGAAGTCGCCCGGCGCGGCGGTCTGGGCGACCATGCCTGCCAGCGCGGCCGCGTCGGGCAGCGGGGCGACATTGCGGTGGCCGTGGCCCTGCAGCCCGGCGACCAGCGCGTCGCGGTCGACGCCGGGGATCGGCTGCTCGCCGGCCGGATAAACATCGGCGACGATCACCTGGTCGGCGTCGTTGAAGCAGGTGCAGAAATCCTCGAACAGGCTGGCGAGGCGGGTATAGCGGTGCGGCTGCACCACCGCGATCACCTTGGCGCCCGGTGTGTTGGCAAGCGCCAGCCGCGCGGCGCGCAGCACGGCGCCGATCTCCACCGGGTGGTGGCCGTAATCGTCGATGACGGTGACGCCGCCGGACACGCCGGTCTTGGTGAAGCGGCGCTTCACGCCCTGGAACCGGGCCAGCGCGTTGCGGATAGCATCGTCCTCGATCCGCATCTCGTGGGCGACGGCGATCGCGGCGCAGGCGTTCTGCACATTGTGCCGGCCCAGCATCGACAGGTGGATGCGCGAGATGGTGCGCGATTCGCCCAGCCGCGCATTGACCTCGATATCGAAGGTCGAGCCGTCAGGCCCGGTATCGACATTGACCGCGCGGATATCGGCCTGGGGTGAGAAGCCATAGGTGATGATGCGCCGGTCGGAGACGCGCGGGATCATCGCCTGCACTTCCGGGTGGTCGATGCACAAAGCCGCGAAGCCATAGAACGGGATATTCTGGACGAAGCTGTCGAACGCCGCCTTCACCCCGTCGAACGTGCCGAAATGGTCCAGATGCTCGGGGTCGATATTGGTGACGATACCGATCGTGGCCGGCAGCTTCACGAAGGTGCCGTCGCTCTCGTCCGCCTCAACCACCATCCAGTCGCCGGCGCCCATCCGGGTATTGGTGCCGTAGGCATTGATGATGCCGCCGTTGATGACGGTGGGATCGTAAGCGGCGCCTTCCAGCACGGCCGCGACCAGGGATGTAGTGGTGGTCTTGCCGTGCGTGCCGGCGACGGCGACCGACCATTTCAGGCGCATCAGCTCGGCCAGCATTTCCGCCCGGCGCACGACCGGCAGCAGCATGGCGCGGGCGGCGGTCAGCTCGGGGTTGTCCGCCTTGATCGCCGATGACACGACGACCACGGCGGAGTCGCCGAGATTTTCCCCGGCATGGCCGATGGCGACCGGGATGCCCAGCGCGCGCAGCCGCTTCACATTGGCGCTGTCGGCCACGTCCGAGCCCTGCACCGAATAGCCGAGATTGTGCAGCACCTCGGCGATCCCGCTCATGCCGATGCCACCGATCCCGACGAAGTGAATCGTCCCGATGGAGAGTGGGAGGGCCCTCATACCGCGATATCCTTGAGCGACGTACTGACTGCCGGCTGCCCGACCCGGGCGCCGATTTGTGAAATGACGAGTTCGGCGAAGCTGTCCGCCGCGGCCGGACGGCCTTCCTGTTTGGCGGCCTCGGCGGCGCGCGACAGCGAATCCGGATGGGCAGCCAGGGCGGCGATGCGCTCGGCCAGCAGCTTCGGCGTCAGGATACGCTGGCCGACCACCCAGGCGCCGCCGCTCTGGGCATAGGCCTCGGCATTGGTGGTCTGGTGATCGTCCATCGCAAACGGATAGGGCACCAGGATCGCCGGCCGGCCGGCAACGCCCAGCTCGGCGACCGTCGAGGCGCCGGAGCGGGTGATGGCGAGATGGCAGGCCGAAAGCCGCGCCGGCACGTCGTTGAAGAAGGTCGACAGCTCGGCGGCGATGCCGGCCGTTTTGTATTCCGCCGTCACCGTCTCCAGGTCCTCGGGCCGGCACTGCTGGACGATCCTGATCCGGGCCTTGAGCTCGTCCGGCAGCAGCGCCATCGCCGGGGGCACGATCTCGCTGAAAATACGCGCGCCCTGGCTGCCGCCGGTGACCAGAATCTGGAACGGGCCGGTCGCGGCCGGTTCGGCATAGGGTGCATCGCGCACTGCCAGGATGCCCGGACGCACCGGGTTGCCGGTCAGCACCATATGCGCGCCGGCCGGCATGAACTTCACTTTGGCGAAGGAGGTAGCGATCGCCTGCGCGCGCGAGGCCAGGCGCCGGTTGGCGCGGCCGAGCAGCGCGTTCTGCTCGTGCAGCACGATCGGGATCCGGGCCAGCGAGGCGGCGAAGACGGTCGGGATCGAGGGGTAGCCGCCGAAGCCGACCACGACCGAAGGGCGCAGGCTCTTCAGCAATTTGCGGGCCTCCAGGGCACCGAGCCCCATCTCCCACACCGCGCGGAGCCGGTCGAGGGCATAGCGGGGCAGGCGGCTGGAGCGGATGCGGTGGACCTCGACGCCGTCCAAGGTCTCGCCGAACACCTTGCCCCGCTCGTCCGTCAGCAGCGCGACGCGGATGCCGCGCGCCAGCAGCGCCTTGGACAGGGCCTCGGCCGGGAACATGTGCCCGCCGGTGCCGCCGGCGGCGAGGACGACGAGGGGGGCACTCATCTCGCGTCGCTCCCCGGATAGCGGACGCGCGTCAGCGCCAGCGCCATGCCGGTGCCCAGCCCCAGCGCCAGAAGCGACGAGCCGCCATAGGAGATGAAGGGCAGGGTCATGCCCTTGGCCGGCAGCAGATGCAGGGAAGAGCCCATATGGACCAGCGCCTGCAGCCCGAACTGGGTGAACAGCCCGCCCACCGCCAGCACGACGAACAGGTCGTTGTCCTTCAGCGCACGGGAGAAGCCGCGCAGCACAATGAAGCCGAACAGTGCAACGATGAACAGAGTGGCGGCCAGCCCCAGCTCCTCGCCGGCGACGGCGAAGATGAAGTCGGCATGGGCGTCGGGCAGCGACAGCTTGACCGTGCCCTGGCCCGGCCCCGTGCCGGTCAGCCCTCCATGGATGAAGGCCTCCAGCGACCGGTCGACCTGATAGGTGTCGCCCGATGCCGGGTCCAGAAACCGGTCCACGCGGCTGGCGATATGCGGGAACATGTAATAGGCGCCGACCAGCGCGCCCACGCCGATCACCGCCAGCGCCAGCACGAACACGATCGGCAGGCCGGCCAGGAAGAACTCGGCGAACCAGATCGCGGTGCAGATGAAGGTCATGCCGAAATCGGGCTGCAGCATCAGCACGCCGACCACCGCCAGATAGGCGGCGATGGCCAGGAAATAGCCGGGGAAGAACACGCCGTCGGCGCGGGCGGCGTGCTGGCGGGCGAACAGCCAGGCGCTGACCACGGCGAAGGCCGGTTTCAGGAATTCCGAAGGCTGCAGCGAGAACGCACCGAAGCCGATCCAGCGCGTCGCGCCCTTGATCTCGCTGCCCATGACCAGGGTCAGCGCGGTCAGCACGAAGAAGATCGCGAAGGTGACGAAGGAAAGGCGCCTGATGCTGCGCGGGGACAGCAGCGAGACCCCGATCAGCAAGGTCAAGGTCGGGACCAGCATGATCCCCTGATGGATCACGAAATAGAAGGTCGGCGCATGGATGCGGTCGGCCACCGACGGGCTCGCCGCCGTGACCAGCAGCGCGCCGACGCCGATCAGCACGGCGAGCGCGACCAGCGTCCAGCGGTCCACGGTCCACCACCAGCGGCCGAGGACCGAATGATCGGTGCGGGCGAAGGCCATGCTCATGCCGTCACCTCGGGAAGCGCTTGGACTGCGGCGACGAAGAAGCGGCCGCGCACCTCGAAATTCGGGAACTGGTCGAACGAGGCGCAGGCTGGCGACAGCAGCACGACGCCGCCCTTGCCGTCGGCCTCGGCCATCGTGGCGGCGGCCTGCACGGCCTTGTCGATCGTTCCGGTGATCGTGGTGGGTGTCTTACCCTCTAGCCACTCAGCGAAATCGTTCGCCGCCTCGCCGACCAGGAAAGTGTGGACGACGCGCGACATGAAGGGTTCCAGCCCGGTCAGCCCGCCCTCCTTGGCCCGGCCGCCGGCAATCCAATAGATGCGGTCGTAGCTGGACAGCGCCTTCTCGGCGGCATCGACATTGGTCGCCTTGCTGTCGTCGACGAAGGTGACCTTGCCGATGGTGCGGACCAGCTGCTGGCGGTGCGCCAGGCCCGGGAAGCTCTTCAGCGCCGCGACGATCACCGGCTTTTCCACGCCGCAGACGCGGGCGACGGCCCAGGCGGCGGCGGCGTTCTGCCAGTTATGGGCACCGGGCAGGCGCTGGATGGTTCTGAGGTCGATCTCGCGGGAGGCCTGGTCGTCCAGATCGTCGATCAGCCAGCCGCCGACCACCGAGACGCCGCCGGCGGTTTCGACACCGACCGAGATCGGGATCAGGCAGGGATGCCCCTGCGCCGCCAGACGCTCCGCCATGTCGCGGGTCGGGTCGGTGTCGATGCCGATGATCGCCGCTTGCGGGCCGGATTGGCCGGCGAAGATGCGCTCCTTGGCGGCGATATAGCCATCCATCGACCCATGGCGGTCGAGATGGTCGGGCGTGATGTTGAGCAGCACGGCGGCGTCGAACACCGTCTCGTCCAGCAGGTCGAGCTGGTAGCTGGACATCTCCAGCACGTAACCACCGTCAGAACCCAGCGACGGGAAGGTCAGCACCGGCGTGCCCAGGTTGCCGCCGACCGCGATGGGCAGGCCAGCCTCTTTCAGGATATGGCCGATCAGCGAAGTGGTGGTCGATTTGCCGTTGGTGCCGGTGATGCCGATATAGCGGGCCTCGGGCTCGGCCCGGTACAAGAGCTCGATATCGCCGACGATCGGGCAGCCGGCCTCGCGGGCGCGCTTGGTCACCGGATGCGGCTCAGGGAAATGCAGCGGGATGCCGGGGGCCTGGACCAGGAACTGCATCTCGCTGAGATCGGCCTGGGTGAGGTCGACCAGCTTGATGCCGTTCGCCGCCGCGGTCTCGCGCGTCGCGGCGCTGTCGTCCCAGGCGGCGACGTTGACGTTACTGGCTTTCAGCGCATCGACCGTCGCCAGTCCCGATTTGCCAAGCCCCAGCACCGCGACGGGCGGGCCGTCGGCCAGGAAGCTGAAATCGAGGTTGGGGGCGGTCTGTGCGGTCATCTGAGTTTCAGGCTCGACAGGCCGACCAGCGCCAGGATGGCGGCGATGATCCAGAAGCGGATGACGACGGTGGGTTCGGCCCAGCCCTTCTTCTCGAAATGGTGGTGCAGCGGGGCCATGCGGAAGACGCGCTTGCCCGTGGTCTTGAATGAGACGACCTGGACGATGACCGACACCGTCTCCAGCACGAACAGGCCGCCGATGATGGCCAGCACGATCTCATGCTTGGTAACGACGGCGATCGAACCCAGCGCAGCGCCGACCGACAGCGAACCGGTGTCGCCCATGAAGACCATCGCCGGCGGGGCGTTGAACCACAGGAAGCCCAGGCTGGCGCCGACCAGCGCGCCGCAGAACACCAGCAGCTCGCCGGCGCCGGCGATATGGTGCAGCTGAAGGTAGTTCGAGAAGATGACGTTGCCGACCAGATAGGCGATCAACCCGAAACAGGCGACGGCGATCATCACCGGCACTATGGCGAGACCGTCCAGGCCGTCCGTCAGGTTCACCGCGTTGGACGCGCCGACGATGACGAAGATGGAAAAGATCGGGAAGAACCAGCCCAGATTGATCAGCGCATCCTTAAGGAACGGCAGGGCAAGCTGGGTCGATATCGGTTCGCGGGTCACATAGGCGATCAGCACCGCCGTGATGGCGGCGACCACGATCTGCCCGGCCAGCTTCGCCTTTCCGGGCAGCCCCTTGGTGTTGCGCTTGGTCAGCTTCAGATAGTCGTCGCCGAAGCCGACGGCGCCGAAACCGACCGTCGCGAACAGCACGATCCAGGTATAGGCGTTGCGCAGATCGACCCACAGCAGGGTCGAGATGATCACCGCCAGCAGGATCATCACCCCGCCCATGGTGGGTGTGCCCTGCTTCTTGAGGTGCGTTTCCGGCCCGTCGGTGCGGATCGGCTGGCCGGCGCCCTGCTTCGATTTCAGCCAGCGGATGATCGACGGGCCGAAGATGAAGCAGAACAGAAGCGCCGTCATGACCGCGCCGCCGGTGCGGAAGGTCTGATAGCGGAACAGGTTCGCCAGGATGAATTTGTCGGCGAATGGCCGGGCGAGGTCATACAGCACGGCGGTCCTCCGACAGTTTCTTATTATCCCGGGCCCGCAGTGCGACGACGACCGCGCCCATCTGCGAGCCGGCGGAGCCCTTCACCAGCACGATGTCGTTGGTGCGGGCCGCACCGGCGACAAGGGGCGCCAGCGCGGTTGAATTCTCTGCATGCCCTCCGCGCATCGCCGCAGGCAGGGCGTCATTGAGGTGCCGCATCAGCGGCCCGGCGGTGAAAACCTGCTCGACCTTCGCAGCGATCAGCGCCTCGGCCAGCCCGGCATGCTCGGCCGGGCCGTTCGCGCCGAGCTCCAGCATGTCGCCCAGCGCCACCAGCCGGCGGCCGCCTACCGCAGGCGCGGTCATGCCCAGAACAGCCAGCGCGGCGCGGGTCGCGGCTGGGCTGGCATTATAGGTCTCGTCGACGATGCGGAAGCTGCCGCCGGCAATGACGACATCGATGGCAACACCGCGCCCTTTGACCGGCGTCAGCCCTTCCAGCGAGGCGACCGCCGCGCCCAGATCGCCACCCATCGCAACGACGGCGAGCAGCACGGCCAGCGCGTTCTGCACCTGATGTCGCCCCGGCAGCGGCAGGCGGAAGCTCACTTCACGGCCCAGGATGGCAGCGCGAACAACCGAGCCCGACGACTCCAGATCGACGGAAACGAGATGACCCTCGGCCCCGGCGGCCTCGCCAAAGCCCCATACCTTGGCGATGCCGCGCGCCTTCGCGCCGGCGGTCAGGCGGACGAAATGCGGATTGTCGCGGTTCAGGATCGCGGTGCCGTCAGCATCCAGGCCGGTGAAGATTTCCGCCTTGGCATCCGCGATACCTTCGACATCGGCGAAATATTCCAGATGGACCGCCTCGACATTGGTGATGATCGCCACATGCGGGCGCAGCATCGCCGACAGCGGCGCGATCTCGCCGGCATGGTTCATGCCGATCTCGAACACGCCGAACTCGGCGGTCGCCGGCATGCGCGCCAGCGACAGCGGCATGCCGATCTGGTTGTTCAGGTTGCCGGTGCTGGCATGGGTCCGCCCTTGCGCGCCCAGCAACGTCGCCAGCGCCTCCTTGGTCCCGGTCTTGCCGACCGAGCCGGTGACGGCGACGATCTTCGCGTGGCTCCGCGCCCGTGCGGCGATGGCCAGGGCTTCGAGGCCCGCCATCGTGTCCGGCACCGCCAGCAGGCGTGCCGGATCGGCGCCGGCGATCGGCCGGTCGACCATGGCGGCGGCGGCACCGCTCGACAGGGCGGCAGTCACGAAATCATGCCCGTCAAAACGCGGGCCTTTCAGCGCAACGAAAAGATCGTTGGCGGCCACGGCGCGGGTATCGATCGACACCCCGGAGGCCGCCCAGGCGGCGCCCGGAACCGGCTTGGCGCCGGTCGCGATCATGGCCTCGGATGCTGTCCAGAGCGCGG
>Ga0207694_10000754_pt1 | contig 29045 bp, 24 predicted proteins | sample KBSC34metaG_FD_184353 | JGI IMG/M metagenome (GOLD analysis project Ga0207694, IMG submission 184353) | Corn rhizosphere microbial communities from Kellogg Biological Station, Michigan, USA - KBS C3-4 metaG (SPAdes) (version 2) | ecosystem: Host-associated > Plants > Roots > Rhizosphere > Soil... | reverse complement strand
CGCGCGCCGGAGGAGGAAGGACTGCGCCGACCGCTTCCAATTGCTCGCCAATGGACATGAGCTACAATATGTAGTAGCTCCCCGTCCAAAAAGCTACACTTTGGACCAAGACCCACTGAACGGTTACAATCCGGGATCACCTGTTGACGCGGTTATAGATCCTTCGGCCTGCAAGTTGTTTCACAATCGATGATTGCAGCTTGGCCGGCCTCAGGATGACGTCTTTCTTTCTTGCGTAAGTGCGAGTGTTTAACGGATTCGGTCTGATTCGCCAGGACAGACCCCGCGTGGGGGCGTCGCGGCGGCTTCGAACGTCCTTTCCTCCGCCGCTCCTCGCCAGATCATCTGTTCCGCTTAGCTTCAGGCACCGCGAGGAACGGCGGATGGCGCGCCGCTTGCGCGCGCCGCGCGGGCCGGGGAGCGTACGCGGCGACACACCAACGGGACGGACGATGACGGGACCGACGACGAAGAGGCGGACGGCGGCGCGGCGGACGGCGGCGGAGCCGATCGACGCCAGCCGCAGGATCGTGATCGAGGCCGTGGAGCCGGAGCTGGACTGCGGCCGCTACCCCGTGAAGCGCGAGGTGGGCGACACCGTGGAGGTCTTCGCCGACCTCTTCAAGGAGGGGCACGACGCGATCGCCGCCGCCGTCCGCTACCGCCCCGAAGACGAGCCGGAGTGGCGCGAGGCGCCGATGCGCTTCTGGGACAACGACCGCTGGACCGGCTCGTTCACCGTGGACCGCATCGGCCGCTGGCTCTACGCCGTCGTCGTGTGGACGGACTGGTTCGGCACCTGGCAGAGCGACCTGCGCAAGAAGTACGACGCCGGGCAGAACGTGTTCCTGGAGCTCTACGAGGGGGCCCAGCTCGTGGCCGTGGCCGCCGCCGAGGCGCCGGAGCACGACGCGGGGCGCCTGCGCCAGTACCTGGTGGAGATCCTGGGCGACGAAACCGGCGAGGTGCGGCACCTGCACGAGGAAGCCGAGTTCGAGGCCGTCGCCGCGGTGCTGCAGGGTGGCGCGGGCGACCGCACGCTGGCCGACCGCGTGGCCGCCGCGCTCGACCCCGGGCTGCTGGCGCTGATGGAGGCCAACCCCATCCGCACCGACCTCACCGCGCACGAGCGCGTCCTTGCGGTGCAGGTGGACCGCGTGGCCGCGCGCTTCGCCGCCTGGTACGAGCTCTTCCCCCGCTCCATGTCCGACGACCCCGCGCGCCACGGCACCTTCCGCGACGTGATCGCGAAGCTGCCGTACGTGCGCGACATGGGCTTCGACGTGCTCTACTTTCCGCCCATCCACCCGATCGGGCGGCAGTTCCGCAAGGGGCGCAACAACACCCTCACCCCCTCCGAGACCGACCCCGGGAGCCCCTACGCCATCGGCGGCGAGGGCGGCGGGCACCGCGACGTGCACCCGGAGCTGGGCACGCTCGACGACTTCCGCGCGCTGGTGGCCGCGGCGCGCGAGCACGGGCTGGAGCTGGCGCTCGACTTCGCCATCCAGGTCTCGCCCGACCATCCCTACGTGGCGGAGCACCCCGGGTGGTTCTACGTGCGCCCCGACGGGACCATCCAGTACGCCGAGAACCCGCCCAAGAAGTACCAGGACATCTATCCCCTGAACTTCTACGGGGACGACTGGGAGGGGCAGTGGCGCGAGTGGCGCGACGTGGTGCTGCACTGGGTGGAGCAGGGGGTGAAGATCTTCCGCGTCGACAATCCCCACACCAAGCCGGTGCAGTTCTGGGGGTGGATGATCCGCGAGGTGCAGCGGCTGCACCCCGAGGTGATCTTCCTGAGCGAGGCGTTCACCCGCCCCAAGATGATGAAGGCGCTGGCGAAGGCGGGGTTCACGCAGAGCTACACCTACTTCACCTGGCGCAACTTCAAGGGCGAGCTCGCGGAGTACTTCACCGAGCTCACCCAGACGGAGATGAAGGAGTACTACCGCGGGAACCTCTTCCCCAACACCCCCGACATCCTCCCCGAGTTCCTGCAGCGGGGCGGGCGGCCGGCGTTCATGATCCGCGCGATCCTGGCGGCCACGCTCTCGTCGGTCTACGGGATCTACAGCGGCTTCGAGCTGTGCGAGAACGAGCCGCTGGGGCCGGGGAAGGAAGAGTACCTGGACAGCGAGAAGTACGAGGTCAGGGCGTGGGAGTGGGACCGCCCGGGGAACATCCGCCCGCTGGTCGCGCGGCTGAACCAGGTGCGGCGCGCCAACCCGGCGCTGCAGGAGTACGACAACCTGCGCTTCTACCCGGCCGACGGCGACAGCATCCTCTTCTACGGGAAGATGCTGGAGGACCGCACCAGCATGGTGTTCGTGGCGGTGAACCTGGACCCCTTCGAGGCGCACGAGACGGTGCTGCACTTCCCGCTGCCGGAGATGGGGATCGGGTGGGGCGATCCCTGGGAGGTGGAGGAACTGCTCACCGGCGAGCGGCACTTCTGGCAGGGCGCCGACCACTGGCTGCGGCTGGAGCCCGATGCCCCGGGGCGCATCTACCGGGTGCGCGCCTGGCGCAGCAGCGAGACCGGCTTCGACTACTTCATGCCGCCGACGCTGGTGTAGGTCCTCGGCTCGGACAGGTCTCACGCAGAGGCGCAGAGGGCAAAGAGAGCCGCTGCGCCTCTATCGCTTGACCGGCATTAATCTCGTATATACAGTATATACGAACGGAGGAGGCCACATGCCGAAGAAGTATCGCGCGACGCTGTTCACCAACGGGGGAAGTCAGGCCGTGCGTCTGCCGAAGGAGTGCCGGCTCGAGGGGAAGACCGTTGATGTCTGGCGCGACGGGTCGCGGCTCGTGATCGAGCCGGTTGAAAAGCCGGGCTGGCCGCCGGGCTTCTGGGAGGAGTTCGAGCGGATGCCGTTCCCCGCTGATTTCGAGCGCCCTGAGGATCTTCCCGACCAAGCCGACCGGGCTGTCGGATGGTTCGACGCACCACAGGACGACTGACCGGCCGTAGAGGGCGCTGCCCAGATCCACGTAATTGACTCGAGGGTTTCCTCACTGGCGCAACATGAACGCTGTGGACAGAGTGTTCGCGTGAGATTACATCGCACGCTCCTTGATCTTCTAAACTTTGCCGGCGCTCAACATTGTACCTCCTCGACACGGACACCTGCATCTGGATTCTTCGAGGCCGGGAGCCGGTGCTGACGCGCCTCCGCGCGGAATCACCCGCCGAGCTCGCCGTAGCGGCGATGACTGTGGCCGAACTCTGGTTTGGAGCGATCCGGAGCGGTGGATCACGCGAGGCGTTCGCGAAGATCGAGCGGTTCTTGTCACCAGGGATCGCGATTTTCCCTTTCGACGAGGATGCTGCGTACCGCTATGCGGAGATCCGCCACGCCGTCCGAGCTCAGCCGATCGGGACGCAAGACCTCGTGATCGCCAGCGTCGCGGTTGCGCGCGGCCTCACCGTCGTGACGTCGAACGTGCGGGAGTTCGGGCGTGTGCCCGGACTCCCGCACGTCGATTGGATGCAGCCGCGATCCTGAGTTGCAAGACGTTTCGGCACTCGCCACCGCACCGTACACCCTTTGTAAGAACAAACTGCTCACCTCGGAGATGTGCAGCCTCGCCCCGTGCGCCCTTGGTGTAAGGACGCCGTCCGATGAGGCAGGGGGGACTGGCCCCGCGGCGTAAGACTTCGCAAATTAATGTTTCCAACCATCCTTCCCCACGCGTCCCCCACCGATGCCGACCACCCATTTAGCGCCGGTCGTTCTCGTCCCTGAACAGAGCCCCGGGCCGCCGAGAGCGGCAGATCCATCAGCAGCGACCGCAACCCGGCGGCGGCCTCCCGTGCGCCGGTGGCGAAGCGCATCGTACCTGGCGGGGCGCGCCTTCGGGGTGGGGATGCGGGTGGTGCCGCACCGCCATCGGTTTTCGCTGGCCGCACGGCTGGCCGGGTCCCTGGCGGTGCCCATGCGCGCCACGCGGGTGTTCAGCGGCCTGCGCCGGTGGCTGCGGCTGAACTCCGAGCAGGACCTGTCGCTGCACCTGCTCCTGCGCTCCATGACCGCGAGCGGGACGGCGTTCGACGTGCCGCTGCGGCTGGAAGGCGAGGAGGCCCTGGAGGCGGCGCTCTCCTCCGGCCGCGGTACGGTGATCGTGGCGCCGCACGCGCTGCTTTCCCGGCTGCTCCTCCGCCACCTCTACGACCGGGGCCACTGGCCCACCGTGATCGGGGGGATGAACGGGATCCAGCTGGCCGGCACCCGGGTGGTGGTGCCGACGGTGCCCCCCTCGCCAACCGTGCTGCTGTTCGCGCGCAGGCGGCTCCACGAGGGAGGGATCGTCTGCGCGAACCTGGACCACATCGGCCGCCCGGGGAAGAAGGCGCTGACCTTCGAGAGCGCGGTGGGTGAGATCCACCTTTCCGATGCCATCTTCCGCCTGGCCGCCCGCTGCCACGCGCAGGTGATCTTCACCCTCGCCCGCGCGGAGCCTGCCGGCGTGCGGCAATGGATCGGGGCGCCGCGCCCCGGCTCCGCGGGCTCCCCCGAAGCCGTCGCGGCCGACTTCGTCGCCTTCCTGCAGGAGCACACGGCCTACCTGGGCTGAGGTCCAAGAGAGACGCGGCGTCTCTCCGCGGCTCTGCGTGAGATGATCTTGGCATCGGTAACGAAGAGCCCGCCGCTACGGTTGTAGGGGCGGGCTCGTCTTCGTCACAGCGTCTAAAACCACTTGATACCACGTTGCCGAGGATCGTTCTGGTCCCCTGGCTTCAGCGGAAGAGCTCACACGGAGTCAACGGAGTCAACGGAGAACGACTCCGCTGACTCCGTTGACTCCGTGTGAGACATTCCGTTTAGAGGACGTGATCCCGATCGAAGCCCTGCAACGTGGTGTGATATCGTCTACGAATCGGGCCGGTGCGTATGCTCGCGAATGATGCCCGCCAGCGCGCGGAGAGCCGAGTTCACGGCCGCCGCATCCGGAAAGACCGCGAGCAGGTCCGGATCGATCAAGACCAGGTTGGTGCCCTCTGCGTACCGCTGCGCGTACTTGCCACGGACGGCGCCCGTGAAGTCGTACTCCGGCAGCATCTCGTCGTCGTCTGCGACAGGTCCTGGGTCCGGCGTCCGATTCTTCATGGCGTCTCAGCGGAAGTCCTCGCCTTCGCCCGGGGGGAGCCGGGGCGCGTCGGCGGCCTCGTCTTCGGTGGCCTGGCGCTGCTGCTGCTTGGCGAGCGCGGTCACCGCCATCACCCCGCTGGGGCCCATCGAGTCCACGATGCTGCTCGGGATCACCATCATCCCGCCCTTCTGCTTCAACCCCTCGTAGAGGATGTTCATCTGCCGCAGCTGCAGCGCCGTCGGGTTGTCGGCGTACGCCTCCGACGCCGCGGCGAAGAGCTGCGCGATCTCCACCTCGGCCTGGCCCAGGATGATGCGCGCCTGCTTCTCTCGCGCCGCCTGCGCCTCGCGGCTCATGGCGTCCTGCAGCACGGCGGGGATCACCACGTCGCGCATCTCCACCGAGTGCACGGTCACGCCCCAGGGGGTGGAGCGCACGTCGATCAGCGCCTGCAGCTCGGCCTCGATGCGCTCGCGGCCGCGCAGCAGCTCGGTGAGGCTGGTGCGGCCGATGATGTCGCGCAGCGCCGTCTGCGCCGCCCAGCTCACCGCCTGCACGTAGTCCTGCACCTCGAGCGCGGCCTTCTCCGGGTCGTGCACCGTCCAGAAGAGCACCGCGTCTACGTTCACCGGCACCGTGTCGGCGGTGAGCGTCTGCTCGGCGGCGAAGCTGGTGGTCACCGTGCGCTGGTCGATCCAGGCGGCGATGTTGTCCACGAAGGGGATCACGGAGAACACGCCGGGCCCCTTCAGCCCCACGTACTTCCCCATCCGCAGCACCACCGCGCGCTCCCACTGCCGCGCGATCTTGGGCGACATCGCGGCCACCAGCCCCACCGCCGCCCCGCCGATGAGCGCGAGGGGCGAGTGCAGCGCCAAGGTGGCCGCGGCGCCCAGCGCCGTGGGCACCGCCAGCGCCAGCGTGGCCAGGAAGTTCGCCCCTCCGCCCGACGCGCGCCGCGTGGGGAGGTTGGTGGGGGGCACCGGGCTGAGGTCGGTTCTAGGCGGCATCGGAGGCTGGTCTCCTGCGGCTGTCCAGGTGAATGATGACGTCGTTCAGCGAGAACCCCAGGGTGTTCGCCTGCCGGAGGAAGGTGTCTTCGAGCGCCGAGAGCTCGTCGAGCAGCTCCTCCTGGGCGATGTCGCCCGGGTCCGCGCTCACTACGATGCCGACCCCCGGTTTGGTTGCAAGCACCCCCTGCCGCTGCAATTCGGCGTAGGCGCGGGAAACGGCGTTGGCGCCCACCTTCAGCTCCACCGCGAGCTGCCGCACGGTGGGGAGGGGCTCGCCCGGCTCCAGCAGCCCGGCGCCGATGGCCGAGCGGATGGTGCGGACGAGCTGCGCGTCCACGGGCGTGGGGTCGGTGGGATCGATGTGGAACATGGAGGCGGGGTTCGAGGGCCGGGGTGAAGGGTGCGCGCCCGCCCGCGGAGTGTCAAGCGCCGTCCTCGCGCGCATCGCCCGCCACGCGTATGATGTTTCCGTCCTCTCCGCCCCCCGGATGCCCCCCGCGATGCCCCGCCGCGAGAAGCCCGCCGCCGATCCTCCTCCGCCCGAGCGGACGCCGTTCGACCTCCCGCGGGAGCCGGCGGCGCTCGTCCCGCTCTCCCCCGACGCCGCCGCGCCGCCCGGGGTGGAGCCGGTGGCCGAGTCCGCCGCCTGCCCCTTCTGCGGCGGCGTGGTGACGCCGGCGGACGCGCGCTGCCCCCGCTGCGCGGCGAAGGTGGTGCCGCCCGGGGCGAAGCCGATGGAGGTGATCCGGGGGAACGTCCGCACGATCTACGTGCTCCAGGCGCTCGCGATGCTCTGCGGGCTCCCGGCCATCCCGGGGCTGATCCTGGCGCTGACCAACCGCGGCCCGGCGCGCGGCACCTGGCTCGACAGCCACGCCGAGTGGCAGATCGACACCTTCTGGGGGATGTTCTGGTTCTGGCTGGCGGGGTTGGCCGTGCTCTTCTTCGGCAACTACTTCGTGGGGACCGGGCTGCTGGGACACGGCCCGGCGCTGCTGGTGATGCTCGGCGCCTACACCTGGAACGGCGCCCGCCTGGTGAAGGGGTGGACCCGGCTCTCGGACGGGGATCCGGTCACGGAATACTGAGGCAGGGTCTCTCCGCGCCTCTGCGTCTCTGTGTGATACCATTTCCCTCCAACGATTGTGCATTCCGGAAAGACGTTTCACACAGAGGGACCAGAGGAACCAGAGGAAACTGATTGTAGTTCTCTGGTTCCTCTGGTCCCTCTGTGGCTGTGTGACACGTTTCCGTTTGCCTGAATGCACAGTCAATCATCCGAAACGGTATGAGACCCTTACCCTTCCGTGCTTCAGGCCAGCGACTGGATGAGCGAGGCGGCGCGCGCCCGCACCTGCGGCTCTACGGCCGGGCTCTCCAGGGCCTCCGCGGCGAGCACCCGCGCCTTCTCGACGTTGCCGCGGGCCCGCTCGAGCTCCGCCAGCGACACCGCGGCGTCGAGGAGCAGCGGGGCCGCGCCCGAGCCGTCTAGCAGCGCCATCCCGGCGCGGTACCGCTCCTCGGCCCCCGCGTGGTCGCCCGCGTCCTGCGTGATCCCGCCCAGCAGCACGAGCGTCGCGGCCTGCACCAGCCGGAAGCCCATCCGCCGCGACAGCTCCAGGCTGCGCTCCGCGAAGGCCGCGGCCGCCGACAGGTCGCCCACGGCGCGGCCGATGTAGGCGAGGTTGTGCAGCAGCCGCACGGAGCTCCCCGGGTCGCGCGTGCTCGCCGCCAGGCGCAGCCCCTCGTGGTAGCGCCGCTCGGCCTCGTCGAGCCGCCCCTGCGCCGTCAGCACGCCCCCCAGGTTGTTCAGGCTCAGCGCCAGCAGCCGGCGGTCGCCGATGCGGCGCTGGATGGCGATCCCCTCCTCGTGCAGCCGGCGCGCGTCGTCCAGGCGGTCCTGGCTGTAGGCGATGTTGCCCAGGTGCGTGAGCGAGTTCGCGGCCGCGCGGTGGTCTCCCAGCGCGCGGTAGCGGCGCATGCTCCGCTCGTACCTCTCCTGCGCCTCGTCCACCCGCCCCAGCTCCAGCAGCGTGGTGCCCAGCCGGTGCCCCGCGAAGGCCGCGCGCGCCTCCTCCCCCAGCCGCTCGAAGTCGGCCAGCACGCGCGACAGCCGGGCCTCGGCCTCGGCGAGATACCCCAGGCGGAGCGCGAACACCCCCAGGTAGAGCTCGCACTCGCGGGCGGCCGCCGCGGTCGCGGGCTCGCCGGCCAGGGCGTCGGCCGCCTCGGCGAAGGCGGCGTACCCCTCTTCGCACCAGCCGAGCAGGTCGAGAAAGAGGAAGTAGCCCCGCGCCGCGTCCGCCAGGAGCGCGTGGGCGCGGTCGGCGGCCGCGCGCTTCCAGGCGGCGCGGACGTGGTCGATCTCGGGCTGGAGCCGCGCGGCGGCCACGTGCTCGTCGATGCTCGCCAGCTCGGCTTCGGCGTCGGCCAGCAGCCCCAGGTGGTAGATGGTCTGCCGCTTCACCGCCCGCGCGTGCTCGGCGGGGTGCTCGCGCAGCTTCTCCTCGGCGTAGCGGCGCAGCACCTCGGGGACCTCGAAGTACGCGGGGCCGGCGCGGCGCAGCAGCGAGCGGTCGGCCAGCTCGGTGAGGTTGGGGAGGGTGGCGGCGGCGACCGCGGTGCCGGCGGCCAGGCCGAAGCTGCCGCGGAACACCGAGAGGAGCGCGAGCACCGCGCGCTCGCGCGCGGAGAGGAGGCCCCAGGAGTGCTCGAAGGCGGCCCGCAGGCTGCGCTGCCGCACGGGCACCGCGCGCCCGGTGGCGGTCGGCTCGCTCCCCTCGTCGAGCGCGGCCGCGATCTCGCGGGTGGAGAGGAGCCGCACCCAGGCGGCCGCCAGCTCGATCCCCAGCGGGAACCCTCCCGCGAAGCGGCAGATCCGCGCGACGCCGGGCAGGTCTTCGTCGGCCACGGTGAAGGCGGGGTCGAAGCGCCGCGCGGCCTGCGCGAAGAGGCGCACCGCCTCGGCGTCGCGCCAGCGCTCGTCCGCGCCGTCGTCGTCGGGGACCTCCATTCCCCACAGCTCCACCAGCGTCTCGGCGGGCAGGCCCAGCCGCTCCCGCGAGGTGACCAGCAGCCGCACCCCCGGCGCCGCCTCCAGCAGCTCCGTGGCGAAGCGCCCCTCGGCGGCCAGGTGCTCGAAGCTGTCGAGCACCAGCAGCATCTCCTTCTCGCGCAGGTAGTCGAGCAGGCGCGGGCGCGCCGGCGTGCCCAGCGCGGCCGGGACCCGGAGCGCCGCGCCGATCGCGCCCGGCAGGTGCTCGCCCGCCGAGAGCCCGGCGAGGGGGACGAACCAGGCGCCGTCGCGGTACGCCTCCACCCGCCGCCAGGCGACCTCCACCGCGAGCCGCGACTTCCCCACCCCGCCGGGGCCCAGGATGGTCACCAGCCGCGACTCGGCGAGCCGCGCCGCGGCCGCGTCGGCCTCGCGCTCGCGGCCCACCAGGGGCGTGGCCGGCGAGGGGAGGTTGTGGGCGCGGCGCGCGGGCCGCTCTCCCTCTCCCGCGTCGGCGTCGGCGGCGCCGGTCTCGAGCAGCCACTGGAGCTGCGCCTCGGTCTCGGGCGAGGGGCGCACCCCGTATTCCTCGCGCAGGGTGCGCGCGAGCGCCTCGTACTCCCGCAGCGCCCCCGCGGCGTCGCCGGCGGCGGAGAGCGCCTCCATCAGCAGGCGCACCTGGGGCTCGCCGCCGCGCGAGAGCTCCACGGCGCGGCGGGCCCAGGCGACCGCCGCCGCCTCGCCGGGCGCGCCCCGCGCCAGGCGCGACGCGGCCTCCACGGCGCGCTCGGCCAGCCGCGCGCGCACGCCGTCGGCCCAGGCGGCGAACTCCGGCGCGTCGCGCAGGTGGAACCCCGCCAGGAACTCGCCGCGGTAGAGCTCCAGCGCCTCCTCGTGCCGCCCCGCCGCGGCCGCGCGCTCGAGCTCCACGGCGTCGCAGTACAGGCGCGCGGCGTCCACGCCCACCTCTTCGTGGCCGCGCGTGACGATCACCCCCGGGAGCGTCTTCCGCAGGAGGTGGAGGAGGGTGCGCAGCGAGTGGCGCGCGGCCTCCTGCGGCGACTCCGGCCAGAAGAGCGCGGCCAGCGTGTCGCGCCGCTGCAGCGTTCCCGGGGCCTCCACCGCCAGGTAGGCGAGCAGCGCGAAGCGGCGGGGGGCCGCGGTCACGGCCGCGCGCTCGTCTCCCGCGGGGGAGGCCACCCGCGGGGGGCCCAGCGTGCGGAGCTCGTAGCGGAGGGGTTCCGCGGACATTCACCGCCGTGTCGATGGGGAGTACGGACGGGTGACGCGGGAGGGGTCAACGTAATGAACGCCGCCCAGCGAGAACAACGTTCATCGTCCCGCTCCCGAGCGGCCAACGAGCGTGCGCGAGCCAGTCGTGCCGCGGCCCGAGGTGCTATGGTGTCACGGGATACCGCTCCCATTTCTGACGATCGACCATGCATTCGGTCAACGGAATGGACTCACACCGTTTCGGCTGATCGATCGTGCATTCCAGCCGAACGGAATGGCTTACACAGAGGGACCAGAGGAACCAGAACTGAATTCTTTTCTCTGGTCCCTCTGTGCCTGTGTGATACCGTTTCGACGGATTGACTGTGCATTCAGTCAACAGATGGGCTCACACGGAGTCAACGGAGTTAACGGAGTTAACGGAGAACGACCCCTGTCTTTCCTCCGTTTACTCCGTTGACTCCGTGTGAGAATCGTCTGTGCTGGTGTTTCCGGCTGGTGGCGGCGACGGCGGCATGACCACGACCACGCGCGTGCCTCCGCCGCTGGGCGAGGTGATCTCGAAGCTCGCGGCCGATCCATACCGCTGCTCGAGCCGCGCGCGCGTCGCGGGGATGCCGAGGCCCGGCCTGCGCGGCCGCGCGGCGTGCAGGCCGGCGCCCCAGTCCCGGACCTCCAGGCACAGCCGCTCGTCGCTTCGAACGTCACCCCACACCAGGAGCTCCGACGGCTCCGGGTGCGGGGCGATCCCGTGCCTGATCGCGTTCTCCACCAGCGGCTGCAGGATCAGGTGGGGGACCATGAAGTCCCGGGCCGCCGCGGACACCGCGAAGCGCACGTTGAGACGGTCCTGGTAGCGCGTCTGCTCGATCGCGAGGTAGATCTCCAGGAACTCCAGCTCCTCGCGGAGGGGGACCATCTCGCTGCCGGTGCGCTCGAGCGAGAGGCGCAGCAGCCTTCCCACCTGCCGCAGCATGCGGTCGGCGGCCGCCACGTCGCGGCGCATGAGCGCCGAGATCGAGTTCAGCACGTTGAAGAGGAAATGGGGCTGGAGCTGCATCTGCAGCATCCGCAGCTCGGCCTCCGACAGCTCCGTCTGCAGGCGGTACACGCCCGATTCGGTCCTGCGCGCCTCTTCGACGTAGAACACCAGGTGGCCCAGCCCGACGATCGCCCCCGTCACCATCAGCGAATAGGGGAGGTCGCCGAGGAGCTTGAGGGCGTAGGGAATGGGCGGGGTCGAAAAGAGGTTGGTGATGGCGGAATACAGCGCCATCGTTCCGCAACCGACGGCGAGGTTCCCCAGCGACGCGGAAGCCAGCCTGCCGCGCCGGATGGGGAACCGCGCCGCATACAGCAGCGCGGGGAAGCCGAGTGGCGCCCACAGGCCCAGGATGAGCATGGACCGCACCAGCGCAGTGGCGGCGTCCACCGGCGCAAAGCCCAGCCGGGCGACGGCGATCCTGGCCACGGTCTGGACCAGGGCGAGCACCGCCCAGAACGCCAGGTACCACGGACCGAACCGATGCAGGTACCACCCGAAGGTGCGCGGCGCGGAGACACCCGCGGGCACAGGGCCGTCGGCCGGCGTGCCGCCGTGCGGAGGTGGGGCGGCCACGGGGGCGGGAGGCCTGGCCGCCGGCCGCCGCGGCACTCCCAGCGTGACGCGGGTCCCCAGGGCGGGGGCAAGGCCGATCCGCAGGGAGGCGCCCGCCCCGTAGACATGCTTCAGGCGCGCGCGTGTCGCCGTGATCCCGGACCACCCCTCAGACGCGCCTCCTTCCGGGGGCGCGCCCCCCCGCAGGCCGATCTCCAGGCGCAGCCGGCCGCCCGCGCGGGTCTCGCCGGCCACGCGCAGCTCCGCGCCGCCGCGGCCGGCGGCGATCCCGTGCCTGAACGCACTCTCGACCAGCGGCTGGAGGATCAACCGCGGAACCGGGAAGTCGAGCGCGCCCGCGGAGACCTCGACGCGAGGCCGCAGACCGCCGCCCAGACGGGTGCGCTCGACCGCCAGGTACAGCGCCAGGTTGTCCAGCTCCTCGCGCAGCGTCACGAATTCGCTGCGCGTACGCTCCAGGGAGAGGCGCAGGAGCCGGCCCAGCTGGGCCGTCACCCGGTCGGCCGCCGCGACGTCGTGCCGCATCAGCGCCGAGATGGAGTCCAGCGCGTTGAAGACGAAGTGGGGCTGCAGCTGCATGTGGACCATGCGCAGCTTCGCCGCCGCCACCTCGGACTGGAGCCTGGCGGCGACGCGCTCGCGCTGTGCCTGCCACTCGAACTGGCGGAGCGCCAGGGCCACGCCGAGCAGCCCGAGGCTGATGGGGAAGTTGCTCGCGACCTGGAGGAGCATGAACCACACGGGGGCCTGGCTGAACGGCAGCATCGCGAGCCACACCGCCACCAGCCGCGCAACCGTGAGCGCACCCGCGCCGAGCGCCAGCAGCGGGAGAGACAGGCGGCCGGCCCGGAAGCGGGCCGACAGGGCCAGGATGCCGATGCACAGGAGAGCCCACGAGGCGGCGTCCAGGGTGCCCAGTGCGGCCGCTCCGGGCCAGGCGATGCCGTCCTCTGCCCCGGTGAGCCTGGCACGGACGGCCAGCAGCCCCGCGTCGGCCGCCCAGAAGGCGGCACCGACGATCCAGAGCCGGCGGCGTCCCACTCCGGGGAACCCGCGCCCCGGGGGAACGCCCGCGTCGAGCGGGCTCACGGGATGATCGCCCGGATGCGGTCGCGGTAGCGGCGGCTGGACTGCACCGTCGTCCCGTCCCGGAGCACGAACTGGAACTCGGTGCTCGACCACGGCCGAATGGCGGCGACGCGCTCCAGGTTCACGATCGCCGAGGCGCGGATGCGGAGGAACGTCCGCGGGTCGAGCTGCTCCTCCAGCGCCGCCAACGTCTCGCGGATCATCGCGGTCCGCTTCCCCGTGTGGAGGATCACGTAGTTGTCGGCGCTCTGCATCCAGTCGACCTCGGCGGCCGCGACGAACGTGTACTCGGTGCCCCGCTTCACCAGGAAGCGCTGCGTGTACGCGGCCTGGCTGCCGATGCTGCGCAGCAGGGCGCGCAGCTGTGCCTCGTACTGCACCCGCGTGTCGGTGCCGAGCGCGGTCCGCGCGCGCGCCAGCGCTTTCTTCAGCCGCTCTTCGTCGAAGGGCTTCAGGAGATAGTCCAGGGCCTGGAGCTCGAACGCCTCCAGCGCGAAGTCGCCGAACGCGGTGACGAAGATCGTGAGCGGCATCCGGTCCGTCCCGATGGCCCGCACCGCGTCGATCCCGCTCAGCTGCGGCATCTGGATGTCCAGCAGCACCAGGTCCGGCGAAAGCTCGTCCACCGCTTTCACCACCTCGAGGCCGTTGCGGCACTCGCCCACCGTCTCGAGGTCGGGCTCGGCCTGGAGCATGTCGCTCAGCTTGGCGCGGGCGAGCGGCTCGTCGTCGGCGATGAGCACCTTCAGGCGCCTTGCACTCCTCATCTCGGCTCGCGTGGTGGTTCTTCTGCCCGGGGACGCGGTGGACCCTTTCCACGACGATCGATCTACGGGGCGGGTAACGGTGACGGTTACGGCTTTGCATGTGGATCGACGGAGGGCGAGCGGGACGGCAGCTCTCCCCTGGAGAATTCGCCGGGAGATCAACAGTACCCGGGTGTGCGGCGGTTCGATTCAACCCACTGCTGCGGCGGCCGTCGGCTCGTCCGCGCACCCATCCTCCCCGTTCCAGCCGAGCGCGTGAAATAGCTGTGCATTCGGAGACACCAGCACAGAAATCCTCACACGGAGTCAACGGAGTCAACGGAGAACGACTCCGCTGACTCCGTTGACTCCGTGTGAGCCCATTCGGTTGGTTGGAATGCACCCAGAGGACCGGAGGACCAGAGAACTGCGCGTGTTTCCTCTGGTCCTCCGGGTCTCCGGGTGAGACCGATCTGTCTGCCTGAAATGCACGATCAATGCAGCGCCGCCGGCGTGTGATGAACCACACCCCGGCGGCGTTCGCCACGCTGGACGGTCCCCGCGGATCCGCGGTCAGATCTCCAGGATGGCGCCTTCGCAGGCACCGCGGGCGCCGTTGACGATGCCCTCGCCGGCGCCCTGGGGAAGCATGCGCAGGCCGCCGCCGCCGTACCGCGACCCGGCGCAGAACAGGCCCCAGATGACGGTGTGGGGAACGGGGGCGGCGCCGGGCTGGGGCGGGTAGAAGTACGGCCTGGACTCCACCCGCTCCTGCACGATCCATCCTCCCTCCTCCACCGCCTCGCGCACCCGCGCCTCCCAGGCGTCCGGCGCCAGGTACCGCCCCACGTGCACGGCCTCGCCGCCGAAGCCCAGGCCGCGCTTGAGGACCAGGTCGTCGCGGTGGTCCAGCAGAAAGCCGGGGAACTGCGCCTCGGCCCCGCGCCAGGTGGTGGTGCGGGGGGAGACCAGGCGCGTCCAGGGGACGTGGTTGCGGATCAGCGCGCGGTCCTCCTCCGTCCACGCCTCCAGCCCCTCGTTCTCCGAAAGCAGGGCGAGGTTGCGCTTGTCGAGCCACATCCGCGTAAGCCCGCCGTTGTAGGCGCGTATCCCGCCCCCCAGCTGCGCCCGCAGCACCTGTATGGGGAAGGGCTTGTCGTACGCGAAAACGACGTGCACCCGCTGCTCGCCCATGTACACGTCCGGTCCCCGGAAGGTCAGCTCCTCCGCCGACTTGTCGGACAGCCACAGCTGGCCGGTCACGCCGCGGCCGGTGCGGCGGAGGAGCTCCGCGTACACTTCGGCGATGTAGCGCCGCGTACCCTCGGTGGCCTGCTCGTCAGAGGCGATCACCACATTCAGCTCGCCGCCCGCCTTGATCACGCCGCAGTCCAGGGCGTCGTCGATCATGTGCTCGCAGAAGGTGGCCAGCACGTCATGGTCGTTCGGGCTGATCCCTTCGCGCGCATAGAAGTCCATGATGACGGGGTGCCGCAGGTAGCGCTCGCGCCAGAACCCGTGGTGCCAGCCGCCCAGGTTGGCGGCCATGTTCACCTCGCAGCACATCAGCCCGCCGGGCGTGTCGATGAAGTCGCAGCGGGCCACGGTGCTGTTCATGTAGTTGCGCACCGAGAGCATGGCCGCCAGCAAGATGGGATCGTAGCCGTAGAACGCGGAGATGGCCCCCAGCTCTCCGCCGAATACCACGGCGGGGATGGCCTTGACGAGCTTGCACACGCCCACCGTTGCCCGCTCCATCTCGGCCACCCGCCGCGCGTCGACCAGCGTGGGCCAGGTGATGGGGTAGCGGGTCATCCGCTCCGGCAGCCCCTTTTCGAACCCCTCCAGCTGCGCCGCCTGGTCGGGGTGATCCAGCAGGTGCTCCAGGAAGCGTTCGGCGGCGGGGGAAAGCCGGCGGTGCGCGGCCCGGGTGTCGGGGGGGATCTGCGGGGCGGATGCGATCACGGGCGGGGTCCGGGAGGAGGGGGATGGAGAAGCGCGCGGATTGGGCCACCGCGCGCAGGGTCTCGCGCAGTCAGCAATCAATATTTGCTGCATCCGCACTGAAACGCCATGGATTTCATTGCGGGATCTCGCCCGTGCCGCCGGGGCCGGATCGATCCTCCGCGATGGGGTACGAGGCGGCCACTCCACCCGGAGCCAGGAGCCGCCGGGGCTTCCATCGGGCGGCCGGGAGCGCCACCTGTCCCGGCCCGGGCGCAACCTGGCCCCACGCGCTTGAGCGCCGGCGAGACAGGGCGGTACTGTCCTGAACGCGATGGCTGGACAGGGAGCCGGACGAGGGGTGCCGCGACCTTCACCGCCGTGACGATGGAATGACGGCCCAGTGACGGGGGCGGGGTTAACGTAGGGACGCCGCCCCTCGCGGCCAACGTCCGCGGCGCCGCTTCCGTTCAGCCAGCGAGCGTACACACGCCGGCCGCGCCGAAACTGGAGGCTCCATTCGCGTCGGGTGGGCCGTGTGGATCCGGGCATGGACGGCGCCCCCGCCGTACACGTTTACAACAGTCACGCGAAGGGGGATTGCGCACTTTTAACAGGCGGGTTATCCTCCGGTGGAAACTGCGGGCCCGCCTGTGCGTCCGGTCTCTGCCGTCCTTCCCCCTCCCCGAACAGAACGTCCGATGCACCCGACCAGCGGCGAGATCGCCCTCGCGGAGGGCCTTTCGCGCGAATTCCTGTTCCATCACGGGCTCTGCCCCCGCGAGATCGACGGGGCGGGGGTGCTGGTGGTCTCCGCCGCGCCCGGGGCGCTGCTGGAGGGGGTGGACGAGATCGCGTTCGCCTACGGGCGCCGCGGCGTGGCCGAGCCCGCGCCCGCCGAAGAGGTGGAACGGCTGATCGAGCGCCTCACCACCAACGCCGACCGGGGGATCGAGCTGGCGCAGGTGCACGGGGGCGACGACCTCGCCGCCGACGTGCGCGACCTGGCCAACCAGCCCCCGGTGATCCGCTACGTGAACCTGCTGGTGCGCGACGCCTACGACGCGGGCGCCAGCGACATCCACCTGGAGAGCGGGCGCGACGGGCTCTCCGCGCGCTTCCGGGTGGACGGCGTGCTGGTCCCCGCGCCGGAGCCGCCGGCCGAGCTGCACCACGCGGTGGTGTCGCGGGTGAAGCTGCTGGCCGAGCTCGACATCGCCGAGCGCAGGCGCCCGCAGGACGGGCGCATCCGGGTGCGGCTGGAGCAGCGCGAGCTGGACCTGCGCGTGTCGACCGTCCCCACCCTCTTCGGCGAGAGCGTGGTGCTGCGCCTGCTGGCCCGCGGCGGGCGCCCCGTGCTGCTGCGCGAGCTGGGGATGCCGGCGGCGGTGCTGGCGGGGGTGGAGCGGCTGGCCCGGCGCGCCCACGGGATGCTGCTGGTGACCGGCCCCACCGGGAGCGGGAAGACCACCACCCTCTACGCCGCGCTCGGGCTCCGCGACGGCGCCGCCGAGAAGATCGTGACGGTGGAGGACCCGGTGGAGTACCAGCTCCCCGGCGTCACCCAGGTGCCGGTGCACCGGCAGGCGGGGGTCACCTTCGGCGCCGCGCTGCGCTCCATCCTGCGCCAGGACCCCGACGTGGTGATGGTGGGCGAGACGCGCGACGCGGAGACCGCCGAGATCGCGGTGCAGGCGGCGATGACGGGGCACCTGGTGTTCTCCACCCTGCACACCAACGACGCCGTCTCGGCGGTGCCGCGGCTGGCGGACCTGGGCGTCCCCGACTTCCTGATCGCCGCCACGGTGGAGGGGGTGCTGGCGCAGCGGCTGGTGCGGCGCGTCTGCGACGGCTGCCGCGAGGCGTACGAGCCCGCGCCCGCCGCCGTCGCGCGGCTCGCGCCCGGCGCGGCGCACCCGCGGCGGATGGTGCGCGGCGCCGGCTGCCGCGCCTGCCGCGGCACGGGGTTCCGCGGCCGGGTGGGGATCTTCGAGCTGCTGGTGATGGACGACTCGGTGCGCGACGCCGTGGCGCGCCGGGTTCCGCACGCCGAGCTGCGGGCGCGCGCGCTCGCCGCGGGAATGCTGCCGCTGCGCGCCGACGCGTGGGAGAAGGCGGCGCAGGGACTGACCACCGTGGAGGAGGTGCTGCGTGTGCTGCAGGACTGAAGTGGATTCCATCTCCCGCCCGCGCGGGCCGACGCTCGGCCGCGGCGGGTTCACCCTGATCGAGATGCTGGTGGTGGTCGCCATCATCGCCGTGCTGGCGGCGGTGGTGGCGCCGGAGGTCTTCCGCAACGTGGGCGACGCCAACACCAACGCGGCCAAGAGCCAGATCGAGATGCTCTCGCTGGCGCTGGACCAGTACCGCCTGGACAGCCACGCCTACCCGAGCACCGAGCAGGGGCTCGCCGCGCTGCGCACCGCGCCGCCGGGCGCGGGGCCGGCGTGGCGCGGGCCGTACCTCCGCCGCCCGGTGCCGGCGGACCCGTGGGGGCGGCCGTACGCCTACCTCTCCCCCGGCCGCGCCAACCCCACCGGCTACGACCTCTGGTCGCTGGGCCGCGACGGGCGCGAGGGGGGCGAGGGCGAAGACGCCGACCTCACCTCGTGGGGCGAGGCGCCGCGGTGAGCGCCGCCACCTTCGCCTACCGCGCCGCCGACGCCCGCGGCGCGCTGCAGGCCGGCACCGTCGCCGCCGAGACCGCCGAGGCGGCGCGGGCGGCGCTCTCCGCCCGCGGCCTCTTTCCGCTGGAGGTGCGCGCGCACGCCGAGGCCGCCGCCCGCAGCCGGCTCTCGCCCGACGACCTGGCGCTGGGGCTGGGGCTGCTCGCCGACCTGCTGCAGGCGGGGCTCCCGCTGGCGCGCGCCCTGGCGGCGCTGGAGGAGCTGGCGCCCGCCGCCTGGCAGCCGGCGCTCCCCGCGCTGCGCGCCGCCGTGCGCGAGGGGAGCGGGCTGGCCGCGGCGCTGGCGGCCTCGCCGGTGGAGGTGCCGCCGCTGGTGGCCGGGCTGGTGGCCGCCGGCGAGGCGGGGAGCGGGCTGGCCCCCGCGCTGGCGCGCGCCGCGGCGCTGATGCAGCGCGCCGCCGACACCCGCCGCGCGGTGCGCGCCGCGCTCGCCTACCCGCTCCTGCTGGCCGGGGCCGGCGCCGCCTCCATCGTGCTCCTGGTGGGCTTCGTCCTCCCGCGCTTCGCCGCCATCCTGCGCGACCTGGGGCAGCAGCTCCCCGCCAGCGCGCGGCTGGTGCTGGGCGCGGCCGACGCGGCGCGGGCGGGGTGGCTCCCGGCGACGGCGGCCGCGGTGCTGCTCGGGGTCGCCTGGCGCGCCTGGAGCACGTCGCCGGAGGGGCGGCGGCAGTGGCACGCGCTCCTGCTGGGGCTCCCCGTGGTCGGCCCGCTGCGCCGCTCCGCCGCGGTGGCGCGCTTCGCCGCCGCGCTGGCGGCGCTGCTGGAGAGCGGGGTGCCCATCGCCCCCGCGCTGGCGCACGCCGACCGCGCCGTGGGCGACGCCGAGCTCTCGGCCCGCATCGCGGCCGCGCGCACGGCGGTGCTGGCCGGCGAGGGGCTCGCCGCCGCGCTCGAGCGGGCCGACGCGGCCACGCCTACCGCCGTGCGCCTGGTGCGCGCCGGCGAGGAGACCGGGCGGCTCGCGGCCATGCTCGACCAGGCGGCCCGCCTGGAGGCCGCGCGCGCCGAGGCGGCGGTGCGCACGGCGGTGAAGGGGATCGAGCCGGTGATGATCCTGGCCTTCGGCGGGATCGTGGCGCTGGTGGCCGCCGCGCTCCTGCAGTCCGTCTACAGCGTGCGGCCGGTGCCATGACGCGCGGGCGCGGCGGCTTCACGCTGGTGGAGATGATGGTCGCGATCGCCATCGTCGCCGTGACCGCGTCGCTCGCGGCGCTGGCCTTCCGCGACGCCGGCGAGGTGCGCGCGGACCGGGCGGCGGCGGTCGCGGCGGCGCGGGAGCGCGCGATCGAGGGGCGGCGCCCGGTCGGCTTCTCCCCCGACTCCGGCCGCACCGAGCTGCGGGCGCTCCCCGACGGGCGCGTGCTCGGCGACAGCGCGGCCGGCGTCGATCCCCTCACCGGGAGGCCGCGTGCGCTTCCCTGAGCCACGCGGCACCCGCCGCGCCGGAGCACGGGACCTCTGCCGCTCCAAACGGGCCTCTAATTGCAATTTAGGTCGTCAAATGACTGTAGGGTCGGGAGATGTGGGCGCCGTGCTGCTGGAGGTGGTGATCGCCATGGCGGTGCTGGCGGTGGCGGGGATCGCGGCCATCGCGATGGCGGTGGAGGCCTCGGGGGCGGTGGCGCGGGCGCGGGAGTCCGAGGCGCGGCTGCGGGATGCGTCGCACCTGATGGAGGCGGTGGCGCTCTGGCCGCGGGAGGACCTGGACCGCCGCCTGGGTGCGCGCCGGCAGGGGCCGTTCGTGCTCACGCTGCGGCGCCCTGCTCCCGAGCTGTACACCGCCGTCCTGGCGGACTCGGCCGGCGGGCGCGTGCTGCTCGCCACCTCGCTCTTCCGCCGCGACACGATCGATGCCGCGCCATAGCCGCCGCCCGGCCGCGGGCCAGCAGGGGTTCACGCTGATCGAGGTGGTGGTGGCGCTCACCCTCGCGGCCATGCTGATGCTCGGCGCCCGCGCGCTCTTCGAGCAGCTCGGCGCGCACGCCGAGGCGCTGGTGGGCGCCGCCGCCGCCGCCGACCGCGCGGCCAACGCCGACGCCCTGCTGCGCGCGCTGGTGGGCGCGGCGGAGACCAGCCCGGACCCCGAGCGGCGCTTCGAGGGGACGGAGGAGGGCGCGCGCTTCCACACCTGGTGCGAGTCCCCCGGCGGATGGCTGGAGCGCTGCGCCGCCACCCTCGGCTTCGTGCACATGGACACGGCGCGGGTGCTCGCCCTGGAGGCGGGGACGGGGGACCCGGTGGTGCTGCGCCGCGGCTTCCGCGAGGGGCGCCTGATCTACCTGCGCGCCCCCGAAGAGGGCGGCAGCTGGGTCCGCGGCTGGTCCTCCATCGCCATCACGCCGCTGGCGGTGGGGGTGGTGGTGGATGGAGACACCGCGATCCTCCGCATCGGCGAGCGGGGGTGACGGGTGTGCGTCCGCGGCGCCCTCTCCCTGCGCCTGGGAAGACGGGTGAGAACCTCGGCCCACAAGGGTGTCATCCTGAGGCCCGATCACGCCTGGGCTTGCCTCGCGCAGGTGACGGCCGGGCCGAAGGATCTGACCGCGGCCGCCACGGGGTCTGCCGCGGAAGCCACGCGAATGCCGCGGCCCGAGGTGGTCGCAGCCGCGATGTCTTCGTCGCTGCCGCGCCCGGTCCACGTGGTGTCCGCAGTCAGATCCTTCGGCCCTGCAGAGGTTTGCGTATCCGCGACTGCGTCGTGCCGGGCCTCAGGATGACACCCGGGAAGGGGCCGAGGTCTCGATCGTCTCCGCGATCGCAAACCCTCTCCGGTGACGGAAGAGGTGGCGAGCCTCAGCGAGCCGGAGAGGGCGCCGAGTCAGGGAAAGTGCTCCAGAAACGAGCCGCAATCCGCTTTGAGGGAACGACGTGATTCAGATGCCGATGTTCGTACGATCACGAGCCGCGAGTGCCGCTTCGCTGGACGAGCGCGGGTTCGCGCTGATGGCGGTGCTGTGGGTGCTGGCGGGGGTCGCCGCGCTGGCGCTGGTGGCCCGCGTGGCCGGCCGCGACGCGGTGCGCGCCGCGCTCAACCGCCAGGACCTGGCCGTGGGCGCCTGGCGCGCGGAGGACTGCGTGGCGCGCGTTCGCGCCGCGGCGTCGGAGGCGCTGCGCGGCGCGGACGCAGTCGCGGCGCACGACCCCTGGCCGCGGCTGGACTCCATCGCCGCCGCCTCCCTGCTGCTGGCGCGGAGCGGGTGCGAGGTGGAGGTGCGCGCCTCCGGCGCCGGGCTCGACGTGAACGCCGCCGACGCCGCGACGCTGCGCCGCTTCGTGGCCGCGCTCGGGGCGGGCGGCGCCGCGGCGGACTCGCTGGTGGACGCGCTGGCCGACTGGCGCGACGGCGACGGCGAGCCGCGGCCACTGGGCGCCGAGGCCGCCTGGTACCGCGCCGCCGGCCTGCGCCCGCCGCGCGACGGGCCGCTGGCGGACGCGCGCGAGCTGGCGCGGGTGCGCGGCTTCGGGCGCTTCGCCGGGCTCGACACGCTGGTGGCGCTGGAGGGCGGCCGGGTGCCGCTGAGCCGCGCCCCCGCCGCCGTGCTCGCCGCGCTCCCGGGGATGACCCCCGAGGCCGCGGCGCTGGTGGTGGCGCTCCGCGCCCGGGGCGAGCCGGTGGCCGAGCCCGCGGCGCTGGAGCCGCACCTCTCCGAGGGTGCGCGGCGGACGCTGCTGCGGGGCTACGCCGAGCTGGCGCCGCTGGTGTCGGCCGCGCCGGAGCTGTGGACGGTGACCGCGCGCGGCCGGGTGGGCGTGCCGCCGGTGACCGCCGTGCTGGAGGTGCGCCTGGCGCGCGCGGGGAGCCGCGCCGCCGTGGTGCGCCGGAGGACGTGGAGCGAATGAGAAGCCGAGTGGGAATCGCCGTGGCCGGCGGGCGGCTGCGCGCCGTGGTGGTGCGCGGCGGCCGCGTGACCGCCGCCACCGAGGCGGCGCTGGAGCCGGGAGACACGCTCGCCGGCGCCGTGGCCGAGCTGCTGGCGGGGGCCCCCATCCCCCGCGTGCCGCGGCCGCGGCTGGTGGTGGCGCTGGGGCCGTCGCTGGCGCAGACGCGGCGGCTCACCGGGCTCCCGCCGCTGCGCGACGCGCGGCTGGTGGCGCAGCTCGTCCGCGAGGGGGCGGGGAAGTTCTTCCTCCGCAACGGCCGGCCGCTGGTCACCACCGGCGCCCGCCTGGAGGAGCCCGGCACCGCCTGGTGCGCCGCGCTCGACGCCGACACGGTGCGGCAGGCCGCCGCCGGCGCCCGCCAGGCGGGGCTCCGGGTCGACGCCTTCGTCCCCGCCGTGGCGGCGCTGGCGTACGCCGGCGACGACGGGCGCGTGCGGTGGAGCGACGGCGCGGCGGTGGCCGAGGCGGAGTTCGCGGCCGGCGCGCTCGTCTCCGTCCGCCGCTTGGCCGGGGGTCCGGCGGAGGAGGGGGACGAAGAGGCGCGCGAGCTGGCGGTGGCGCTGGGGGAGATCGGTGCCCGCGCCCACGAGTTCGCCGACGCGTACGGCGCCGCCGTGCTCCCCGACGCCGAGGCGCTGGCGCACCGCCCCGGCCGCGCGGCGGCGGAGCGCGTCCCCGGGTGGCGGCTCTCCGTGGCCGGCGCCGCGGCGGGTCTGGCACTCGCGGCGGTGCTCATCCTCCCCCCGCTCCGTGCGCGCCGCGCGGCGGACGCGGCGGCGCTGCGGCTGGAGGCGGCGGCGCCGCGGCTGCGCGCCGCGGAGCAGGCCGGGGCCGGGCTGGCGCGGGCCACGGGGGCGCTGGACGAGGTGGCCCGCTTCGGCGAGGCGAGGTGGTCGCCCACGCGCCTGCTGGCGGAGCTCGCCGGGCGGCTGCCGGCGGGGACCGCGCTGGTCTCCTTCCGCGCCGACACGGCCGGCGGGAGCCTGGTGGCGCTGGCGCCGCGGGCCACCGCGGTGCTGGCCGCGCTGGAGCGGGTGGAGGGGGTGGGGCGGGTGGAGATCGCCGGCCCCGTGACCCACGAGGGCGCCGCGGGGCTCGAGGTGGAGCGGGTGACGCTGCGCTTCGCCTTCGACCCGCGCGCCCGCGCCGCCGCCGACGCGGCCGGAGGCGAGCCGTGAGCGCCCCCCTCTCCGCGCGCGACCGGCGCGTGCTGCTCATCGGCGGCGCGGTGATCGCCCTGCTGGTGCTCTTCGCGCGCGGCCTCCCCGCCTGGCGCCGGTGGGACGCGGCCGCGCGCGCCGACGCCCGGCGCGAGCTGGGGCGCGAGGCCGATGCCCGCGCCGCCGTGGCCGGGCTGCGCGCCACCCTCGACAGCGCCGAGGCGCGCCGCGACCGGCTGGGGCGGCTCACCCCCGCGCTCCTGGACGGCGAGTCGCCCTCCGCCGCCGCGGCCACGCTCGCCTCCATCCTCACCGGGGCGGCGGCGCGCGCGGGGGTGCTGCTGGGCGCCGTGGACGTGCAGCCCGACACCGCCTCCGGCGGCACCTTCACCCGCGTGGCCGTGCGCACCGGCGTGACGGGCGACCTGGAGGGGGTGACGGAGCTGCTCCGCTACCTGGAGAGCGTCCCCGAGCTGCTGGCGGTGCGGGAGATCTCCATCACCCAGCCCGACGCCGGCGGCACGCCGGACCGGCCGGAGGCGCTCCAGGTGGAGCTCACCATCCAGGGGCTCGCCCTCCTCCGCCTCCCGCCCGGTGCCTACGCCGCGCCCGGGGCGGCGGGCGGACCCGCGTTCCCGTCATCCTCCGCGCCGCCCATGTCGCCCGCAGCCCCCGCTTCGCCCGCGCCGCCCCGCGTCCCCGCGGCCCCGTCGCGCACACCCTCCGGCGTGGAGTCCGAGCTGTGAGCCGCCGGCGGCTCGAAGCCCTGCTCTGGACCGCCGCGGCGGTGTTCGCGCTGCTGGCCTGGCGGCGCGTCCGCGACGCCCTTCCCCCGGTCCCCGCGGCGGCGTCCCCGGCCGCCACGGCGCTGCATCCGCTCCCCCCGCGCGCGCCCTCGGCGGCGCTCGCCGCGGCGGCGGAGAAGGCGCGGCGGGGGAATCCCTTCCGGCTGGACCGCTCGCCCGCGCCGGTGCGCTACGCGGTGGCGCCGGTGGCGGGGCTCCCGGCGCCGCCCCCGCCGCCCCCCGGGCCGCCGCGCTCCGCGCTCACGCTGGCCGGCGTGGTCGGCCCGCCCTGGCAGGCGCTGGTGCAGGGGATCCCCGGCCACTCCGGCGCCGTGGTGGTGCGCGCCGGCGACCGCATCGAAGACCTGCGGGTGATCTCCGTCACCCGCGACCGCGCCGTGATCCAGGGGGCAGACACCACCTGGCGGCTCACCCTGAAAGGCACCTCGCCGTGAACCGGACCCTCTTCGCCGCCCTCGCGGCGGCCCTCCTCGCCGCCGCCCCCGCCGCGGCCCAGGCACGCGTGACCGCCTCGGCGGGCGGCGTGACCATCGACCTCGTGGACGTGGACCTGCGCGCGGCGGTGCTGGCGCTCGCGCAGCACCTGGACCGGCCGGTGGTGTTCGGCACCGTGGCCGCGACGCCCGTGACCCTGCGGCCCCCCCGCCCCGTTCCGCCCGCCGACGTGCTCGCCCTCCTGCGCAGCCTGCTGGAGGCGAACGGGCACGAGCTGGTGGAGGCGGGGGGCGTGTACCGGGTGCAGCAGAAGGCGGCCGCGCCCCCGCCGCAGCCCGGCGCGCCGCCCCCGCCCGCCTCCGGCGGCGGCGCGCCGGGCGAGGTGCAGCTCTACGTGATCCACCTCCGGCACGCCCGCGCCGCCGACGTGGCGGCCACCGTGAACGCGCTCTACGGGCTGGGCGGCGCGGTGGGCGAGCTGGGCGACCGCCGCGGCGGCACGCTGAACGACGAGCTGCGCGACAACCGCGTCGCCGCCGGCCAGTACGGCGTGCCCGCGGCACCCGGCGCGCAGCCGGGCGGAACGCGCCCCGGCCGGCTCTCGGGGGAGCTGGTGATGGTTCCCGATCCGCGCACCAACAGCCTGCTGGTGCGCGCCACCCCGGGCGACTTCCAGCTCGTGCGCGAGGCCGTGGAGCAGGTGGACGTGCGGCCGCTGCAGGTGCTGATCGAGGTGGTGATCGCCGAGGTGCGGCGCAGCAGCAGCTTCGACCTGGGGCTCTCGTCGTTCCTCGACACCACCGCCGTGCGCGGGCACCCGGGAACCAGCGTCTTCGGCACCACGCAGGGGCTGGGGGGGCTGGGCGACTTCGCGCTGCGGGTGATGCACGTGGGCGGCGCCGACCTGAACCTCACCTTGAGCGCCGCCGCCAACAAAGGCGACGTGACGGTGGTCAGCCGCCCGGTGGTGCTCACCGCCAACAACGAGGCGGCGCAGGTGCTGGTGGGCGACCAGCGCCCCTTCGTGCAGCTGCAGCGCACCCTTCCCACCGACAACGGGGTGCGCGACCAGGTGGTGCAGTACAAGGACGTGGGAACGCAGCTCGACGTGCGCCCCACCATCAGCGCCGACGGCTACGTGATGCTGGAGGTGACGCAGCAGGTGAACGACGCCAGCGACGCCGAGAGCGGGGTGGCCGGCGCGCCGGTGATCAGCACCCGCTCGGTGCAGACGCACCTGCTGGTGAAAGACGGGCAGACGGCGGTGCTCGGCGGCCTGGCCGGGCGGCAGCACTCCAGCAGCCGCGGCGGGGTGCCGGTGCTCTCCCGCATCCCGCTGCTCGGGTGGATGTTCGGCCGCACCCGCCGCACCACGGCCGAGACCGAGCTCTTCATCTTCCTCACCCCCCGCGTGCTGCGCGACGACGCGGCGACCGACTCGGCCACCACCCAGGTGCGCCGCAGCGCGCCGCGCGTGGGGAAGGTCATGCGCGACCTGCGACCCTTCGCCGCCCCCGAGCGGCGCAAGGGGAGCGGGACGCCGGCCGCCCCCGCCGCGCCGCCGGCCGCGCCTCCCGCGGCGCCCCCCGTTCCCGGCGCCACGCCGCCGCAGGCGCCCGCCACGGCCCCACCCGCCGCCGAAGGATGACGCCCATGCCCACACGTTCCGCCTCCACCGCGGCGGCCACGGAGATCATCGGCGAGTCGCCCGCCATCCGCGCGGTGCGCGCGCTGGTGGAGCGGGTGGCGCCGCTGCGCCTCCCCGTGCTGATCCAGGGGCCCACCGGCTCGGGGAAGGAGCTGGTCGCCCGCGCCCTGCACACGCTGAGCGGCCGGCGGGGGCGCTTCGTGGCCGTGAACGTCTGCGCCATCGCCGACGCCATGTTCGAGGCCACCCTCTTCGGCCACGTGCGCGGCGCCTTCACCGGCGCGGTGGGCGACGCGGCCGGCTACCTGGCCGAGGCCGACGGGGGCACCCTCTTCCTGGACGAGATCGGCGGCCTCTCGCCGCCCATGCAGGCCAAGCTCCTGCGCGCCCTGGAGACGCACGAGTTCCGCCCCGTGGGCGGGCGGCGCGACCAGCGCAGCGACTTCCGCGTGGTGGCGGCCACCAACGAGGCCATGCACGTGCTGGTGGCCACCGGCCGCTTCCGCGCCGACCTGGCGCACCGCCTCGACGTGGTGAGCATCGACGTCCCCGCGCTCACCGAGCGGCTGGAAGACGTGCCGCCGCTCGCCCGGCACTTCGCCGCGCTGGCCTCGGCGGCGGCGGCGCCGCTGGCGCCCGACGCGCTGGAGCGGCTGCAGGCGCACGACTGGCCGGGGAACGTGCGCGAGCTGAAGAACCTGGTGGAGCGCGTGGTCGCGCTCGCGCCGGCGGGAGCGCTGCACGCGCGCGACGTGGAGGCCCACCTCCGCCGCCCCCGCGCCGCCGCCGTGATGCCCGACGCGGCGGCCGGCGAGCGCGACGAGCTGCTGGCGCTCCTGGCCCGCTGCGGGTGGGACACGGCGGAGGCCGCGCGGCGCCTGGGGCTGCACCGCGCCACCGTGTACCGCCGCATGGAGCGCCTGGGGATCTCGCTCCCGACGCGCCGCGCGCACCCCGAGTGGCCGCGGCTGCTCCGGGCCGGCTGACACAGCAGACCACGTTGCAGAGCTTCGATCCGGATCACGTCATCAAACCGAATGGCTCACACGGAGTCAACGGAGTCAACGGAGAACGACTCCGCTGACTCCGTTGACTCCGTGTGAGTTCTTCCGTTGAGGTCGGGGAACCAGAACGATCTTCGGAAACGAGGGACGAGAGGCCGTTCGCGAATTCGCGCGAAGATTCGCGTCGTTCGCGCGAATCGAGGCTTCGTTCGCGTTGTGCGCTTCTCGTAAATAAATCAATTACAGACACTTATGGTTTGATCGAAGGTGGCGCGGGGCCTGCCTTCGGGAGAGGTGCGACGCCGGGGCACTCCGCCGCGCGTACCCCTCCCGATGGAACACTCTCCCGTGACACACCGCATCCCACCCCCCCGGCTCCTGCTCTACCTGTTCGCGGCGGTGCTGGCGCTGGGCGCGCTGCTGCACCCGCGGCCGCTGTCGGCGCAGACCTGCACCCCGACCGACCTCACCTGCCAGCCGCCGCCCAACGTGGAGATCACGCCGGCGGGCGGCAGCTGGACCGGCACCGCCTCGACGATGGTGCTGGCGGTCACGGTGAAGTTCTGCAAGACGGGAACGTACCCGTTCGCCGCGAGCGACGAGACCATCACGCTGGACGGCACGGCGCCGAGCTTCACCAACAGCGCCGTGGTCAACGGCTGCTACACCTCCAGCGGCAACGTCACGCTCTCGCTCGGCACCCACACGCTCGTCGCGTCCAAGGACAATGGCGTCAGTATAGGGACGGCGAGCGCGACCTACGTCTACGCGCTCACTCCGCCCCCTCCGACCTACACCCCGCTGATGGAGCCGGCGGGGGGCACGGCGTACGTGGCGAACGGCTCCAGCGGGCAGGTGCAGAGCTTCACCCTCTGGAACGGCGGCACGGGCTCGGCGACGTATTCGCTGACCGCCGTCTGTGAAGGATCGGCGGCGGGGTGCACGGCGTCGGCGAGCTCGGTGACGCTCGCGCCCTCGCAGACGGCGCAGGTGAGCGTGACCTACGGGGCGGCGGGGACCACCGGGCGCGTGCGGCTCAACGCCGTGCGCTCCGGCGGGAGCGAGACGGCGGGCGGGTGGGTCGACGTGCAGGTGATGACGCTCCCCATCTCCTTCCCCATGCGCAACCTGTGCGTGACGGTGGCACTGCCGGGCGACGCGGCGAGCGAGTGCGGCGACCTGCGGCTGGCGCACGCGCTGCCTGCCGTGCGCACCATGAGCCGAGGCCGCGCGCCGGTGCTGCTCTACAACAGCGGCCTGGCAGAGCCGCGGGCGCGGTTGATCTACAGCCTGACCGCGAGCGCATCGAAGCCGCCGCTGGACAGCGTGTGGCTTACGGTCACCCTGGCCGGTGGGCGCAGCCTGGGTCGGCAGCGCTGGGCCGGCTTCACCCCGACCGACTGGCCCTCGGGCGAGGTGCGGCGGCTGACCTACACGGCCGACATGAGCGACCTGCCCACCGGCCTCTACTCCGCCACGGTGGACCTGACCGGCTGGCGGAGCGGCGTGCCGGGGTCGCTCAGCCAGAGCTACGAGTTCATCTACGTCAACCGCAGCACCAGCCGCTTCGGCGCCGGGTGGTGGGTGGCGGGGCTGGAAGCGATCCAGCACCTGGCCGACGGACGCAAGCTCTGGGTGGGCGGCGACGGCAGCGCGCAGGTGTACGCGATGATGAACGATTCC
>Ga0207694_10000751_pt1 | contig 29142 bp, 23 predicted proteins | sample KBSC34metaG_FD_184353 | JGI IMG/M metagenome (GOLD analysis project Ga0207694, IMG submission 184353) | Corn rhizosphere microbial communities from Kellogg Biological Station, Michigan, USA - KBS C3-4 metaG (SPAdes) (version 2) | ecosystem: Host-associated > Plants > Roots > Rhizosphere > Soil... | reverse complement strand
CGCTGTTTGATGAGTTCGAGATCCAACGAATTGTACTTCTGTTCTTCCAGCGCCAACCGCTGCAAGATTTCATCGAGTGAGCTTGATCGAGCACTGTTCATTGGCACCGGATGATGAGGACTGCCAACCAACCTATGTTGCTCATCGACGACGAATCGCGGCAGATCCGCCGGCGGCACACCTATTTTGAATTCATCGGATGCAATGGCAGGATTTAGTTCCAGAGATTCAATCACCAGCCGCATGTAGATCTTCAAATCACCATTGGGTTGGACCAGTGACGATTCGAATAGTCGGGGAAACCACAAGTCCGGCGCCGCCTTACTCCATTTCTTCGCCGAAGTATCATTGATCGGAACCTCTCGACCGTCCTCGGTCGAAAAGGTTTTGCAGTGCACGATGTGCCAGTTTCGATCTTTGGCCAGCCACAAATCCATCAAACTAGGCGTGTCCATCCCTAACGACCAACGCTTGATCCGCACTTTTACACATTCCAAACCATCGATTGCTTCGTCGGCGATCGAAATGACCTCTGTTGCCCGAATCGCAAATGGCGTCGGACGATCACTCGGGTACCAGTTGGTCTTGGGAAGGGCTTTTATTGCGTCAGTGCCGCTCAGCAGCACAGAGAGTGGAAAGCAGACATCTTGAGCGAACAGGCCCCATGCGCTCGGCGGTACCAAATGTGCGGGTTCGGTTCGGCCCGCGTATTCACAAACGCTGTTGTGACCTTCAATCGCGATTGTGGTTTTTCCGTCAAAGACAGACTCGCGCCACCCGAATCGCTTTTCGTCAACAGCGAGAGTGATCTCATCATCGCATCTGACCTTGAACAAGTCGCCTTGAACACGCTGTCGCGTCGTCGTGACAAGCATCGACTGTTGTGATTCCATATCGATAAATGAGCGACGCCACGTAGCCAAGTAGTTTTGATATCGAGCTTCCTCGATCCGGATGTTTGCGATCAGTGAACGAAGTCGCTCCTGGTTGACCGTTGGCGGCGCATCGGCCGGTCTTTGATCGGTTTGCAGATCGTCGGCCCCGCATGGCTGGGTTGAAATCACAACCAACAAGAACAGGACCCGCGACGACCAGTTTCTCAATAGACCGACCACGGGCGACTTGGTGATTTTGCCACGGAAAAGCGTGGTGTTCACCGTTCGCATTGTTGAAGCCCATCGGCAGAATGCGCGTGCCATCGAAGACTCAATTGAAGGTCGGCGAACGCTTAGCGATAAGACGGCTATCAATCAAAGTATAAGAATGCGGCAGCAACGATGCACGACCAGTTTCTGGCATGCAGTCGAAGGCGAATCGGGACTGCGGCAACTCGCTCGCAAAATGACGCGACCTCCTTACGGAGGTCGCTTGGAATGGCAGCTTTAACTCGGATTGCCGCACCATGTGCGGGACGCCGAGCGTCAATTACTTACTGAAAGCATAGACATCGTCCAGCCAATCCTGGCTGACGGTCTTCATCTGTCCCACTGCATCGGCAATAGCGACGTCGATGATTTTCGTTCCGGCCAGAGCGACCATGCGGCCGAACTTCTTTTCCTGGACCAGGCGGCCTGCGCCCAGACCTAGTCGTGTTCCCAGAATGCGGTCGAAGGCGGTCGGTGAACCACCGCGCTGAATATGGCCCAGCACGACTTCGCGTGTTTCGATGCCAGTCTTTTCTTCGATCAACTTAGCGACTTGCTCGCCAATACCGCCGAGTTGCTCGTGACCGAAGGCATCGATCTTGGCGCTCTGAGTGACTGTCTTGCTGCCACCAATCAGCTTGGCCCCTTCACTGACGATCACGATTCCCCACTGCTTGCCAGCTTCGCGACGCTTCTTCAGCAGCGCACACATGTCGTCAACGTTCACGGGAACTTCTGGCAGCAGCACATAGTCAGCACCGACGGCCATCGCGACTTCACAGGCGATCCAGCCGGCATGCCGACCCATCGTTTCGACGACGCCAATCCGGCGATGCGATTCGACGGTTGTCCGAACGCGTTCGGTTGCTTCAACCGCGATATTGATCGCGGTGTCGAAACCAAAGGTCACGTCGGTGCAACTAAGGTCATTGTCGATCGTCTTCGGGCAGCCGACCGTGTTCAGCTTGTAGTCGGTGTACAGTTTGCTGGCGACACCCAGGGTGTCGTCACCGCCGATGGCAACGAGTGCATCCAGGCCCAGGTTCTTGTACGTTTCGAGCAGCTTGGGAACGTCGCGATCCTTTTCCTTGTAGGGATTCGTACGCGACGAACCGAGGATCGTGCCGCCCTTGCTGACGATGTCGTCGGTGTTTTCGATCGTCAGCGGCATCGTGTTGCCGGTCAGGATTCCCTTCCATCCATTGATGAAACCGATGCTCTGGCCACCCGCATTATGAATCGATCGAACCACACCACGAATCACAGGATTCAATCCGGGGCAATCGCCGCCGCCGGTCAACAGTCCAACCTTCATTCCAATTCCCTTTCACAGAGTTTGAGTCATTTTTGATGGGACCGATACAATCGAATGATGGTCCTTGTATGGAGATCACGTGATGGCCGTCGATCCCGATGGCTAGAGCACATGCAAGTTCAATCTGGCGGCCCGCGAGCCTTAGTCCATAGCGTCCAACCCAAGTTCCAACGCGATACGTCCGTGCGACACGCACTATTTTGCGAGCAACTTCTGCTCGATGAATGTCGTGTCCATCTTGCCTTCCACGAACGCGGTGTGGTTCAAGATCCGCTTGAGCAACGGGATCGTGGTCTTAATCCCTTCCACGACAAATTCGTCCAGACAACGCTTCATGCAGGCGATCGCTTCGGGTCGCGTCGGTTTGTGGACAATCAGCTTGCCGATCATCGAATCGTAGTACGGTCCGACGACATACCCTTCATGAATGTGCGAGTCCCAACGCACGCCGTGACCGCCGGGGATGCGCAGCTTCGTGATCTTGCCGGGCGATGGACGGAAGTCATTGTCGGGATCTTCCGCGTTGATCCTCACTTCGATTGCAGATCCGTTACACGGAATGTTGCGCTGCTTCCACGGCAACGGTTCACCCGATGCGACCTTGATCTGCTGCTGAATCAGATCAACCCCCGAGACCATTTCCGTCACAGGATGTTCAACCTGGATACGAGCATTCACTTCGATGAAATAGAACTGGTTGTTCTTATCGACGATGAATTCGACGGTACCCGCGTTCGTGTATTTCGCCGTCTGAATCAGACGCACGGCCGCCTTACAGATGTCTTCGCGAACCGATTGAGGCAGATTCGGCGCGGGCGATTCTTCGATCAGCTTCTGATGCCGACGCTGCGACGAACAATCACGTTCCCACAGATGCACCACTTCGCCATGCAGGTCAGCAATGATCTGTACTTCGACGTGACGCGGGTTTTCGACGTATTTTTCGAGGTACACGCCGGCGTTGTTGAAGGCCTTTTCGGCCTCCATCGCCGCTGCTTTCAATCCCGCCTTCAGGGAAATGTCGTTGCGGGCAACGCGCATCCCCTTACCACCGCCGCCTGCCGTCGCCTTGATCAAGACCGGGTAGCCGATCTTTTCGGCAATGACCAGCGCTTCTTCTTCGCTGTTGATCAGGCCATCGCTGCCTGGCACCAGATTCACCTGGGCCTGCTTGGCGATCTCTTTGGCAGTGACTTTGTCTCCCAGCTTGGCCATCGCATCGACCGAAGGGCCGATGAATTCGATTTTGCACTCGCGACAAACTTCGGCGAAGTGCTCGTTTTCCGACAGGAAGCCGTAGCCGGGATGAATGGCCTGGACGTTGCCGATCTCTGCAGCGGCGATAATGTTCTTGATGACGAGGTAGCTTTGATTTGCTGCGGCAGGTCCAATGCAGATTGATTCGTTGGCAGCCTTCAGATAGTCGGCGCCACGATCGGCAGCACTGCAAACGGCAACAGTCTCGATACCCATCTCACGACAGGCTCGGAAAACTCGCAGGGCGATCTCACCCCGATTCGCAACCAGGATACGCTGGAACATTGAGCGAGACGATTCTGTGTTCGAAGGCGAAAGTCATTCGGCACGCGGCACACTGAAGTTCACATGGTGACAGCCGTCACCCACGAACCCCCCAGCGGCTCGACATTCCGTGCCGATCAAGTCTTGTAACGGAATAGTGGAGTATCGAATTCGACCGGATCACCACTCTTGACGAGTATCGCGGTGATTGTGCCGCTGACCCCGGACTGAATCTGGTTAAATACCTTCATCTGTTCGATCGTGCAGACCACCGTTTCGGGCGTCACGACCGAGCCCACCGACACGAACGGCGGATCGGTCGGCGAGGGCGTTGCGTAGAACGTTCCGATCGTGGGGCTCTTGATGATCGGTCCACCGCCATCGCTGGGTGCTGTGGCGGCCTGTGGCGCGGGCGTCGGTGCGGCAGCAGCAGGGGTCGGCTGTGCGGCCACGGGCTGCGGCATGTATTGCGGCATCGCTTGAGGAACAGCGTGTACTACTTCACGAGCACCACGGCGCAATCGCCACTGCTCTTCGCCGCGCTTCAAATGAACTTCGCTCAATCCGTGCTTTTCCATCATCTCGACGAGCTGCTGCAGCTTGTCGAGGTCAAACGGAGCGTCGCCGGAAGAAGATGGTTCGGCCATGCGTTTCCTTTTCGTCGGTTTCGCGGGAGTGGCACGTGTTGCCCGTTTCACGAGATCACGTCTCCCATATCACGCGGCACAGAGGTCAGCACTTCGCAGCCGTCCCTCGTGACCAGCACATCGTCTTCAATCCTCACACCGCCAATTCCAGGAAGATATATCCCTGGTTCAACGGTGACTACCATACCGGGTTTCAGTTCGTCCGTGGAGATTGGACTAAGACGGGGTCCTTCGTGGATATCCAGTCCGATACCATGACCAAGTCCGTGGCCAAAGTATTTTGCGTAACCTGCCTGGTCGATGATCTTGCGAGCCACAGCATCGACCTCCCGACATTTCGCGCCAGGCTGAATCGCTGCGATGGCCGCTTGTTGAGCATTCAACACAACTCCATATATCCTGTGGAGTTTGGGCGGGACTTTACCCGTGCCCCAGACTCGCGTCAAGTCACTGTGGTACCCCTTGGCACTGACCGCTCCCCAGTCGCACAGCGTAAACGGAGACTCGTCGAACCGTCGCAAGCCGGCTCGATAATGAGGTAACGCCGATCGGTCACCTACGGCGATAATCGGTTCAAAGGCGGCCCGCAGTGCCCCAAACCGCCGCATCCCATGCTCAAGCTCATGTGCTGCCTGACGTTCCGTCATTTCCGGCAGCAGCAACGACTTCATCAGCGCGTAACCGCGTTCCGCCTGGTAAACCGCCTGCCGCAGCTCCTCCAGCTCGTCGGCGTCCTTGATCTGGCGCAGTTCTTCAACCACCCCGCCCTGCGGCACAAGCTCAAGCGGGGCCAGCTTTTCTGCCATTGAATTGCGCAGCGCGACCGTCATCGAGGACGCTTCGATCCCAATCGCGGTCAACTTGAAGCGTGGCAGTTCCTGAGACAGGAATTCACCCATCGTGGTGTGAGACGTTCGGATCGCGGCATTCAACCCCGGACATTCGTCCTGGATTTGAGTTTCAAAGCGGCTGTCACTGAACATGTGCAGCAGATTTGGTCCAATCACCAGGTACGAATCTTCGCCTGTAAATCCCGTCAGATAGGTGACGTTTTTAGGGTTGGACACCAGCAGCGCGGATAGCCCCGCCTTGCGCAGGGTTTGAATCAGTTTCTGTCGACGGGTTGCGAACCGGTCGGTCGTCATAGAAAGGGATTTCACTTAGGGGAATGTTCTGCGGCAGGTTCTGGAACAGGTGGTCCACCCAGCCACGTTCCAAACTTGCCGAATCGCCCGCTGTGCAGCAACACCATATAAGCAGGCACCAGAATCGGTCGAACGACAAATGTATCCAGCATCACACCGAAGGCGAGTGCGAAACCAAGTTGAATCATTCCCTTCAGCGAACCGGCACACAGCGACGCAAACGTGCCGGCCATGATGATGCCGCAACTGGAAATGATTCGGCCGGTCTTGGACAGGGCTTCGACCACGCCCTTCACCGGTCCATGTCCTTCCTGCTCTTCCTCAATCCGCGTCATCAGGAAGATGTTGTAGTCTTCGCCGACCGCGATCAGGATCGTGAACAGGAACATCGGCACCTTCCAATCCAGTCCCGCAAACTGAGGGTCCGTCAGCGAGAAGAAGGCGTATGTCGCACCGAGCGCCACCAGGTAACTGAATAGCACGGTCAGGATCAGATAGGTGCACAGAGCCACCTTGCGCAACAACAATATCAGGATGAAGAACACACTAATGACAACCAGAAAATCGATCCGCACCTGATCGCGGTCGGTCACTTGCTTCAGGTCGCGAATGCTGGCTGCCGACCCGGACATCAGAATGCGCGTCTTCGAACGCAGGTCTGCCGGAATCAACTGGTGGACTTCGGCTTCCAATCGCGTCAAATGGTCCATGCTGTCGCGCGAGAAGGGATCGACTTCGGCTGTGATCTCCAGTCGAGTCACGTGTGGGCCAAGTTCTTTTGTCGACACGTAATACTCAATCGCTCTTTTGAAAGCCGCGCGGCGCTTCACGCCAGCGGGCTCGTCGACTAATCGCCCTCCTTCTCCGCCGACCGGATACGCGATGCTGCGAATGTCGGCCAGTTGCAGATCCTTCTTCCGCTGAGCGATCGCGTGCGTCAGTTCGTCGATCGTCGTGATGCCCGTTGATTCATCCGAAAAATCAATGTCATCATTCTCGATCAGCACCGTGATGGAGCCGGTTGCTCCGGCGGGGAAGTGTTCGCGCACCGCACGAGTTCCCCGCACGCTGGCCGAATTCGAACCGAGATCCGACAGCAGTCCATAACTCAGGTGCGTGTAATACATCACTCCGATGACCGAGAACGGCACCATCAACACGATGGCCACGATCCAGATCGTCATTGGCCGTTTCAGGAGCGCACGTCCAACCGCTTCCCACGTGTTCTGCAACCAGTGAATTTCATTCAATCGTGACCACAATGACGATGACGAAATCCAACCGGGCGTGACTCGTTCGGTTCGCAGTTGAGGCCAGAAGGCCCATTTACCGGCCCAGCGCAGTAAAGCGGGCGTAAAGGTCAGCGAGGCGATCAAGACGATCGTCAGTCCAAATGCAATGGCGAAACCGGCTTCGTTGAACTTGCCGAATTCCGCGAAGACCATCATGCCGATGCCGCAGATCACGGTCCCCGCGCTGGCCGCAATCGCCGCGCCGACCTTCCCGACACAGTTCGCCGTTGCTTCGTCGTAACTGGCGCCCGCATCGATCTCTTCTTTGTAGCGAGCGATCAGAAACAGGCAATAATCGACGCCTGCTCCATACATCAACACAGCGACGTAGGTCTCAATCCCCTGGAACAGCTTGATCCAGTTCTGCGTTGCCATCAGGATCAAGAGCGACATCGATAGCTTGACCGAGACGATCACGGTGCCCAGCGGGATGAACGCCATGAACGGGGCGCGATAGATTATCGCCAGCAGCACCATGACCAGGATCAGCGTCAGCCATTCTGTCGCTTTGGCGCTGTCACGCGCGGCGTCCAGCATGTCGCGGCCCACGGTCGCTTCGCCGCTCAGCAGAATCTGCAAGCCGGCTGGAATATGTTCGGCGAATTCTTTGTCGCGCAGCAGCTTTTCGATGGCGCCAACAATCGGCCGGTTGCGTCCATCCATGAACTCCGTCTTCATATCGACCAGGGTCAGGATCGCTTGTCCGTCGCGACTTTCCAGCAGTCTTCCCACGTGCGGGACGCGAAAGGTGCGAATCTGCGAGATGATTGGATGCTCGGATTCGGCATCGTCGTGCTCGATCTTCAGCAGTTGTTCGTACAGTTCGAACTTGCGTGATTCGTCATCGAATGCCTTGTGGCTTTCATCCGCATTGTCGTCGAGGAACGCTTTGTCGTCATCGGTCAATGGACCACCGTCGCGCTTGGCAACGATCACGATGCGACTGGGGCAATAGCTTTGAGGAAAGGCCTGCCGAAACAGTCCTTCGGCCACCAGGCTGGAACTGTTCTTGGGCAGAAAGGCGAATTCTTTGGTTTCGGCCACCTTCTCCAGTTTCGGGGCCGCGACAGACGCGCAGACAAGAACCACCACCCAGGCGATCAACACCGCTGGCCAGGCACGGACGATGAACTCGCCGAGCTTTACAAACATTATTTCTCTCGGGGCCTGGAATAAGACATTCTTGAAAGGCGGCTTTACTGTTGATTCAGTACGTCGCGTCGGCGAGGCCTGAATCATCCATCGATTTGTCGAGTGTCGGCTGGTCCTGTCACACCACTAACTCGTGCGACGCGATCAGGTGCGTCGCGGATCCAGCCGGACGAGACAATCGACCCGCACCACTCCTGAAAGACGATCGTTAATGATGAGCGTGACCACCGTGCGCGTGGTCGTCATGCCCGCCGTGATCGTCGTGTCCGTGCCCATGATCGCCATGGCCGTGATCCTCGGGTTCATCCGCAGGGAAGCAGACCAGCGAACCACAGGCGCCGGACAACTGGACTGATCCACACAACGCCATGATCACGAGCAACATCGTGACGTAAACAGTTTTGCCAACAAAGTTTGAAGTGTTCAGACCGAAATGGTGATGAAAGCCGTCTGAAGGAGGCGCGATCAATCCCCAGACCAGGATGGCAATCAGTCCAATCAGCAAGACGCCAATGACACCGCCCTTGGCCAGCACGGGATACAGCTTTTCCCAGTTCACAGCCAGCAACCAGAACGCCACCCAGGCGATGAGTGGTGTCCAGGGGAGGACGACAATCAACAACGACAGTACCACCTCCCAGCCAGCGACAAGAAGGTTTTGCAAACTGTGTATCAACTGTTCCATTCAGCAAGTCTTTCGACGGAGAGTGTTTCGAGAATGCGAACGGCGAATGCCCAAACAATCCGACAAGAGATAACAAAACGTCGAAGCCGAAGCCAGCGACTGTCGCCACTCCGCACGACAAACCAAACGCCAGTAAGCCCGCAGCCACCAGCAGTTGTGTACAGAACATTACGAAATCGTAACAATCGTACGACCAGCCATCACCACCACGAACTCCCCGTACTTCTCTGTGTCCCATGATTCTGTGTGCCACGATCTTTGGAGCCCGCGACAAAGTCGTGTCTTCAAGGAATGCGAAGAGTTTCCAGCTCGAGAGGCCACAGAGTTCACTGCGGAAAGGCAATAGCCAATCCCGACCCAGAACGACTTTGGTCCTTGCTCCTCTCCGTGTGCCGCAGTAACGACGCCAGTGCTCCTCTCTTTCGTCCGACTTCCAACGTGACCAATTGGGCTCACGGCCGCTAGATCTGCATTTGCGATTTCTATGAGCACCAATCAGTGAATCGCCATAACCCATTGGCCGCCAATAAGAAATGGATGCTCAAGTTGGTGCTCAAATACATGCTCAGTCTAAAGCATGGACTTCAAAGTACCAGGGAATCTCCGAGTGCCGTCCGTCTCTTTCAGATTCACCAGCCGGTTCCATGAGTGAAAGGTATTCAGAGTCTGCGACGAGGACAAAGTCGTGTCTTCAGGGAATGCGAAAGAGTTTCCAGCCACAGAGGACACAGAGTTCACTGAGGAAATGCAAATGCCGATCCTGAGCCAAAACGACTTTGGTGTTTGTTCCCCTCCGTGTGCCACGCCAGTGCTCTTCTTCGTTCGTCAGATGACGACTGAGCCTCCAAATGCAAACGCCAAAACGCTTCTTTTTTCGCACGCAATGACACACGATCCAACATCGATTTGAACTCCATTCGTGAAAGGGACAAAACCCTCTCAGAATAAGGCCCCTCACAAGATGCAGTTCACCGGGCGCTTACGTTCGTCCGACCTCCGTGACGACCGAGCATTCTATGGCGACGACCGCTTTTACGATTGTCTATGAGCACCCATCAAAGAGTCGCCATAACCCATTGGCAGCCAATAAGAAATGGATGCTCAAATTGGTGCTCAAATACAGGCTCAAGCTAAGCACAGACTTCTTTGATCGTGTGCCACTGCGCTATGCCAGTGCTCTCTCTGTGATGGAACATCATGAACACTACTCTACTCGGAACCAAACCGGGCTTACTGGGACTGGCTCCGGATTCCGTACCCGTCCGAATTAAGCCTTTCTCCCGCCCCCGAAAGACACTTCCAGGGTCAGCACTTCAATCAGATTGCCAAAGACCAACAGATCAGCGACATGCCTCAACCCAAGTCTCTCAACGAGACCCGCAACGCTCGAGCCGCTCCGCGATTATGAACCCAACGCAATCGCGCATCCCGCCGACCCGCGGCCGGGTCACCCGACGCACAAGTCTGACCGATTCGTCTACCTTCGACATCCCCAATCTTCCAAACCTTTGGAAACGACCGCCGACGGCGGCTTATTCGCGTCGCGTGATGGAACAAAATAGATGAGTTGTTCGCGTCAAGAAAATTTGGATTGCGGTTGGCGTCGTGCAAGATCGACCGCTTTGGCCGACAGAATTGGTATGGCACGATCAGTATCGGGTGGCGCAGACGCAGCCTCGCATGTCTGGATTGCACCACGACAAGGAGCTTCGGTCGCAGCAGGGGGGCGACGGAACCCTCGTGCATGGCTTATCGTCCAGTCGCATCGTTTTGAACGTTCATAATCCTGTCGCGATCAGACGCTGGAACATTCGTTTCAATTGAACAATGATTCTCAGGCCGATGTACTGTTCGAGTTTTTCCAATGGAAACGATCAAACAAAGTGCCAGGTATCGCTCAGGGCTCATGCTTTGACGATCTTATAATGCTGAATTGAGAGGCTCCAATTGACAAGTCAATCGCCTGTCGCTGACAAGCCTCATCCCGATTTCGTGCCGAATACTAAATCGGAATCCTGGCGACATCGAATCTCGCGCAGGCTCTGGGGCTATGACTACTTTATTTCATACCACTGGAAAAGTGGCGGACCCTACGCAGTTGCCTTGGCTCAACGTCTGCTTGACCAAGGCTACGAATGCTTTCTCGATCGCACTGACTACGCGATGGGAGACGATTGGAAACAGGAAGGTGAATTTGCGCTGCGACATACACAGAGGCTCGTCATTGTTGCCACTCGCGAGGCCATCACCGAATCAATCCCGGTGAGACGAGAAGTCGAAATCTTTTCGGCACGATCAAACCAAGTCATCCTGATTGTTTTTGACGGAGGATTCGCAGAGGCGGATCGCCGTCAGCACCCAACACTAGCCCTGCTTCCGGATTCCAACCTGTATATCGAGGACACTGCTCAGAACCTCGCTGTTGGTCCCACTGAACAAGTCGTTAGTCAGCTTATCAAGACTCACCGCATCCTGAAACGTCGATCGTTGCGATCAAGGATTGTTTTGACAGCGGTGTGCATCTTGGCGACCGCTTTGGTGGCAGTAACCGCCTTTTGGATCAACGCAGAAGCCGCACGCATCGCAGAAGCGAATGCAAAGAAAGACGCACTTAATAAGTCTGCGAATGCTTATTGGCAAATCGCGGTGACCGCGCGTGACCGCGACGACGATGCAACGAAAGCCGTTCACAACCTGCTACGTGGTGCGCAGGCCCTGTACACCGCAGGTGAAAGACCGCGAAGCAAGAACCTGCAATTGGCCGCCGATCTGCTGGCACGAGGAATGCGTTCTCTTCCAGGCCAGTCGGAGCCAATCTTCAACCATGACGGATCGCTGTGTCTCGTTGTCGGCAACGACGAGATCGCGCTCTGGGATATGACCGCGATCACGTTCTTACGGGCGTTTTCACATCGAGGAGCCAGATACGCGAAATTCAGCCATGACGGAAAGAAATTCGTATCCTGGCGCGGCTTTGATATGGATCGCCATTCCGAACGACACGAAGCCACGCTCTGGGACATCTCATCCGCTTCGCCACTGCAGAACTATGACAACGGCGACGACGTTATCGGTGCAGAATTCAGTCCGGATGACCAACAGCTACTGATTTGGAGTATGGGCGACACCGCCTTCCTTTGGAACGCGACCAGTTCCGAGGCCGTTCAGGAATTCCGTCACACCGAGCCGGGTCAATTCCACTTCATCGGGTTCGCCTGCTTCTCAAAGGACGGGAAGCGAATTCTCACCTGCTGTGGGAATGGAACCGCAAAACTGTGGGAAGTCAGCAAGTCCGATCCGCTTCAAACATTCAGTCACGTGTGGACGATCAATGGAGCCGTTTTCAACCATGATGAATCGCGAGTCTTGACCTGGGGATATGACGGCAAGGCAAAATTGTGGGAAGTGGGCACGAAAGAACCGCTCTGCATATTCGATCATGGGACAGGAGAACTGCGCGGGGCGAGTTTCGATCGTGACGAAACGAAAGTGCTCACCTGGAGTGAGAACGCGGCGGCCAAGCTCTGGAAAATTGGCCAGACTGAGCCTTTGCAATCCTTCGCAATCGATGCCAGGGTTGCACATGCCGAACTGAATCGCGACGAATCGCGACTTTTTACCTGGGTGAGCAATACCTCTGCGGGCGAGGTGACAATGTGGGACGTTGCGAATGGCTCGTCGATCCGCACGTTTTCGCATCAGGGGTCTTTTTTTGGTGCAACGCTGCATGAGGACCAGAGTCATCTGATGACGTGGACGATGCGCGATAACCTATTCTCCAAGAAGGGGGGAGAAACCACCTTGTGGGATGTGATGCGCGACGAGCCGCTTGAGACCTTTCGGGACGGAGAACGGCTGCAGGGCGCCAAATTCGGTCGCGATGCGTCAACGATCATCACCTGGGGTGATTTGGTGAGAATCCGTGACCGCGTCAAGGCTGGACCCGGACATGTTTTTCGACATGAGGGATGGGTCCGCACTGCAGAGTTCACTCAATCATCACGCGTACTGACGACGGGAAATGACGGAATTGCCAAGCTATGGAGCCTGGACCAAACAACGCCCCTGCAGTCGTTTCACCACGAGTCGTATATTATCGGCACCAGGTTCAGCCGTGATGAACGACGGCTGCTCACCTGGAGTACCGACAAGAGTGCCAAGCTGTGGGATGTCACATCGTCGACAGCACTGAATACGTTTGCCCACACCAACCGAGTGATGGGGGCCGTCTTCACGCAGGACGAATCGCGAGTATTGACGTGGAGCGAAGACAACACGGCGAAGCTATGGGATCTGAAAAGCGACAAGCTGTTGAAAGTGTTTGAGCACGAATCGTTCGTCCTGGGGGCCAGATTCGACAAGACCGAGACTTGTATCCTTACGTGGGGAGCCGATGGCGACGTAAAGTGGTGGCAGCCAAAGGGAGACGAGGCCCCTCGCATCTTTAAGCACAATGGTTGGATCTATGAAGCAAATCTGATTCTCGATGAGTCTCAACTGCTGGTCCGCGTCGGCGACGGTCCTTACGGATCCTCGTCGCCGAATGTTGTCACTCTTTGGGATGTGAAAGCGTTAAAGCCGCTTAAAACATTTGGGCACTCCGCGGGAATTCGAGGTTCCCAGCTCAATGGCGCTCAATCACGCCTGTTGACATACTGTGACGATGCCACAGCACTGCTATGGGACCTGAATGACGACGCGCGGCCGTTGCAAACCTTGAAACATGGTGTGACGGTAGGCAGAGGGGCATTTAATATCCCGACTGGTTCCGTGCCGGCGAAAGTTCTCGGTGCGATCTTCAATGACGACGAATCGCAGATACTGACAAGAAGCGAGGATAAAACCGCGCGCCTGTGGGCCGTCGGAATCGAAGAGCCAGTACAGACGTTCGCACATGATGACACTGTTTCGGGGGCCAAGTTCCTCTCTCACGGGTCACGCGTGCTGACGTGGAGTCAAGATGGGACAGTGAAGCTGTGGATCGCGGATCAGCCAGAACCGTTGCAGATTTTTCGACATCGCGAAGCCGTCACGAGTGCTCACTTGAATCGCGACGAAACACTACTATTAACGTGTGAGAATGGCATCAAATTCCACACGGCGCAATTGTGGGACGTCACGCGCGGCGAGCCGCTGGAGACCTTCTCTCACGACGATACAGTTGACGGAGCCAGCTTCAACCAGGACGAGTCGTCGATTCTTACCTGGAGTAATGACGGTACAGCCAAGCTGTGGGACCTGATGAGCGCCATTAATCGCAAGACACCGACAGAACAGATCCTCGAATTTGAAGTGGGAAGTGCGACATGGTTAGACGACTTGGGACAAGTCCGGCCTCTGAAGTTTGAGGAATGGCAAACCAGGAAAGCCAGGCTTCAGGAGTGAACTTGCCTGACGGCACCTGGCGACCAATAAGTCGCAGCGCATTGGTGATCAACTGTCAGATACGATCATCGTTCGTGACCTGCCAAAGTGCACCGAGGTGTAGCCCAGATTGCTCGCAATCTGGGGGGCCGAAGCCCGGGAGGCCTGAAACCACGACGTGGATCGTCCCCAGGACTGATCGAAGAATCGGCGAAGTTCCGAGTGTATTTCTGACGGGAAACAGTTGTCACCCGGTATGATTCGATGATCTTTTTATTCCACGAACTGACGTCACCTTGCGTTCGTATGGCTACCTCAGCATCGTCATCCCGAATCAGATCATCGATCGGACGCGTTCTGTTCTTGGTCGCGCTGACCGTTGGAATTCTCGGACTTCAGATCGCATTGCCGTGGATCTCGTATCAAGTGACGGGTTCGAAGTTCGACGAGATCGACAATACGAACGATCAACAGAGTGCGAACGCGTTCTGGAGAAATCGATTCCGATTCGATGCACTGCTGAATCCTCGAAATCCTGATCCCGCGGAGGCTGTGTTTTTATCGGGGACGGTCTGCAAGGGGGAACTATTCATCCTGTTGCGAAAGAGTGGCCGCGACCGCTCCCAGGGAGTTGTTATTGAACTGATCCGAGTCAATCTTCGTCACGGGCAAATTGCAACGTGCCCTGTCGCACAGGATGTGCGCCACGTACTTTCCGATGGCGACACTCTCTGGTACCTCCCTCATGACGTCAGAGTGACTCAACCATTCCTCTGGGGCGGCAGACCTGTCGCGATCACACCACTCGAATCTGGCCGGAGCCATTACCCTCACAGGTTGGTTCAGTACGAGGATGGACAGTGGCGCGACACAGATCGGTTTGCGCTGCTGCCATTTGAGTACCACTTTCGCTGTGGCGACAATGAATTTGCGAATGACTGTCGGCAGCGGGAAGCCTTTTTCTGCCAACACGGGCAAGTGATCAATCCCATCGGATCCCCGTTCGATATTTACTATCACGGCGATTTGGTCACGGGTACTGCCGAGGAGCAGCTTGTTTTTCATGAACAATTCGGTCAAATCACGGAGCCGCTCCACATTGATATCGCGACACTGTTGCCCGAACAGCTCGAGTTACTTGGATGGAGTCATGAGCAGATCGGAGGGTTCTTACTGCAAAGGGAGAACCCCATTGCGGGCGGAGAATGGGCCGAAAACGCACTTGGCGTTTGGTTCGAGAACAATCGACCGTGCGCGATGACGCTTTGCAGCGACGATGAAGATCACGATCAGGAAACCCTCAACTTTGCCTGGTGTCGTTACGAGGCGGGAGGTAAGTCGGATTTCCGGATGATTCCATCGCCCATACGTTGGGATGACCAGCGTCGTTTCATGTCCAGCGATATCGGCTGCATGCACATCGTTTCGTCTGCGACCGGTGAGGTCTATCTCTTCAGCTACGACTCGCGCGACGGACGTATTCACATTCTGAAGTGGGAAGAGGGAAGACTGCGGCTGATCGCTCGACGTGGAAGTACCGCGGTTGCTTTGATGTGCCTGGATGCGTCGATCTTCTTTTGCCTGGGAACCGTGTTCCCAATCATTCTGTTGGCGCTGATTGCGTGTTTTGACCAGTGGAGACGCGGCACCTGTGAGGTGTTCCATGCTCATCGCCGCGCCATGTTGGCTTCGGTCGTCCCGCGTGGGATCGCACGGATCATTGACCTGATGATTCCATCAACCATGTTGTTTCTCTCTTTGGCTCTTCATCCTGACCTCGTCTGCTGGTGGCGACACCTCGTCTATCGCGGCGAGCGTGTGCGAGATGCAGTCGTTGGCTTTTCCTTCGAGTTTACTCGGCACTCGCTCATCACAATATGGGAGGCCGTTGAACAGTTTTTGCTTCAACTCGCAGCAGCGCCCCTCATCTGGTTACTCGTTATTCCAGCGCTGGCATTCTTCTTTGCACAAGCGGTTTGCCAAGCCAGAACCGGTTACACGATCGGAAAATGGTTGCTGGGGCTGAGAGTCGTCCGGCCGACTCTCCAAAACTGCGGCATAGCACGTTCTCTGTTGCGCGAAATCCTGTTCGCTTTCGACAGCCTGCTTCTGGTGTCATGGATTCCGGGAGTGATCTCAATCCTGACGACGGACCGGTCACAACGGCTTGGCGACGTCTTCTCTGACACGATCGTCATCTGTGATGTACGACCGCTCAAACAAGTGTCAAACTCGGCGGAATGCGATCATTGATGAGAAGGATGGCCCTCAGGATTCGAAGTTGTCAGGGCCGAAAACCGGCCTGAAAGGCCACAACAGGATAGCCCGGGGCAAAGCGCCGCCAGCGCCGCCCAGGTGTTCGGCTCCAAACTTTGCAGAGCTATCGGTCACCTGGCGCTGACGTCTCATCAGGTTTTCCGGCCCACCGAGGCCAACAGTTCCAATAGCCAGGGCCAACGGCCCCGGTGTAGATCCCAAGTCATCTCGAAGGCCCAATCGGGCCGGCAGTTCCCTTCGTGGAATACGAGCAAGCGCACTGTTGCACGCATCAATCCCATACGAATCGTTCATCAATCTCGACGCCGTTCTTCCGACACAATACTCGGAACTCGTCCTGATAGGACTGATGCTGATGCCGTTCGTCTTGACGTTCGACGTACTTAAGAACACGGTCAACGAGGGACTGACTGACGGAAAAAACGCTATATCCTGACTGCCAACTGAAGCGCGGTACTCCATTTGAGGCTGTCTTTGCCCATTTCGATGTCTCGGTCTTCACGTGTTCGACAAGATCCGCAATCGTGATCGTACGAGACAATCCGCACACGATGTGGACGTGATCAATCCAGCAACCGGACCTCCGCGGGAAACAACCGGCCCCTTCAACGTGGTGACTGAGCATGCGAAACATTTCTTCGCGGAATTCCGCGTCTTGAAGGAATGTCTGGCGATCCTTCGTACTGAAGACAAGGTGCAGCCAGATTTGAGACAAGATTGTGGCACGGTGGATCACCTTTAATGACGATGGACCTTGAACTGCCAGCCCGTTGGGCCTTTTTTATCTATTAGTTGGGCCGACCAGGGCCGGTGGCCCGCTTGGGCCGAAATCTCAAATTCGGACAAATCCAATTGCCTCCACTCGGCGTGAGGAACTCACGCATGCGTCACCGATTGTTTCGGATTCGGCCGTGGTTTGCTGAGCAACAGGCAGGCGGACAGAAAGGCCAGAGGCAGGACGATCGACCAGTGCGGCATGGTACAGATTCGGCTTAGACGCCAGAGGAACCGATCGGGGTCCCACTCAATTCCATCAATTGGCTCAGCCAGCTTTCCAACCGGTGATCCAGACGTGTATTTGACTGGCTTCAAGACTGGATCGCGACGATGTCTTTGGATTTGGGAGAACTCGACATCACCGAGCGCCGAGTACACACAAATCGGCCATCTCGGGAACGCGACGGTGATGCAATCATATCGGAACTGATTTCGCACCCAGAGTGCCATGAGCACACTCGCCGCCACCAGCATCGCCGCGCCCAGCTTCCCGCGCATCGGCTTGAAGAATTCACGCATGCGTCACCGGTCGTTTCGGATTCGGTCGTGGCTGCCAGAGGAGTAACCAGGCTGATAAGAGAGTCAGCGGAACGACGATCGCCCAATGAGGGATCTGCGCTATCGTTCCCCCGATGGATTCGTCTGTCGTTCGTGTCCAATAAAACTGAAGCCCCATCAGTTGGTACCCCGCGTGCTCGATTTCCAGGAAATGCGGTTCATACCACCCGGATTCGTCGAATTGATCGACTGCCCACCCGCGTGCCTCCGTGGGGTATTTTGGTGGCCGCGTTTCCGATTCAAATGTGATTCCACGCCGAGAGCACGTCAGCGAGATTTCTGTGAATTCCCCGTCGTATGTCACCACATCCACACAAGAGATCCCTCTGACCCAGAGGAGCATGAAACCACATGCCAGCGCCAGCGAGACCCCGCCGATCCTTCTTCTCCACGGCTTGAAGAATTTTACCCATGAATCATTTGCTGTGTCGGTTTGCGGCACGGCTTTCAGTACTTGGTGAATTTGGTGTTGGTCCGTCGATTGCGACCGATCGTTCGGTCGTGGCCGGTTATCGAGGGCCAGATCTTTCGTGCCATTACGAGCGACAGATTGATTCGGCTTCCGTCGCTGATTCGGCCTCAGCAGCAGGAACGCCGAAAGTGCCATCAGCGGAATATCCAGCGTTGAATAAGGAATTTGAATCCAGGCGTGTGCGTGGTGCCAGTCGGTTTTCGCCCCGCAGTCCGCCAGAAACACATGGTTCTTCAACTGGCGATCTGGATAGTCAAACTCGATTTCGCCGATTTCTTCTGATTCCCATGTTGGCTTCATGAGAGGGTCATCCGATTTCACAGTATGGGAGTAACGGTGGACCATCAATCCACCACAAGCCGAGATGAGTTCATGGCTTGAATAGTGGGTGAACGACGTCGTGAATTTGTCTTTGATCGAACCACTTCGAACCCAGAGCGCCGTACACAGGCACGCCATCAAGAGGGTTGCCACACCCAGCCTTCTACGCCACGACTTGAAAAACTCACGCATGGGGCACCTACGCGAACAACGCATCGACAGTAGACAGATGGCATAATATGAATGTTGAACTGCGAATCTCGAGAGAATCAGGTTTTGCTCATCTTCTTCTAGTAAAGATTGTGGAGAGGCACGTGCGATGGCGGGTCGTGATCCTTACGAAGTTGCCAAGTGGACGTCGATGGACTGAAATTAGGTGGCAACGCGATAAATGAGCCGCAAGCCTTCTTCCGCAGGGCTTGAAGAACTCACGCTTGGGTCGTGGCTTGCCCAAGCAGCGTTTGTCCGCGAGATGTTGAAACCCAATTGCGCAGATCGCGGGACGAAATCAATGCTGCGATGTCCGTCGCACAGCGGCGAGTTCAGTAGGTCCCTTGGCGCCAGCTCTTTTCTCTTTAAGGCCGCATCAATGCCCTTCTTGGCTCTTGGCAGCGCTTTCGAGCTCGCGCCGAATATATGCCTCCCCGGTCAACTCATCAAATGCCTTTTCGGGCATTTTCGTCCCAGTAGTTTCTTCAAAAACCCTCTTGAACCAGATGGCCAAAGGAACGCAAAAAAATGTGGTGCGGAAACTGTCCAGTGGTTCCATTAGCAGAAATCCACGACGTCCCACCCACAGTTTGATTTCTCCATGCTTGGTTGAGGCAATTATCACACCATATGGTTCGGCACCGGAGCCCGCTCCTCCTCCATCCGGCATGACATGGCAAAGCTGGTGCAACATCTTAATGGATTGCTTAAAATCATCCAACCGCGGCCCGCCTTCTACTTTGACGTCGAATGAATCGAAGTGTGACTTGTAAAAGAACTTCCACGCCTCGGCATCCTTTGGGCTCAACATCACCTGCGCAGACGTCGCTTCCTCGCTTGCAATGCTCAGCAATCGCCACTGGTTAGAATGAGCTATTTCGTTGAGATCCTGATTGCCCGAGTCGTTCGATTGAACTGCACCGACGTCCGAGATGGCTTTTGCCCCTTTTGTCGCCGAAGTCTCGGTATTGCCAAGACAGCCAAGTGCGAAACATATGGGTAACCAGCAGATTATCGAACGCGCGTTAGCATTCACTGCAATAGCGACGTTGCCCAGTTGCATACCGTTCTCCCTGGCGGATTGTGAATTGTCGGTGCGAAGGATTGTAAAAGTTCGCCCGTCATCAAGTTCGATTTGCGCGCTATCGACGACCACTGTTCGTTGCGATGTCGTCTGATTCGGGGAGGATATTGAACAGAAGTTAACGAAGGCAACGAAGTAGGAGTTGGAAGGGGCTCCTCTGTTTGCTCATTCGTGGTTCGCTCCTGGCAACGTCAGCGGACAGGCGAGGGTCTCTCTCCAGGACGCAACTTTTTGGTGTGATCCATCTCCCGCTTCTGATCCCCTTCGTTACCTTTGTTTCCTTGTGTTCAATTCCCCTAAACTGGCGTTTGGCGTATCAAGCGACCTATTTCAGTTCACGAAAAACTCGCGTGGTCATTGGTTGATTTTGATTCGAAAGCTCGTTGAGAGCTTTTTCGGCTGCGTGGCTGACGCTTGGGTCGTTGTCTTTTGTGGCACGTTCAATCTGTCGGCGAACCCAGTCGGGGACGGGCTTCGTTTGTGTGAACGTTTTCAGATAGGCGAATCTGACGACGGGATCAGAATCATTCCAACCGAGAAGAGCTGTCTCACGTTCTGCTTCGCTGAGGCCGGCCATCCGTTCGAGTGCACACCAGATCGGTGCTTGATCGGTGCTCGGTAGCTTGGCCACAGCCAATCGCAAAGCGGGGAGCAGCTCCTTGCCGGCCGAGCCAAGGAGATCGACGGCTTCGCAGACATCTGCTGCTCTGGTGGTTTGAAACTTGAATTCATACTGCATGTCGATAGGAAGCGACCGCGGGATGAGATCGCGTCTTTCCGCGTCGCATGCGTGTGCTTCTTCAAGATGCAGGATTTCGTTCAACAGGTAGGCGCGCACTGCCGGGGATTCGGGGTCGAGCCGGATCAGTTGTTTGGCAATACTGAAATCGTGATTTCCGGACGACGCGATCGACAGCGATCGCCGAGGCTTTGACTTGTCTCCGCTGGCGGGCAGTAACTGTTGTGCAAAAGAATGATCGGCATGGGGGTTCGACTCCCCCCTGCTCGCATTGCTTACTCAGACCTCAATCGTCTCATTTCGGTCCGCGCCCAGACTTCGACGTCGGTCATGGCGGCCACTTCTGCTTTTAGTAGTTCGACAGCCAATCGAGCTTCCAACACGGCGGCGCGATGATCAGTGGCGTCTGGGATTTTTTGGTTGCCGTCCTGCTCGGATTCCACCAGTTCGTCGGCTGGAACGGGAACGGCATGCACGGTGGAAACTGAGATCGGTTCTGGTGAGAGGACCGAAACCGGAGTTGACGATGTGAGCCACACGACCACGGCAAGCAGAAGCCCGCCTGCTACGAATTGGCGGTCGGATGGTGGCCACTTTAAAGACCGGTCACGATCTGCCTCGCATTGACGAGTCGAGTTCATGTGAATACTCCGCATTCACGACGATCTGAAAAGGGAAACCGCCGACTGGTGACGGTGGCCATTCAATCCGATCCGACAATCTTGCCTCGATTCTGTCGTCAATTCAACTAGGAACATCGGGGAGAATCGTCGGGTGTCATGAGCAGTGGCATTGGCGTTTCCTTGGACCAGCCGATACCCTACGATCTGCCAGGAAACTGGTTTGGCGGTTTTCGGCCAGTCCGAACGACCGAACTTTGCCTGAACAAGCGAGTTCGGCCACCTGAAAGAGCTTTGCACATAAAAGAGGTCAGACTCCTTGCCACATGAGTCTAACTCAGCTCGTGACCAGAACGGGCAGGGGGTCAGACCCCTTTTATGTCCAAAGCCCACCTGTAATGGCTCAATTCCGTCAGCAAATGTTAACTCTTCGAGTTGGCTGCGGTTCTTTCTGTCGTTGACAGGCTGATCCCAGGTCCGATCCGAAGCTACGGTGCGAAATGACTCAACAGATAGCAGGCGACGCGGTGATGCAGGGTGTTCCGGTGTTGACGGCAGTAGAGCAGGCCATCGGAACGGAATTGCTGGAGGCAGAACAGGTTCTGGCAAGCGAGCTGCATAGCGAGAATCCTTACGTCAGCGATATCCTGCAACATTCGACGCGCTTTCGCGGAAAGCGATTGCGGCCGATGCTGTTGTTGCTGACCGCCAAGGCCTCGGGCGGCGTCAAGCAGGACCACAAAGTTCTGGCCGCCGTCGTGGAAATGATTCATCTGGCCACCCTGGTCCATGACGACGTTCTGGACGAGGCCGAAACGCGCCGACACGTTGCGACCGTGAACTCACGCTGGAACAACGAAACCAGTGTGCTGTTCGGTGACTATCTGTTTACGCATTCGTTTCATTTGGCGAGCAGCCTGGAAACGACATACGCCTGCCGCCGCATCGGTCGGGCGACCAACATCGTCTGCGAAGGCGAACTCTCGCAGATCAAGGAACGCGGCAATCTGGACCTATCTGAGGACGCCTATTTCAAAATCATCGACGGCAAAACGGCCGAACTGACGGCATTGTGCGGACACCTGGGTGCTCATTATGCCGGTGCCGAGCCTGCCGTCGTCAGCGCGATGGAACAATTCGGTCGATCGCTCGGTCTGGCGTTCCAGATTGCCGACGATGTGTTGGACCTGATGGGGAACGAAGGTAAGACCGGCAAATCACTGGGCAGCGATCTGCAAAAGCAGAAGCTGACGCTGCCGTTGATCCGGTTGTTGAGCACGGTCTCTGACCGTGAGGCGGCCGAGATTCGTCAGATTTTGGCGCGACCTGAAGCGACCACGCGGGAAAAGCTGACGGCCTATTTCGAACGCAGCGATGCCTTCGATTACACGAACAAACGAGCGAAAAGCCTGGCTCAGGATGCTCGACGACAGCTCGAACTGGTACCAAACTCACCTGCCCGCCGGATCCTGGCCGACATCGCCGAATTCGCCGTACAGCGTTCGTTCTAAGTGTGCGCCCCGGCGTCAGTCCGTTCGTGTTTTAAGAGTACTCAGCGCCTTCCCACAGTTCGAAACGCCCCGAAAATCCACTCGTCACGCCACGGGGTTGGCTGACCTGCGGGCAAACTGATGGACTCACAGTTTGTGTCATGACGATTCTCGTGGAAGTGCAGTCATGCCGATTGAATTCATCGCGGGTGATCTCTTCGCGAACGTCATGCAAGCACAGGCGTTTGCCCACGGCTGCAATTGCCAGGGATCGATGGGAGCTGGAATCGCAGTCACCTTTCGCGAACATTACCCCGCCATGTTCGACCAGTACCACGCCAAGTGCAAAGCGCAGCCCCGGCAATTCAACTTGGGTGATGCGTGGTTGTGGAAGGAAAAAGCGCTGCCCTGGGTCTTCAATCTCGGAACTCAGGAAGCTATCTGGCATGCTCGCGCCAGTTACGAAGCGATCGAGACCGCCGCCACCCGGATGACGGAGATCGCTGACGCCGAAGGGATTTCTTGCATTGCCATGCCCAGAATTGGCGTGGGATACGGCGGCCTGTCCTGGAAAAAAGTTAAGGTCATTCTGGAACGTATCCTGGGCGGATGGAGTGGACGAGCGATCGTCTATGAGACATTTATCCCCGCCGACAGCGCCGCACCCGCATCAGCGCCTGCCCCGTCAATTGTCCAACGTGCACCGAAACGGAAAGGCTCATCTGCGTCACGATTTCACGGGATCGCAGTGACGGTTGTCTGCTGTGATCTGGAACAGTCGGCGACTTTTTATGAGACGGTTCTGGGGGCTTCACGACTGCCAACAGACAATGGAATTGGCCGGTCGTACAAGTTAGGAAAGCTGCAAATCCATCTGCTGCAGAATGCGGAAAGCAAGAATCCCGCAACCTTCCCAGAACATGCTCAATTCATGCTCTGGCTGGAAGTGGCTGACCTGGAACGGGCCAACGAGCGATTCGTCGCCAACCAGGTTCAAATCGTCGATGAAGGTGACGGACAGTTCATGATGATCGCAGATCCAGACGGTCTTTTGATTGAAGTCTGGGAAAAGGAATCTGCGGCGTGACGTCGTGCGGCCTGTCCATGCATGGGCTCATCAAAGCTGAACAAACTGATCGGCTTTGCCGACTGTTTCGGCGGTAGCGAGATCGAAGACGATCTTGTGCTGCGCGGCCAAACGCCAGCGTTCGAGGACCGGGCCGCAGACCAGCAGCAATAGTAAAGTCAGCGACAGGCCGATCGAGGACAGGATCATGCCGAGCAAGGGGTTGGGGCCAACCATGTTGACTCGCGGGGCCATCAGAATGATCGCCGTGACCTGTGTGCATATCGATAACAGGATTGCCACTAACGGGACGATGGCGATCTCGTCATAGCTGGGAATGATCCAGCGCAGCGTCAACAGTCGAGCGATGATTCCCAGCGGTGATCGGTGTGACGCTGCGAAAGCGGCCAACACGGCGATCAAGGCTCCGCCTGAACCGATGATGACCATCATGGGCGGTATCAGTCGGGCTTCGGTCGGCAACTGCGTCAACGCACCAAAGCACCAGCAACCTGCAATCAGGCTGATACAGATGCCATCGTGATAGGGAATCATTCGCTCGGGGTCTTTGGGTGCGAGCTGGTCGACCGGCCATCCCAAACGGCGTTTTTTTTGCTCTTCGTTGATGGCCTTGAACGAATTCAGTTCCGCCTGCCAGGGCAGGTCCCAGGGAAACGTTTTGAGCGCGCGGCTGACCGCGATACGGCCAATGATAAAGCAGCCATCGGCCGCGACAAAGGCGGCTTCCGGGCGATCCCAGAACAGAATGATGAAGCTGAATCCAAACGCAATCAGGTAGGCCAGAGCCCATTGACCAATGAGACGGGCATAGATCGCCAGTGACAGTTGGTATCCGATCAAAAAAGTCGTGGGAATGTACAACATCTTGATCGAAGCGGGTCGGTAGAACAGCAGTAACAGACAGATCACCACCAGGTCTTGAGGAACCAATTGCAGCGGTCCGGCAGGAAGCGGCTTTTCGGCCGACCAGGGTGTCAGCTTCAGCCAGGCACGGTATTCGGCGTTTGCCGCCGGATGAAACGCGACAATTCGGTAGATGCCGTACCCTAGCGCGTTCAGCATAATGAACGTCGTTCGAATGCGCATAAATTCGTCGCGATTGATGTTGCCGAACAAGGCGATGCAGATCAGTTGGGCCACTTCGATCGACATCAAGCTAACGACTGCGAAGGTCACTATGTCGCTGCGCGGCAGGACGCGACGCATCCATCTATTGATTCCCAGGTTGATCACACGCCCTCCTCGAAGTAACTCGCGAGGTTGTCCAGCGTTCTGGGATGAATCAGCCGCGCGATGACTTCGTCCAGCATGCCATTGCACTGCACCAGACGACGCAGTCCGTCGGCCGTTTCATGAGCGACGACCTCACCCTCGCGCAAGATGACAATGCTGTCAGCCAATTCTTCGAGCAGTTCGGGAACAGGCGTCGTCATCACCACAGTGGCGCCAGATTGATCGACCAGGTGGCGCAGAATTCGTTTGAGTGCCAGGATTCCGGAGGGATCCAACCCACCTGAGAAGGGTTCGTCCAACAGCAGAATCGGGACGCGCGTGACCAGGGACGAAGAGAGTGCGATCTTTTTTTGTTGTCCGGCTGAATAGCTGCGGATCGGCCAGTCACCTTCACGCTCCAGTTCGAAGACTCGCAAAAGTCGATCGACATGATCGAGCAGTACGCCATCGTCGATCGAATACAGACGGCCGACGCCGATCAGGAATTCGCGGCCCGTCCGATTCTTGGGCAGCCAGGGTTTGTCGGGCAGAAACACGGCATGTTGCCGAATCCATAACTCGTCCTCGACAGTTCCTTTTCGCTTGTGCCCGTCGATCGAAACGGTGCCGCGCTGAGGGCTCAAGACACCCGCGATCACTGACAGTAACGTCGACTTGCCCATTCCATTGGGACCGATGATCGCGACCAGTTGGCCCGTTTGAATCGTCAGATGGATATTCTTCAATACCGGGCGGACGCCGTAATGCTGTGTGACATCGGTCAGTTCAATCATCGTTGTCCCGTCCGGGTCTCACATCGCGGCCCATCAATACTGCAACATCACAAGATCGAAGCGATCCAGTCTTCAGCTTGTTGTGAACGAGGTCATTTGGCTTTCGGTTCACTGAGGAACGTTAGTTCGAGGTTCCAGCTTTGAAAATCGATGATCAGCTTACGCTCGTCGATCAGTGGCGTGAACTGTGGACCGCGATTGATGGGCGAGGTCTCTTCGGTTTCGTACAGCGTTTTTCCCGTACGTTTATCCAGTACCAACGCCGTCAAGCGAGGCATCAATTGAAAGCGGCCCAACTGATCAAATTCGCTGTGGCGTGCGGCCAGCACCAATACAGGCAAGCGAGGCGATTGTGTGTAGTCAAAAGCCGTCTGCTCGATCGGAACCGTCCATACGAGATGTCCATCCTGGTCATCGATCGCACAAGCGCATCCATCGACGGTGAAGGCTTTATCCGATGCCGGGCCAAAGTCGAGCGACGTCACCGTTCGTGTCTCGGTCCTTTTCGACGAAACCCCGGCAATCACAAAATACCGACCTTGGTTGTGTTGCACGGCCAACACTCCGGCCGCCCCATGAGCGCGCGACACGGGTAATTCAGCAGTGATCGTCGATTGACCGCTTGCCATATTCAGAATGGTCAGTTTGCCCGACGGTTCCAGCGTGGCGAGTTCATTCCCTTCGATGACGGCGAATTCGGTTCCCGCAGGATATTCGGACTGCCAGACAACTCGATCGCCGTTGAAGTCTCGCATCTCCAGCACCACTCGCTCATCCAGCCGGCGGCTGAGGCGCCGTGTCCCGCCGAACCAGATCGGAATCTCGGCCAGGCTGCCGGCCTGCCGTGAAACGATGGTGCCGTCGACTGCGCGCAACAAGATCGCTTCGTTCTTGTTCGTGTGTAGTGCCAGGAACTGATCGACCGTGGCGTCCGATTTGGCGAATTCAACGCCGGTCCGAGTCCACAGCGTGCGACCCGTCTCCAGGTCGGCTGCGTACAGTCGAGTGTCCAGTTGGTAGAAAACTGCCTCGTCTGAAAGGCCAATCAGGAAACCGGCGGACCCTCGCATGTCGTACGACGATTGAAACCGTCGGCCATTCGGCAACCGGTGACGTTCAACAATCACGTCACGCATCCGTCGATCGACGGGGGATGCGGACTGCAATGATTTCTCAAACAGCACTCTAGGAACAGCATCCAGGTCGGTCGCTTCGATCGAGGCGAGAACCAACCCTTGCGAGAAGACCATGCGCCGCCCACGAATGTGCAGCTGTGCAGTTTGAGTCCGTGAGAATTCTGAGGAATTGGAAAATTGCAGTCGCCAGGCGGTTCGCATGGCTGGATCGCGCGCGGTCAACATGCCATTAGTGGGATCGAGTTCGAATGTCCAGCCAATGAAATGTCGGCCAACATGCGTGACGACGTCTACTGTCGCTGTTGGTTGATTTCGAGCTCGTCGCGATCGTTCCACGTCGATCGCCCCGGAAGGCCAGACCGATTCGGTCGTTAAGGAATCCCGAACATCGTCTCGCGCGAGCCATGCGTCCGACAGCTCACGACCGGTGCGTCCATCCAGGCAAATTTCATTTGGAAATCGGGCGCGCAATTCATCGATCCAACCCAACGACTGACGCGGCTGTTTCGCCGCGAGTGACCCTTCCGCCAGTATGGCAAGAGCCGAGGCCGCCACAGACGGCACCGACGAACGGGTCAGTCGTTCGAGGATCCGTACGCGCGCCAAGTCCGTGTCGAGACCTTGCTTCGGATCGCTCAGCTTGATCAACAACTGATCGGCAGCTGGCAAGCCCAAAGTTAGTCCAGCAAACTGCGTCAATCGCTGATCATGATTCTGAGCCGCCTGAGCAGCCTCGAATTCTCGTGTCAGTTCGTGCGCGATCTGGTCCTTTTCCGTCGGGTCGGCTGACTGATCCGTCGCCAACAGTTGTGATCGGATCGATTGTTCTTGTGACAGAGAGTAACCACGCCCCACAACGACCAGATCGTCGCTGAGCTCGGGCATCGTGGCCAGCCGGAAGAGTTGTCGCACGGCTCCGGCGCGGTCTTTGGTTGCCAGTAATGCCTGTGCGTATAAACGCAGGAATTCCATTCGCTGCCGGGGATCTGTGGCCAGCTTTTCCAATTCAGGTGCCGCAGTCATCAATCCTGTCGGATCATTCTTCAGAACAGTCAGCATCGTCGCGGCCAGTGTTCGTTCGACGCGCGGTTCAGGCTTTTGACGCAAAGATGCTCGCAGATCGTCGATGGCAGGTTTCTCTTCACCTTGATGCAGCCGCAATTCTCCGCGCAGGGCCAGCGCCTCTGCGTGATGTGGATCACTCTGCATTTGCCGAGTGATCTGATGCTGAACATCCGTTAGCGGACGAAAGCCGATGACGTCTTGAATGCCAAGCGACACCAACGTGCCTGATCCAATCGCCAGGTTGCCGGGAATCTGACGTTCGGGCAACTGCGACCGTCCCAGAATTCGTCCGGCTGTCAGGTCGAGTGTCGCGATCTCACCGGACGAAAGTGGCAGTAGATAACGCGTTCCCGAACGGATGCCCTTGCCACTCGGCTCTGGGATTTCGACCGGTTCCGTCCAGACATCGGCGCCATCTGCCAGTGACCAGGCCGTGATCTGTGATCTCCCGACAACAACGACGGCATCGTCGGTGACACAGGCGACATACAACCCGGACTCGCGCGGCCGCTTCCAGACCAGACTACCGTCGACCAGATTCAAACAATGCAGTTCTGTCGAGTCGCGCGGGGTGACAATGATGCGTCCTGCTGCGATCAGCGGAGTGCCATCGAGCCAGCGTCCCTCTTCCTCGTCAACTTGAAAGACCGCCATCGGTTCGAAAATGTCGGGAGCTGCCCGATTTCGAGGTGACTCATACGAGTAGCCCCAGCGCAGTTGCTTTTGTATCAGATCGAACGCGACGATCGATCCACTGCTTGTCGGACAGACCAGCATCCCGTCAGAGGTGACCGGCATTGCTCCCGCCAATCGGCGCGGCGGGATCACTGCATCGGCGTCGTTCAAGTTGATGAGTGTCTGGGACCACTCCAGCTTTACAGAGTCACCCGCGGGGACCAGTGACAGGACGCACAGTTCGTCACGAACTTCCGCCAGGCAATAAAGCCGTCCGTCCAAGGGCACCGGCGGGCAGACGAAAAATATTGACGACAGTTCTGTCGGCGGAGTTCCGCGTGCGCCGCCGACTTCCCACA
>Ga0207694_10000749_pt1 | contig 29171 bp, 24 predicted proteins | sample KBSC34metaG_FD_184353 | JGI IMG/M metagenome (GOLD analysis project Ga0207694, IMG submission 184353) | Corn rhizosphere microbial communities from Kellogg Biological Station, Michigan, USA - KBS C3-4 metaG (SPAdes) (version 2) | ecosystem: Host-associated > Plants > Roots > Rhizosphere > Soil... | reverse complement strand
GAATCGCCGCCGCCCGCGCAGGCCATATCGGCAACCTCGCCTACCACCACGGCGGAATAACCACGTGGCCCACACCGTCCGTCAAATAGGCAATACGAGATGTCACCTCTGTGCCCCGTTCATCGCGGCTGTGTCGCGATGAGCGGGATTGCTGGGGTAGCAGGCGCCTCGATCGAGAATGCCAGCCGTCTCCAAGACCTCACCGGCGCTGGCAGCGATACAATCCCCCTAGCTCGCCTGAGGTTCTCCATGGCTTCCCTCCCCGCCAAATCATTAGCTCTTCTCGCCGTCCTCTTCTCACTCCTCGCACCGCCTGCCCAACCCGCGCAGACAACCCAACAATCGCAACAGCAGCGCTCCACCAGCACTCCCTACCAAGGCGATCTCTCCATCTTCGAGTACGCCGATCGCGACCAGAAGCTTCACATTGATCGAGTGATGGACCTCCTGGAAGTCGCGCCCGGCAAATCCGTCGCCGACATCGGAGCAGGCTCAGGCTGGTTCACCGTGCGTGCCGCCGCGCGCGTCAGCCCTTCGGGCCAGGTCTACGCTGAAGACATCAATCCCGACGCTGTCGACTACATCAAGATCCGCGCCGCCAAACAGAACCTCGCCAACGTGCACACAATCCTCGGCGAAGTGGACGACACCAGGCTTCCCCCATCGAGCGTCGACGCCGTGCTGATCCTCAAGACGTACCACGAGTTTGCGCACCCCATCCCGCTCATGAAGCGCCTCCGTGCGTCTCTGAAGCCAGCCGCAAAAATCGGCATCATCGATCGCAATGGCAACGGCACAGACCACGGCATTATGCCGGGCGTTGTAGAGCGCGAAATGGCTCAGGCCGGCTACCATCGCATCGGCAAATACGACTTCACCAAGGACGATGGCCAGGACTACTTCCTGATCTTCACTGCCAATTGAGCACCTGCCTTTTCACTTGAAATAATCCAATCGGAAGCCGGCTCGCAACGTGACCATTCAAGAGCAATTCGGCCACATCGACATCTACTTATTCGATCAGCTCCTTCGCGGAAACATAACCCCCGCCATGACCGTGCTCGACGCCGGCTGCGGTGCCGGGCGGAATCTCGTCTATCTGTTGCGCGAGGGCTGCCACGTATTCGCCGTCGACACAGATTCGCATGCTGTTGAACAGGTGCGAAGGCTCGCTGCCTCACTCGGCAATCCATCCCCTTCAGAAAATTTCTGCGTCGCCCCTGTCGAACAAATGCCATTTCCCGATGCCATTGCCGATGTGGTGATCTGCAGCGCAGTCCTGCACTTCGCCCGCTCTGGCGAACACTTCCTCGCCATGCTCAACGAACTTTGGCGCGTCCTCAAACCCGGCGGCCTGCTCTTCTGTCGTCTAGCCTCGCGCATCGGTATGGACTTCGAACTTCTTCCCGACGGCAGGTACCGTGTCGGCAACTCCCATTGGTTCCTCGTAGACGAACCAACGCTGCTCGCCCACACTCGCCAGCGCCGCGTCGAGTTGGTCGATCCAATCAAAACCACCATCGTCCAAAACACCCGCTGCATGACGACCTGGGTATTGCGTAAACCAACAACCTGAGAACACTATTTCTAAACGGCAGGTGCCCCACATCTCGAAGAGATGAGGAGGGTGTCAGGTGCCTAGACTTGCCCATAGACTTGGGTGCCTTATCCTTCGCCTCTGTTGCGGAGGGTGGGATAGGATGAACTCGCCACGGAAGGTTTTTGACCGGCGGCGAAAAACGATGAGAAGGCGGATGAGGATTTGAAAAAGGTCTATGCCGGACTTTATGGAGGCATTGGAGGCTGCACGGCCACAATATGGGCGATTGCTGCTGAGTGACCGGGAGACAAAAAATGGATCGTGATTTTTCTTCGATCGACTTAGCATCTATCCCACGCGAGCTCACTGGCCCATTGCCGCGAAAAGTGCGTCTATCGAAAAATGGAAACCGGATGGCTATAGCAGCTGTGGTCATGTTTGCGCTCGGGATTGTTTTGACCCTCTGGATCGGAGTCGACCGAGTACAACATCTGCTCCACAGAGCTGCATTGCGCCGCGACGGCAGAACAACCGTCGGACAAATCAGGCGAGTATGGTCATCGAGCCGCTCGATGAAAACCAGAGTTAGTTATACTTTCGCAGTCAACGGAGTACTCTTCGTGGGGGACGAGTTAGTGCCGCATCATTTAGCGGTCAGCCTCGAGGATTCCGACCCCCTGGCCATCCGATATCTCCCCTCAAACCCCGCTGTAAACCACCCGGCTGCCTGGGAGTGGTCTGTGGATTCGGATACGTTCGTTGTTCCGATCCTATGCACAGGACTTGTCCTATTCTTGTTTACCGCATTGCACTTAGAGCGCCGGCTGGTTGTCAAAGGGCTCCCTGCGGTGGGCGAGATTACGAAATGTGCTCCCGCAAAGAGAGGCGGCTTTTCGGTGAACTTCGATTTTCGTACGGAGGATGGGAGTGTCACAAAGGGTAGCGGCTGGTCTTCCGGTCGGCGGGAAATCGGTGAGAGAGTTTGCGTTCTTTATCTCCCGGAAAACCCGAAGCGAAACCTGTCCTACCCTGCACTGAACTACTGCGTGGTTCAATGAGCATCCATCTCCTGGAACAATCCAAGATGGTCCGGATACTTCGCTTGTAACAAGCTCACCAGAGCCTCGAACCCAGAAAAGCCGCGCAGATTCTCAAGGCAAGGGTCCTTCAGAAAAAAGGGCCAGCATGCAAATCCGCTGCTGACACTTCGCTCCAGCCAATCGAATGCCGTTTCTCGCCGTCCCAACAAGGCAAGAATGCAGGCGATCTGATAGTAGCTGTGATGCGCGTGCCCAAACGATTTCGGGCTTGCACATGCCTTGGATAGGCAGTCCAGTGCCCCGCGGTCATCACCCGTTAACACGTGATAGATGCCTTGCAGACTGATGATGAGTGGGTCATTGGGTAAGAGCTCCATCGCCCTGTCCATCAAAACGCCTGCTTCTTCTAGGTCCCCAGTCATCATGGCCAGTTGGGGAGCATAGTAAATCGGGTACTTGTTGCCAGGGTTCTCCGCTCGCCACATTTGGATCTGCTGACGTGCCAGCTCGTATTCCTGACTCCAGATGTAAACCTGCACGATGCTCGGGCTGATAGCCATTTTGGGTTGAAAAGGCCGCCCCCTTTGAAACATCTCGCGTGCGTGATCGAGCAGCCCGATATGGGCAAGAATCGTTCCCAGCCGGTTGTACGCATGGGGTAGATTGTTCTGCAGGGCCAGAGCTCTCTTCAGTTCTGCAATCGCTTCCAGGTGCTGGAAGTTCTTCGACGGCCCCCACAGAAGAAAAGCGCGGGCCACGTGTCCTTCGGGAAGGTTCGCATCAATTTCGAGCGCGCGCTGGCAGTGGAGTTCGGCCTTTTCCAGCCACAGGTTGGAAGGGTCGAATTCGAAATGGCGGGTTGTACACGCGAACGAGAGAGTTGCGTGCGCCAGAGCGAAGGCAGGATCACGCGTCACCGCATTGGTGAGATGATCACTCGCTTTGCCCATCATGGAAGAATCACCGGATGCTGTGATCCGATACCCTCGCATGAACTCGGCATAGGCAAGAGGATCTTTGCTGTAGCGTGGGCGCTGCTCGACCATTGGGGGCACTGAAGGCCGATTCAACGCAACACTGACCTGTCGCACAACGTCGTCCTCCAGACTCGATAGGCGATCTATTTCGAGGTCACACTTCTTCGTGTAGCAGGAGCGCTCCAGGCGGGTATCAACCATCTCGAGCGAGATGCGCCACTGCCCCTTCGACATCTGAATAGCGCCGTGGACAACGAACCGGACGCCCAGACTGAAAGCGATCTCCGAAGGGGTTGCTTCTGGAGGCAGGCTCAGGATCGCCGAGGTCGGCAGCACGTCAACTCCCGGCAGATTTCCGAGACGCGTCACGAGTGCATCCGCAAAACCGAGGCACAAACCATGGTCGTCCGTCGCTTTACCCAGCAGCAACAACGGCACCACTGCGATCGAGGTGCGGTCACCCTCGGTGCCGTCTTTCCGTGGGGCATCGTGAGCCGGCTCTCGCTTTGCTGAGTCGGGATACTTCGCATCGATGATGTGCACGGGACCGACGAATCGGTATCCTTTTCCCACTACCGTCTCAAGAAAATGCGGACTGTCAGCGTTATCGCCAAGAGCCGTGCGAAGCTTTCGCACAACATTGTTGAGGTTCTTTTCGGTATCGATGAACAGATCCGACCGCCAAAGCTTCTTGACGATCTCCTCGCGTGACACCAACTGCTCTCGTCGCCCAAGCAGAAATATCAACAATTCCATGGGCTTTTTCTCGAGCCTGATCCGCCGTCCCGACCGTCGAAGCTCGTAGCGACCCAGGTCGACTTCCACTTCGTCGGCAATCCGTCTCGAAACCTGCATGGAGACTCTAGTCTAAGGATCGCGATCCAATGGAAGTCAAGGAGTTACAGCGATATATGAAAGATATCTAAAAGCTATACGCGCTGCATTGCAATGTCTTCCAGTTCACGCGATCATTCCCTATCAACAGTTGAAGTTGAAAAGGAAGAGACGTAATGAAACGAATATTGCTGATCACGTTGTCAGTCGCTGGAGTGTTGTGCCTCGCAGGCCAACTCTTCACGACCGCCGCACGTCCCGCCTCTCCCGAGAACAACGCATTCACTCCCGAAAAAATTCCGTGGGGTCCGCCGCCGCCCTTCATCGCCCCGGGAGCGCAGCTCGCCGTCATCGAAGGTAATCCAGGCGCCTCCAGCGGTGACTACACCGTGCGCTTGAAAATGCCTGATGGCTACCGCATTGCGCCTCACTGGCATCCCTCGCGCGAAAACGTCACGGTCATCTCCGGAACGTTCAAGGTTGGGATGGGAGATACCTTCGACACCAGCAAGATGGGATCATTCCCCGCCGGCAGCTTTGCCTATCTCGACCCTGACATGCACCATTACGCGATGGCCTCGGGCGAAGTCATTGTTCAGGTTCACGGAAGCGCACCCTTGCAGTTCAACTATGTCAATCCCGGGGACGACCCGAGCAAAAAGTAGACCCGCCCTCCCCCCAAACCCGGCAGAATTGCAGCTTCCAATAATCTCTTCCTGGCACCGACGCCCACAGCACTGAGCGACAGAGCTGGCGCGCGTCGCTTGTCTCCCAATAAAAAGTGAAACGTACAAGCAAGGCCGGAATCACGCCGGCGGGCTGCGGCAGTTTTCCGTCCTCATCTTCAAAAACCTAAATACATCATCAAACGGGAGTTACCTGAATGACGCGTAAAAGAAAAATCTCAATCGGCATTGTGATAGCACTGATGACCGTCCTTACTGGCACGGCCCTGGCACTATCGAGCATCTCCTTCACCACCGGATCCATTGCGAGTTATGACTTCGGCGGCTTCGGCCCCGGCTTTCCAGTTCCCGCCACTGTGCAGATCCAGAAGTTCACCCTGAAACCCGGCGAAACAATACCGTGGCACTTCCACAAGGGAGTGAGCTACGTGATTCTCTCGCGCGGCACTTTGACGGAGAAGCACCTGGTCGGGCCCTCCAAGTGCGAGTCGGAGGAATTGACGGCCGGCAGTGCCTTCGTCGAACCTCCCAATGAAGTGCACAATGTCACCAACACTGGCGATGAAGACGCCGTGATCTCATGGTCAACAATCTTTCCTAAAAGCGATGGAATCGTCCGGTTCAACCCCGAGTTCAAATCCGGAGGCATCTATCTGGTACCGACACCGAATTGCAAATGAGACGTTTCGTTGGCTTGTGCCGCATGTAAGGGGCACAAGCCGCTAATTCGGGAAACGCAACCAACACGGTAGTCCGGGAGGTTGGCTAGCCTCTCGGCTGGCTGCCCCACATCTCGCTTTTGAGATGTGGGATTGTCAGTGATTGGGCTGAAGAACACCCGGCATGCCACGTCCTTCGCACTGCGCCAGAATGATTCGATTTCCACTGGGCTCCCCAAACGACTAGCGTAATGTCGAGCTCGACCATTTCCAGTCCTCGGGATTCCGGGCCTCCGCTTGCGGTGCATGGAGCGTAACTTCTCTACCCGCTCGTTCTCAGCGTGGACGTTGAAATCGTAGTACTGCCGCTGCCAGAAAGCTCGAGAGATTTATCGAGCCACTGTTCGTACCAGTCCAGAAATCTCAGCCTCTTTCCATGTTCGTCGACCTCGGGAAAAATTCCTTTTCTGCTGGCCTGGTCGTCTCGCCACACTTCTCCTTCGCAGGGTCCACGGACAATCAGAAAGTTCCGAATTGCACATCCGCAATGGCAAAGATAAAGAGCACCGGGAAGAAACATTCCAACATACTTTCCGTTTTCATCCCATTTCGTAACCTTCTCCAGTTGCCACCGATTGGCATATCTCGGTTCCGGGTCTGAACACGAGTTGTCCGTATTTATGGAAACCTGCGAATCGATAGATTCCAAGTGAAGCTTGGAAGCGAAAGGCAGTTAAATTTTGGGCAAGCCTTCCACACCCGATAGCTGCGCTGCTTTCCGATAGTCCGACTGAGCTTGATTCACGAATGTCAGAGTCTGCTTGTCATCTGCCCATGCGTCATACAGAAAGGCCTTCAGATCGTCAGCAGTCATGATCTCTCGGCTCTTGAGTACGTTCGCTAAAGCGCCAATAGCCTGATACATTCGCGCAAACATCAGGATCATCGTTTCGTGTTCTTGGGTTGTCATAGTGCCGAGAATTATAAGATGGCGGCATGCCCTGGAACTACGACGCAAACCACCCCTTTGCTGGAATTGCCGAGAAGCTACAGAGGTCCGAGCAAAACATCCTTGATCTTCACTCCGAGATCGATCTCTTCATTACGAACGGGCAGTACCCAGTAATCCCCCATCCGGAGGACAAGACTTTTCAAGAAGCGACGGAGTATCACAAAACCAAAATGATTCCCTTGCGTTTTGGAGTCCTCGCTGGCGAAGTTGTCCACCACTTGCGCTCTTGTTTGGACCACATCGTTTGGCACTTCTCCGACGACGCATCTAGAGCTAAACCTAGATCGATCGAATTTCCTATCTTTGAAGTGAAGCCCTCGAACAAAAAGGAAATTGAGACTTACGAGCGAAAAGTAAAAGGAATCTCGAATGCTAATGTCCTGCGAATGATCGAAGAGTCGCAACCTTACCGTGCTGGGTCCGATATTGCGGATCATCGCCTTCTCATCATCCACAACATGGACATTATTGATAAGCATAGAGAACTCACAATCGTTGATTCCAGCGTCAACATTTCCTTCCCGGTTGACATTCCCGAATTGGGAGAAAAAATACGGCTCTATCACGAGGGCAAACTCTCTCCCGCCGAAGATGTCGCGCTTAGTCGAGCAATTAAGGACTATGGAAAAGCATCCCCGGGCGTAGCATTTCGGCAGTTTGGCAAATGGAAGGTCTACCGGACTTTTTGAACTCTGGTTCGTCGTTTCCGAACTTGTTGTTAAATTCGCCGCAGAGGTGTGACACATTCGGCGGGTGGCCCAGGTCCAAATGATGTCAATTCCACCATGGGGTGCCCCAGGTCCGTGTTTTCGGATCTGGACCACGATGCCGGCACCAAAGATGCAAGAGCCTGAGCTCGTCCCGATGAACAGCGGGGCCGTGCAGATTATCTACGATGGCGACGGCAACCGGGTGAAGAGGATCGTGGGCTATCGGCCGTCGAGCTAAGTCGGGATAAGTCGTTCACAATCTATTAACTGCAAAAACGTGGGAGAGGGTGAAGGCTTTCTTCAATAATAGATTCCCGGTTACTCCTGGATCTCAGCAGGAACTTGGAACCGCACGGGCTGCGCAGGCTCCACGGAGAGAACCTCTTCCGCCTCCTCGATCCGTCTCACCAGAATGTCCCTGAGCTTGCTCGCGTACTCATCGTCTAACCCCAGGTGCGAGTACTCCTCCATCACATCAAGTGCGTAGCGAAGTTCAGTCGCGGCATCGGAACTTGGAATTGTGTCCACAAAAGCCCCTTCCACCCTGGCGTTTTCCATAGCTATTGGATGCTTCAATGAGCCGGTCAGAACCGCCCCCTCCAGTTGTGAATATCATCCTTTGTCAACAGAAGTCGTCTCAATCCTTCTCGTCCCATCCTGTTTTCATCCACTTACAGCAGGCGTCCTTTGCAGATCAATTCGTGCAATTCTCTATCCTCGAACCATGCAAGCTGGATTGCATTCACTGGGACCTGAAATCCCGCGAGAGCCTCGATTTGAGCGGCAATTCATTCATGGTTGAAAGGAAGCTCACAAGGAGAGAACCCGAATAAGTGCTTTCATAAGAAATATTTACGTGGTAAGTCCAATCATAGCAACCATTTAGAACGGACTTTCGCGCTAACTCATTGAAAACAATAGGACCCCCCCCCGGGGGGGGAGGGGTCACGCTTATCACTTCTCAATGTTCATTTGTCCACTGTTCACTGTCCACTGTTCGCCGCCTACCGGGTTGCGCCTTCGTGACGCGATCAGCGAATCTGAGGGGATGATGGAATCGTTCGAAACTCTGCTACAACGTGCTGAGGCTGCCCACGGTCACATGTGCGCCGGCCAGATCCTCGGCGTACGCATGGCCCTCCTCGGACTGAAATCACTGGGCATCGACGATCCCCTCGGCGCTGATCGCAAACGTCTCGTCACCTTCGTAGAGATCGATCGCTGCGCCACCGACGCCATCGGCATGGTCACCGGATGCCGGCTCGGAAAACGAACTCTTAAGTATCGCGACTGGGGAAAAATGGCCGCTACCTTCGTCGATCTCTCGCAGGACTCAGGTGTGCGGGTAGTGGCGATGGAAACCTCGCGCGATCTCGCCCGCCAGCTTCATCCCGAGATCGAGAGCAAAAGCCGGCAGCAGATGCTCGCCTACCGCGAGCTTGACGATGAACAGTTATTTCGCGTGCACCGCGTCAGCGTCCACGTGGATGCCGCTGAACTGCCTGGTTACAAGGCTGATCGCGTCGTCTGCGCCCGCTGCGGAGAAGGCATCAACTTCGGCCGATTCGAGGAAAGCGCCGGTGAAAAGATCTGCCTCACCTGCGCCCACCCGGCTCTGCGCTACTGGGGTGAAAATTTGTAGCATCTATGCATCGTGGATCGTATGCATCGCGGATTGTATGTATCGCGACCGGTCAGTTGGCCTTCGCTGCAGCCGCTGTCTCAGGCGCATCATCCGAGTCTTCGACCAGCACCGCCGATCCCGGTACGATCTCGAAGCTCACTGCACTCATCCCCGACGGATTGAATGTGACTCTGAAGGGCTCCCTCTGCCATTGAACCGCTGCACAGACCGGCTCTGTCCGGCTCTCCGCCTCAAAGGCCGACAGCTTCTTCGACAACAACGGTTTCCGCACCGCAAGCTGAGCGACCACCGCATACAAACTTTTTCCGCTCGACGTAAGCCCGCAGTATGCAGCGTAGTCGCGAAACCAACTCACCTGGCTCACCCCAGGATCGTAATCCGGAAGCTTCAGTGCCGAGACATGCCCGCTCACGCGATCCACCAGCAGCCACGGCCCGCGCTGCCAGACCCATCGGCTCGCAGCCGGCTTCTCGCCAGGAAGTTCATCATTGATTCGAAGCATGCGCCGCACCACAAAGCTGCGATCCGTTACATCGTGCGCCTCGCCCGTCGTCCATTCCTTCACCAGGCCATCCACGACGAGCGGCCGGATCTTCAAAGCGTTCTCACTCGCCATCGCTCCAGCTGGATCTCCATTCCGCGAATACGGAACTCGCTTGAATGCACCAAGACCAACCACGTGAACCTTGCGAGGCGTTGCACTGAGTGAAACCGAAACCGCCAGAACTGCAAACCATGCTGCGACCGTCTTACCAACTTGCATGACGAACCCTGCTTCCTAAACGTGTGCCGCCTCCACAGCGCGAGCCACTCGGAACGCTGTGCCCTCTTCCATATGCGAAGCCAGCACCTGCATCCCAACGGGCAATCCCGCTTTCGTAGCGCCGCAGGGAACGGTGACGCCACAAATACCGGCAAGACTCGCTGTGACCGTGTAGATATCGGCGAGATACATCGCGAGCGGATCGCCCGTCTTCTCACCCAGCTTGAACGCCGGTGTCGGTGCTGTCGGCGTAACAATCGCATCCACATCAGCAAAGGCGCGCAGGAACTCCTCCGCCAGCAGACGCCTCACCTTCTGCGCCTTTAGGTAGTACGCATCGTAATAGCCCGCTGATAGTGCGTAGGTGCCAAGCATGATCCGTCTCTTCACCTCCGCCCCAAAACCCTCGTCCCGAGAATGGCTGTACATTTCCGACAGCGTTGCCGACAACGGCGAACGGTAACCGTAGCGAACTCCATCGAACCGTGCGAGATTTGCACTCGCCTCCGCCGTAGCAACCAGGTAGTAAGTCGGAATGGCATAGCGCGTGTGCGGTAGAGATATTGACTTGACGCTGCAGCCAGCCTTCTCCAGCGATTCAATTCCCTTCTCAATCTGCTCGCGAACCTCAGGATCAAGTCCCTCGCCGAAGTACTCTTCGGGAACGCCGATGCGCAGACCCTCAGCTCCCTTGTCGCTCTCCGCCGCATAGTCCATAACGGGAGCCGAAGAACTCGTCGCATCGCTCGCATCCTGACCTGCAATCACACTCAGCACCGTCGCTGCATCGCGCACATTCGCCGCGAATGGCCCCACTCGATCCAGAGAGGACGCGAACGCGATCAGACCATAGCGCGAAACGCGCCCATATGTCGGCAGCACTCCCACAACCCCGCAAAAGCTGGCAGGTTGCCGAATGGATCCGCCTGTATCTGTCCCCAGCGTTGCGACGGCCAAGCCGGCGGCAACCGCTGCGGCAGAGCCCCCGCTGGATCCGCCGGGTACTCGGTCAGGGTCGACAGGGTTGCGCACCGGCCCATAAGCCGAGTTCTCGTTCGACGATCCCATCGCGAACTCATCACAGTTCAACTTCCCCAGCAACACGGCCCCGGCTGCCTCGAGCTTTGCAACCGCAGTCGCATCGTATGGAGGCTGATAACCCGTCAGGATCTTCGAACCTGCAGTCGATGGCGCCCCGCGCATCACCAGCACGTCTTTGACCGCAACAGGAATCCCTGCCAGCGGGCCAAGCGAATCGCCCTTGGCGGCTGCGGCATCAACCTTTGCAGCTTGTTCAAGCGCCCGCTCTTTCGTGAGGCTCAGATAGATATTGAGGCGGTCGTTGATCTGCTCGATCCGCTTATAGTACTTGCCGGCCACATCCGCAGCTTTCACGTGGCCGGAAAGAATGCTCTCTCGCACTTCTGAGAGCGTCTTTGTCTTTTGACTGTAGCTCGAGCCGTTGACAGTTTCGCTGGGCAAAGGTGCCATCCTTTGTTCGATCTCTTCTATCGCTCAATTACCTTTGGAACTTTAAAGAACGCCTGGTCGGTTTCTGGTGCCTGCGACATGACTTGACCCCGATTGAGTGAAGGTCTCAGCACATCCCCTCGTAATAAGCTTGCGCCGCCTGCGCCATCCAGCTCGCTCACCTGCGCCAGTGGGACAACGGAACTCGTATCGAGCTCATTCAGTTGCGCCACGTAATCCAGGATTGCGTTCAGATCGAGCACCATGCTCCCTGTTTCATCTGGGGTCAACTGCAGGTGCGCCAATCCGGCGACGCGCTGGACTTCCTCAATTGTTACTTTGGTGGCCATCTTCAATCAGAACCCCGGCGATTATGCTGAAATTCGGAGACATGCCTGCCGATGCTTGCAGGCGGATACCTCCACACAAGTATATCGGTTCGTTCTTTCTCCTTTCCTGTCCGCCCTTTCTATTCAATCGACGATCAGCGTGAGGCTAGTCTTGTGCGAAACACCGCTCGCCGTCGCAGTGACCACGATGGAATAGGTCCCGGCCGGCGTGCTTCCACCTGGCGACGCAGGTGTTCCGCCGCCACCACCGCCGGCACCTGCACAGCCTGCAATACCGATCAAACCGGTCATCAGGAGGATAGCCAGCCACTGTTTTCCTCTCTTCGATCCAAATGCGATAGGAATAGCAATGAGGCAAATGAGCGGAAGCATGTCATATCTCGCGTTCCTTGAATCGACGAGACTGGCACTTGATCGGCTACCTCCGGTAGCGATGCTGAATATGACTGTACCGGTAGCGTTCGCCGGAACAGATTCGCTCCCCGGATTGAAACTGCAGGAGGAGTTCGTCGGAAGCGAGCCACATGCGAATGTGAAAGTTCCGGTGGATCCGTTCAGAGGTGTCAGCGCCAGGGTGTACTGAGCCGTCTGTCCACTTGAGACAGTCTTACTTGATTGACCTGAAACCCCGACAGTGAAGTCGAATCCCATTCCCGATAGCGCAATCTGAACAGGAATTGTAAGCGAGCCGCTCGCGATGCTCAAGGTTCCCATCTGCTGACCGGCATTTCCGGGAGCGAACGCGATCTGCGCGGTGCAAGTAGCCGCCACCTCGAGAGACGCTCCACACGTCGACAATGAGACCTGGAAACCTGTAGATGTGGAAAGTTCGAGATCTGAGATTGCAACGGTCCCGTTATTGATCAGCGTTACTAATCTCGGTGTGCTTGTCAGGCCGACGCCGGTTAGAGGGAACGCAAGAGCGCCTGGCTGAACTTGAAGAGATCCGGCTGCGCCTCCGATACCTACCAGGACAGCTGTGGCCGCCCCTGGGAGCGTTACGGAGGATACAACAAGAGTTCCATTCGCTACACCGTTGGAGGTCGGTGTGAAGATCACACCTATTGAACAACTTGACCCTGGGCCCAAAGTCGAGCCGCAAGTGTTCTGGGAGAGACTGAAAGAGTTCGAAGTCGCAATCGTCAATCCCGAAGCGATCAGATTGGTGGTGTTTGAGATCGTTGCAGACTGTGCTGCAGTTGACTGCCCAAGCTTCGGCTGTAAAAAGCTCATCTGCGAGGGACTGATGATAATGCTCGAGTTGCCTTGACCTACCCCGGAAAGCCTTACCTGAAGAGGAAGAACGCCGAGCGTCGAGGAGGAAACAACCAGAGTGGCAGTAAGTTGGCCCGCTTGCACAGGTGCAAACGAAAGCTGAATGGAGCAACTGCCACCGATAATGAGACTGGTCCCGCATGTCGTTGCGGTCCATGAAAAGCTCGATTCAGCCATCCCGGAGATCTGAAAGCCCACGTTGGATATTGAAGCACCGCCCGTGTTTGTAACAGTAAGAGCGATCGGAGTGCTGGTCTGCCCAACCGAAACGGCCCCAAACTCAATCTGACTGGAGCTGACTTGGAACGCGGGTGCTTCGAGTCCTGTCCCAGACAGAGCGATCGTTTGCGTACGCATGGCATCAGCGACTGTGAGTGTGCCCTCAACGGCGCCCACCGCATCGGGTGCAAAGACAACGCTGAAGGCGCAGTTTGCATGCGCACCCAAGGAACCTGCACAGGTGTCGGAACTTCGAAAACCTCTGCTTGCAACGGCAGAGATCAAATCCAGCGGCAAATCACCGGCGTTTGAGAGCGTGATGACCTCAGGTCTCGATTGCTGGCCCACGGAAGTCGACGAGAAAACGATTGAAGATTTGGAGAGCGTATCAGTCGCAGCTACTGCGCCTGTGCCCTTGAGCAAGATCGTCTGAGTTCCGACATCGTCAACGATACTAAGGTTCCCTGTCGCCTGACCGGGTTCGGTCGGCGTGAAAGCAACCGAAAGAGCGCAAGCGCTGTTCGCCGCCAAAGATGCGCCGCACGGATTTCCCGCAACACTGAAGGGAAGTGTGGTGGCGATGTTCCTCAGAGCGACTGTGTTCGCAGTTGTGTTCTCCACTGTCAAGGGCAGCAGGACAGAGGTCTTCCCAATCGCAACCTGACCAAAATCGAGCGTGCTCGGTGACACTTTGACCGGGCCGGCAGCAGCGCCGGTTCCAGCCAGCGAAACGATGATTAGGCCACCGGAAACGTTCGTGGTGATTCTCAGCTCTCCAGTGGTTGGCCCGACCTGGTCGGGAGCGAAGGCGACCTGGATCGTGCAGCTTGCTCCTTCATTCACTGCGCGTCCAACACAGCTGTCACTCTCACTAAACGGAGCATCGGCGGAGATCGAAGTGACCTCTAGTGCGATTCCGCCATCGTTTGTCAGCGTGAGAGTCTGTGCAGGGCTCGCTGTCCCCGCCGCCTGCGAGGCGAATATAAGGGAATTAGGATCAACCGATGCGTGCGTCAGTACCGTGTCCGCAGTCCAGAGAGGAACTTGAAAGATTCCCCGCCCATAGGTTCCTGCAACAAGAACCTTGAGGGACGACCCAGACGAAGCCGCACTCAACTGGGTGACAGGGGAGTACGGAAGGCCTGTGCCGAATGTCGACCAGCACTTGCTTGGTCCGTCAATGCATGTGCTGACCTGGCGGGTTGAGTAGACCCCCGCGTCGGTAGCCACGTAAGCCGTATCGGCGTCCTGTGGATCGATCACCACACTGTTGGCTGGACTGCCACGAAGATTGGAGTTGATTTCGTACCAGTGCAATCCGCCGTCGATGGTTCGATAGATCGTGCAAATTGCGTGATACGAATCGAGAATGCCGGCGATCGTGACATACACCGTGTTGCCGGACGGATCGTGAGGATCGATAAAGATGCTGGAGATGTCGAACCCGTATTGGTTGAAGCGTGGCTGGGAAATCACAACCGGATTAAAGGTAAGATCGGTCCATCCCGGCTGGGAAGAACTGCCCGGATTGAAGGTCGTCTTAAGTATGTGCCCTCCGAAGATCGCGCCGCCGTTCAGAGACCCGAACATCCCCGCGTAGATGACCTCACCTCCTCCCGCAATCGGCATCGCAGCAATCGAGCGGATCAGCGCATCACCGCTGCAGTAGGTGTTGCCCGATACGCCATCGAGAAAGGCGCCAATTGCATTTGCTCTTGTCCACCCCGTCCCATCTGCAGGTCCCCTCCATAGGCGGCATGTGCCAAGAAGAATCTGCGACGGATCGAGAGGATCGATGATGAACGGCGCAGGTGAAGTCATTGTGAAGCCGTCACCGGAGACATCGGCATTGTCAATAACGGCCTGAGCACCAAACAAATCTGGAGTACATTCCTCGGAATCCGAGCAGCGGTGAATAGATACACCAGCACCGCTATTCACATACCAATTCGTGGGAGTTGTGGGATCGATGGCGACCGGACCACCCTCGCCGCCAAGTATCTGCGGCCACGTATTCGTGGGACCTGAAGTGCTCTTCACGCCCGCGGTGCCGTTGACGCCCAGGCCAGCCATCATCGTGTAAGGCGAATTGCCGATTTGAGAGATGCTTTCAACCTCGGCAAGGGAGCCGAGGCCCGCATTGAGATTCCGGAAGTGAGTTGGATCATCTGGAGAACAGGCCGAACCGGTTTCGTCGATCGTATCCATCGAACGCCACAAACCACTGTCGTTTCCGATGAGGATCTCCTGCGGGTTCGCAGGATTCCACGTCAACGCATGCTGGTAGGGCGCGACATGAGCACTCATGCAGGTGTTGGCATTCGTCGTATTGCGCCACGAGCAGCCCATGGCGAGACTGCATCGCCAGAGGTCGTTTGCGCCAGCGAACAGGAGAGTGTCCTGCGCTGAAGGAATTGCTGCGAGCACCAGGTTGTAATCGCCGTTTGCAATTGTTACAGGCCCCATGATCGTGTTGGTCTGCAGTGGAACCGTACTCAATCGCTGCGAAAACACCATGGACTCATTGCTGCAGCTTCCGCCGGAGATCGCGCAAACATCTTGCCAGAGGCCCTGATCCTGGTTGTAGAGATCTACCGTCCACGCGAAGGTATCGCCGGATACAGGATTGACTGCGAGTGCCCCGCGAAAGATCGGACATGCGATAGAACCGAGGGTTTCCGGATTGGCCGGACACATTCGAGCTGTGAGAGTAGCGCCGGGTTGCGCGATCATGCGATTCCACGTGATGCCATCAATCGATTGATAGTAGCCGTGGAAGCGGACTGCGGCGACGAACATCTGGCGTACTGGGTTCCAAATGACGGCAGTTGCGGAATTTCCGTGCGGCAGATCGAAGGAATCAGAGGGTCCCTGCACGTTTTTTCCCGGGCCATCAGTGATGCTGGCCAGTGTCCACGTGGCGCCGGCGTCGGTGGAATAGTAGAGGCCGGCGTAACTTGTGTTCTGAAACGGAGCATTTACCAGAGTGCCCTCATAGGCTTGAGAGACTGCTGCCACAACGAGTTGTGGATTCGTTGTGCTCCAGGCGAAGCCCGAAAAGCCCTCTCCAAGAAATGAGTAGATATGGTCAGAGGTGGAGGCAATCGCTGACCAGGTCTGGCCATTATCCACAGAGCGCAGAATACCTGCCCCGTAATAAGAATCCAGCGCGTCATTGGGGTCACCGGTCCCCGCAAGGACGACACCTGTCCCGCCGGGCTGAACGGTAACTGCGCCGATGCTGATGGAGCCATATCGGAGGCTGTCGAATGGTGAGGACGCATCAGTCAGCGGGTTGAAGATAACTTCGCCGGATGATGCGGCATTCTGCGATGCCCAGACGCCGCCACCGGTTGTGCCGACATACACGCGATTGCCGGTGACGTCTGCGGGATCGATCGCAATCGAGGAAACCCGCCCGGTCACCACTCCATAATTGGGCGTCATCACTCCCGTTGGACCAAGCGGCTGCCACACTGCAGTCGGGGCGGGAGTCGCCAGAGGCTTTAACGATGAGGCCATTGGACGCACAGACATTGTGCGCTGATCCCGTTGTCCCGACCAACCTCGATGCTGAAGGAAGCGTCGAGCTTGCGCGACGCGTGGCGGCGTCGACGGCGCGGCCGATGGCACCGAAACCTGTGCAGCACCAGTTGGAATCGCGAGCATGGCGAGTAGAAAAACCGCCATACGACTGCGGCCGATGGTGGAGAACGAAATCCGACGTGTCAGACATTGCTCAACTGCCGAAACCGTCACGCGCTCACAGGGTCCGATTCCTGCCTCCCACACTGATCGTCCGAGGGAAGCTATGCGAAATCCAATGGAATTAGCCAGCGCGGAGCATGCAGTTTCCGGGATTGATAATGCGTCCCATTTTAGGACGGTGCATGAAGTGGAGAGATGTGATGACCGCTACATATCGCTGTGAAATGGAATGGCTTCAGAAGAGCATCGCGGTAGTGCTGCAGTTTTGCGCTATGTATGCTTTCGAGTCGAACTTCCTGGACGTCGAAGCACCTGACATCGGGCGGATCAGACCAAAGATAGGACGGTTGAACCACGGACGATCGTGCTTGCCGGCAATCGCCCACGCAATGCCTTGATAGCCGTTCGGATCGCGGCCATCGAGTTCGTAGCGGTCGTTGAGAGTAACAGCCCACTCAAAAGCACGGGCGGGATCAGGAGCCCACTCGAGGATCATCTTGGCCCAGTACATCCGCATGTAATTGTGCATCCAGCCTTGCGTCACCATCTGGCGCTGGGCGGCGTTCCAGAGGTCGTCGTGGGTTTCAGCGGATTCGAGTTGCTGGAAGGTGTAGCGGTGGGGTCTCGGATCGGCGGTGTGCTCGATGAGAGTCTGCCGCGCCCAAGGCTCGGCGCATTCCCAGCTGTCGTAGTTCTGGTTGTATTTGACGAAGAGGACGGAGAGTTCGCGCCAGGCGATGACCTGGTCGAGGAAGCGGTCGCACGCAGCTCGTGACGCTTTGCCTTGAGCGCAGGCCTGTTCGACGCAGAGCGCGATGGTGATCGGGCCGATGTTGCCGAAGTGGAGATAGGGCGAGAGCCGGCTCGTGCCATTCACTTCAGGATGGTTGCGCTTCTCGTCGTAGTCCTTCAGGCCGTCGGCGATGAATTTGCGGAGGTGCCTGAGGGCGGCGTGCGTCCCGCCGGTGAAGGTGTCGACGGGAGCGATGGCGCGGTCGAGGGTCTTGAAGCCTGCGGTGATGTCCTGACCGAGCGAGTAGCCAGCGAGGGACTTCTGATCACGCCAGCGAACTTGCGGTTTCGGATTGGTCGAAGCTACGAGGAATCTGGGCAGCGCCTGCTTGAGGTGGGGGCGCATGTGCTGGAGGAGGAAGTAGTCGCGGCCGAGGACGGCGGAGGGGACAACGACGTCGGCGTCCACCGTCCAGTAGGGCGGCTTGAGTTTACGGGCCAAGGTTTTCCGCCAGCGTTCGGGCTCACGGCAGGGGTTCTCATCGCCAATGAGGAGGGCGGCTTGAACTTCTTCGAGGAACTTTTCGAGCGAGTTGTCAGGGTGGCGGCGAAGGATGAAGCCGACCCCTCTCTCCGCAGCGTCGGTCTGTACGTCGCGCAGCGCCTGCTGCATGAAGTGGTAGTGGCGCAGATTCGCGTTAGGGTAGTTGGGGATGACCGAGAAGAACACGACAACCGGCAGGCCGAGGAGGTTGGCGGCGTCGATTGCCACATCGAGTGCGGGATTGTCGTGGATGCGCATGGCGCGTTGCATCCAGTAGACGACGCACTTGCCATGGGGCCGATGCGGGCCATCGCGGCGGATAAAGATTCGAGCGTTGTCAGCGAGTTGAGCGAGAGGACTCGGTAGAGACGAACTGGGCATGCCAGCTTCTATTGTCGAGGTGCGCCGACTTGCACGTCTTCCCGATGTTAAGTAGCTGAACAAAGCGGGCCAGAGAAATCTATGTGGTGAAAAAGAGCTTGCGGTCCAGCCATCAACGGCGGAGAGAAGAATCTTTTTTCGCTATTTTTTGCAGTTAATAGATTCTAAAGCACTTAGCTGTACGTAATACAAAACATGGCACTTATGGCCAGCCCCCCTGTCCAAAAACTGATCAGCTCCCCCTCTACTGTCTCTGGAGGTAAAAATCCTACTTTCATCGGGTTGCAGAGGGGGGTGCGCTGCAAATATTTCTCAGCATTATACTTAGTCGTAGATATGTGCAAACAAATAGACTTAGGAGAGGCAGGGAACGAGGGAACAAGGGGGACAAGGGGACGAGCAACGGCAGAAGCAGGGGGCAAGGGACCGAGGGAACGAGGAATCACGGACCTGATCGAATGAGACCGAATGAACAAGCGGTCGAGGGACGAACACTTCCGGGATGCGACTCGCATGCGCAGGGCTCCTCTCCCATGAGATTGGAACTATTAGTTCGATTGTGACTGGAAGTGAGAATCAGACTGCAATCTTCTGAAGAAACTTGAGGGATTGGAATGAGTCGCTTAGCGAAGAGGGTGGCGAGGCAGCTGTTGACAAGGAATCCGCAAGCGGTGAGGAGGCTCACTTCCGGATGGCTCATGCGTGGGACTGGGTGGTGGGCGCCCACCTATCGCGAATGGGACACAGACTGTTGCTGCGTCCGACCGCCTGCCGTTTCTGCAAGTCTTCTCTCACGGTGCCTGGTGCGGTGAGGAAAGGCCTTGGCGCTGCGCTCGGAGCGGTACCGAAAGAAACATGGAAGGCATACCCGATCGAAATTGGGGCCGATCGCGTGCTTCACTAGATAATTCCGACAGACAAAGTGGGTCGCTACTACTACTTCAAGCATGTCGATGTAGCACGCTACGCATTCCGGCGAGGCGACCCAGACTCCATCAAACCGGAATATAAAAGGACGTAGACATGAAGGTATCCGCTTATGGTGACACGGGTGTCGTGACCGGAGTGGAGAACCTGAAAGGGAAATACCCGGGCGGCATGTATGGTGAAATGGCGCTCCGATTTACGAACGTCTTCGTTCGGCGCGACGGGCGTTGGCAACTCGTTTTGAGCCAGAGCACCCCTGTGAAATCGAAATAGCGCGGGGCCGAAGAACTGCCCTTTGAGAGCCACGAGCTCGATTAGGTGCGCCGATCCTCTTTTCGCTTTTGCTTTGCGCTCCATCCCATCAAATTGCCGATCAAGCAGAGAATCCATATCCCTTCAACAAAACCGATTGGAGCGACATACATAGTGCCCGAAATGTATCGCGGAGGGAAGAGCTTCTCAAACAGTGCCCACATTACCACCAGATGAACTGCAAAGAAGCCCAATGCTAGTAGCCAGAATCCCTTCGATGTCCACCTTGGACGTCCAAATAGAGTGACACAGGTGAACGCACAAACAGTCCACATGATTGCTGGATGCCATTTGTGAGGGTGGTCCGCAGGGTCCAGAATTATCGATGCCACTAGAGCGGCGGAAGCTCCAACCCAAGGGATAGCATCTTCAATGTATCTAGCCCTTGACACCCGCTCCCTTACCACCCCCGACGGCATTTTCGATATCTCGTAATCGCGCTTCTAGCTCCGAGCACGCCTCCGGTCACTTTAGCACCAATGCTGTTCTACTTGAATATCTCGCAATGCGGCTATAAGAGAGGAGATACCTGTGTTCCTTCAAGAATCGATGCAAATACTTTTGCGCAAACTCGTGCCTTGCCAAGCGAATTTCATTTGAGGGCGATTTTCCGTGGCATTCGGAAGAAATAAAAACGTACGAAGCGACCCCAGAGATGCGGAAGTACGGGATTTTTCTCGGCATGTTTCCTTCAATCTTCGGGCTTTATTACTGCTTTTTCAATCGATGAAGAGAGACATGAATTCCGCGATAGCGCTTCCTCGGCTCTGCCTGCATTGTTTTTATTTCTCGATGCGCTTGTTTAACCGTCCACCCGGACCTTGCCGTTTTCAGGGCAAAGGTCGAATAGACGGAAGTGCGGTCGATGTCATTCAAAGACGGAGCCGGGGCAACCTTGTATGGGCGTCAGCTATCCCAAAGCACAGGAGCGCCTACGACAATGAATCCAAAGAACACGATCTGCCTCTGGTTCGACAAAGACGCACAGGAAGCTGCGCGTTTCTACTCCGACATCTTTCCAGACAGCAAAGTGAAAGCTGTTCATAACGCTCCCGGAGACTATCCGGACGGCAAAAAGGGTGACGTGCTGACGGTGGAGTTCACCGTGCTGGGCATTCCCTGTCTTGGCCTCAATGGTGGTCCGACATTCAAGCACACTGAGGCTTTTTCCTTCCAGATCGCGACTGAGAATCAGGAAGAGACGGACCGTTACTGGAACGCGATCGTCAACAATGGGGGCGTGGAAAGCCAGTGCGGTTGGTGCAAGGATCGCTGGGGCATCTCCTGGCAGATTACACCGCGTGTGCTAACAGATGCGCTGGCGGCAGGTGGCAGCGAGGCGAGCCGCGCCTTTAAGGCGATGATGTCGATGAAGAAGATCGACGTCGCCGCCATCGAGGCGGCTCGACGAGGATGATCAGCTTGAATGCTTAATTGATGATCAAGCGGAGGTCGCACCCTTTTTTGGTAAGGCCCGGATTGTCTACCATGCGGCCAGAACCGCTCTGGAATCTCGTCTTCATGGATTTGTGGATTGCTTTTCTGCCTCCACAATCAATTTGCGGAAAGCATCTACCGCTGGAACCTCCGGAGAGTTGAGCGCGCCTTTCGCGGTGTACCGCCATACCGTGGGGGCATCGAGTGCATCATCACGCTTGCCTCGATAGACCGCGAACATATCGTCGACGGATCCAACCTCGACTTGTGGAGTTGGGTCTTGGCTTTGATGCGCGGTGGGATCCCCAGCCATGGGTGGAGTTCCCCGGGTGCCTCCAACTCTGCCACCTGATTCGGTCGGTTGAAAAATGACAGGCCGATTATTTGGAATACCGCCAATCGTCGGTTGCGCCATTTTGCCGCTTCCTTTGCGTACGGTGATGATCAGATCGGCAGTTGAGACGTCGGTGGCTAAATCGAACCTTCCCCATTTCATTAGCGCCTTTTCAACACTGTCTTGCGCAGTACGATTCGCGTTGGGAGAATCCAGCGATACTCCGGCGTTTGGATCAATGACGACCAGCACTGTTCTTGCTTGCAGCACATCCTGCGGAAGCAGGATCTTCTTCTTATCCTTGCCGGCCGCAAACACACTAAACATCACAAAGACCACCGAAGATGCAAGAACTCTCCTACATCGCATGCGGACCTCCTCGACGGCGTGGCAGTGAGATTCTAGTCCATTCAACCTCGATTGGCGAATGACCGCCGACGCTTCCATTACCGCTTGGATAAATACCTTCTGGGACGGGCGGCGAGGCGAGCGGATATCTAAAGAGCGCGCGTTTACTACGTTCCCTGTTGGAACGGCGTCGCCCAACGGTCCGGGCCTGTGGAACACGCAGCGCCGGATGCCGTCCATGTCCTATGATGTTGGGCAAAGGAATGTTGGGTCTATGATCACCCGAATTAAAGCGATTTTCCTGCTGGCTCTTGTTTCCTGCCCAAGCCTGTTTGGCGCGGATGTTGCCATGAAGGTGACGGACAAGAATTACCTCAACACGCAGGGGTTCAGCGTGTTTCTCTACGACAGCACGTACCATCCGGTTTTCGTGGATCAAAAGAACACGGCGATGGAGATGATTCTTCACGGCCAGCGTATTGCGACGAATGGCGACGTGCGCCTGATGCCGACGCCGGAGCAGTGGGACCTGGTGGCAACGCTGAAAGGACGCCACGCCGATAAGGAGAACAATCGGCTCACGGCCGACCTCGCTTTTCCGACGTTTGACTTGAGCTACACATTGGAGATCGCAGCAGAGCCCGGCGGAGTGAGGGTCAGCATCAATCTAGAGAAGCCGCTGCCACAAAAACTGGCTGGGCGTGCGGGATTCAACCTGGAGTTCCTGCCCTCGATCTACATGGGCAAGGCTTACCTGGTGGACGGGACGAAGGCCGGCATCTTTCCGCGAACGCCGAACGATGCGATGGTGAAGGTGCTGCCGCTGGCCGATGAGCCGAAGAAGGCCTACTACCTGGAGGATTGGGACAAGGCTAAGGGATACACGCAGCCGCTGCCATTCGCTGAGGGCAAGAGCTTCACGCTGGGTATCGACGACGCGCTGGCGCGGATCAATGTTGTATCGGATACGGCGGATCTGATGCTGTTCGATGGTCGCGATCGCGCGCAGAACGGCTGGTTCGTGTTGCGCTCGCTGATTCCTGCGGGCAAGACTGCTGGCGCCATTGTGTGGCACATCAGGCCGGATGTGATTCCGAACTGGACGCGGCCGCCGATGATCGCGCACAGCCAGGTCGGCTATTCGCCGGATTTCCAAAAGGTGGCGGTGCTGGAACTGGATCCGAAATACGACGCACCGAAGACGGCCAAGGTGCTGCGGCTGATGGAGGACGGATCGTACAAGCAGGTGTTTGAGGGCCCGATCACTGCTTCAACACCGTGGTTGCGATACGTGTACTCGAAATTTGATTTCACCTCGGTGAAGGACCCCGGCCTGTACGTCATCGAGTACGCGGAGAAGCGCACAGCGCCGTTTCCAATCTCGAAGGACGCTTACGCGAATATCTGGCAGGACAGCCTGGATCATCACATTGCGGCGCAGATGGATCACGTTGCTGTTCGCGAGGGTTATCGCGTGTGGCACGGCGCGTCGCACCTGGATGATGGGCGCCTGGCACCGGTAGTTGGAGAGCAATTCGACGGCTGGAATCAGGCGACAGCGACAGACGGGAAGTGGAAGGGCGGAGATCACATTCCGGGGATGAACGTGGGCGGCTGGTATGACGCCGGCGACTTCGACCTGGAGGAACCGGCGCAACTGAGCGTAATCGAGAATCTGGCGCTGGCGTATCGCGAATTTGATTTGAAGTACGACGAGCTTACGGTGGACGAAGCGGCGCGCGATGTTGAGATGCATCGGCCCGACGGCGTGCCGGATACGGTGCAGCAGGTCAAGCACGGCGCGCTGTACATCCTGGCGCAGTTCCACAATATCGGCCATGCGATTCGCGGAACGCACGAACCGGATCTTCGCCAGTACACGCACCTGGGCGATGCAGCGTCGAAGACCGACGGGCGCATTTATGACTCGAAGCTCGGTCCAAACGAAATCAAGGGCGATTCCTCGGGCAGGCCGGACGATCGCTGGATCTTCTCGACGAACAATCCGTTTTTTCAGTGGCAGGCTATCGCAGCGCTGGCGGCAGCAGCCGATACGCTGAAGGGCTATGACGACGCTCTGGCGAAAGATTGCCTCGACACCGCGATCAAAGCGTGGAACGACGAGAAAGCGCACCCGACACAGAATTCGATGGGCGGTGGCCTGGGTGGAGCGGCTCCGGCAGGTGCTCCCGGTGGCGGCGTGCTGGCTGCTTCTCAGGGTGCGGTGTCGGGCGCTCAAGGCGCTCGTAACGGACGAGTCAGTCCGGGTGCTCCGACGAATTCAGGTGCTGCGAGCGCACCGCCGACTCCTCCGGCGGACTCCGGACGCCGCGGGTTTGGGATTGGGCAGGATTGGGCTGCGGCACTGGAGTTGACGATTGCGACGAAGGGCGGCGAGCCTTACAAAGCTCGTCTGAAAGAGCTGTTGCCGCAGATGATCACTCCGCAGCAGATGGGTTTCCGTGGTTGGACAGCCGTGCGCGCATTGCCCTATCTCGATGCGAGCGAGAAAGAACAATTGCGAGAAGCGGTGAAGAGCTACATGGCTGGATTGGATAAGCAGCTGGAGTCGACTCCGTTCGGCGTGCCTCCGAGCTTGGGCACGTGGGGAGGATCGGGGGCCGTGGTCGACATGGCGATCCGGATGTATTTTCTGCACAAGGCGTTTCCGGATCTCGTGGGACCCGAATACACGCTTCGAGCAGTCAATTACATTCTCGGCACTCATCCGGTATCGAGCACTTCGTATGTCGCCGGCGTGGGTACGGTCTCGAAGACGATGACGTACAGCAATAACCGCGCCGACAATGCTTATATTCCAGGCGCGGTGATTCCGGGATACATCATCATCAAGCCGGATTTTCCGGAGTGCATCGACGACTTCGGATTCCTCTGGTTTGAGGATGAGGCCGTGGTAGCCGGGTCGGCAAGCTGGGTGGTGGCAGGCAACGCTGCGGAGGCGATTACGAGGGAATCGCAGAAGAGCCACTAAATGGAAAAGTCCGGCAACCCCAGGGGTGCCGGACCTTTCTTTCGGATCGGATATTGCCAGAGCTGTCTACGTTAGGAGAGAGCCCAGCCGGAACGGTCCTGCCGCTTGATGAACTGGTCAGCCTCAGGGCAATTTTTCGCTTTCATCTTGTGCGAGTCCCATTCGATCTTCTGGCCGACGCGCAATGAGACGCAACCGAGCAGCAAAATCTCTGTCATGCGCGCTGCGACGTCGAAACGCGAGTAGCAGTTCTCCGGCTTGTTCTCCTTAATGGCTGCGAGCCACTCCTGCGCATGGGCCTGGACACCGCCGCCGCTGCCTTTTTTGCCGCCGTAAGGATTACGCCGAATCCGCTCAGGATATTTCGCCAGCTCCGGGTGCTTGGTGTAGTGAAGGAACTTCTTGTCGCCCTTTAGCTTCACGAAGAAACTGGTCCCATAATCGTCTGGCGAAAACACCGTGCCTCCGTCGCCGACGATTAAACAGGCGCTGTTTGGAATCTCGCCCAGCAACTCGGTGATATCGGCGGTGAGTTCAGCGGGTGGCTTGTTGCTGAAGTCATGGCCGTCGGGAGCTGAAGGGTCTGGCTGTCCACCGTCGTACCACCAGAGAGTCATCGGGTCGTGTTCGACCTTCCTCGAACGATGGAAGAAACTCGGGTGCTCGAGCGGAACGTGCCCGGTACGCTTGGGAAACGCAAAGCGGATCTTGGATCCTACCGGAAACGATTCCTTGTTCATCTTCCCAAAGGGCACCGCTTCAATCTCCGTTGGGGCACCGAGATCCAGGGCACGAAACGGCAGGTTGACGGTGTGACATCCCATGTCGCCCAAAGCACCGCAGCCGAAATCCTGCCAGCCGCGCCAGTTGAACGGCTCGTAGACTCCGCCTCTCTTCTCTTCACCGCGTTTCCCCACGAAAGGGCGCATCGGAGCTGCTCCGATCCAGACATCCCAATCCAGCGTCGCGGGGACCGGATCTTCCCCGTCGGGACGATCCATCGCCTGCGGCCAAACCGGGCGGTTCGTCCATACGTGAACTTCATGAACTTGTCCGATGAGCCCGTCCTGAATTGACTCCACGCCACGGCGTAATCCGTCCGCGGCGCTGCCTTGATTGCCCATTTGCGTGACGAGCTTTTTGTCGTGCGCCATCTCCCGCAGGTAGCGCGCCTCATAGACGGTCTGCGTCAGCGGCTTCTGGACAAAGACGGCCTTGTGCCGCTTCATGGCGGCGGATGCCACGATCGCGTGCATGTGGTCGGGCGTCGACACGGTCACCGCATCGATCTGATGGTCCATCTGGTCGAGCATCTGGCGGAAGTCTTTGAAGAACTTCGCGCTTGGATATTTCTTGGTCTGCGTCTCGTAAGCTTCTGATCCGGCGTCCACGTCGCACAAGGCGACGATGTTTTCGCCGGCGCAGGCATCGGTGTCGCTGCGGCCCTTGCCGCCGATACCGACGCAAGCGACGTTTAGCTTGCTGTTGAGGTTCTGCCCGCGCAAAAGCGAGGGAACGCCAAATGCGACTGCGCCGGCAGCCAGGGAACCGGTCTTGATAAATTCGCGGCGGTCGATAGGAGAAGGCGAGGAGGTCTCAGGTGTCTTCATTGGAGGCATTTTCTTTAGGTGGTTTCGATACCACAACAGCATACTCGCCAGTTCGCTAGTGAGCAACATTCCCATTCGGGACCCTTTCGAATCAGAGGGAAGATGGCTCTCGTTTTGCACAACCAGGTGCCGCCGGACGAATCTAGCCCGTTAGGATGAAACCTGAACCCATGGCTGAAAACAGACGTCTCTCCCCTGCCCTTCTTCTTCATATTTCCAATCTCCTGAATATTCCTTTACGCGGCATCACGTCCGTCATCGATCTGCTGGATGATGGCGGGACCGTTCCGTTTATCGCACGGTACCGCAAGGAGGCTACGGGCAATCTCGATGAGGTGCAGATCCGCGCAATCGAGGAGAAGCTTGCCTATTTCCGCGAACTGGAAGACCGGCGCGAGAGCATTCTCGCGTCGATTGCTGAACAGGGCAAGCTGACGGATGAGTTGAAGACGCGGATTGAAGCCACGCTGGATAGAAACGAGCTTGAAGATTTGTATCTGCCCTATAAGCCGAAGCGCCGCACGAAAGCGACGATTGCGCGCGAGAAGGGGTTAGAGCCGCTGGCTGTGTATCTGTGGGCGCAACAGGCGGCAGAAGAATCGCTGGTGGTGATGGCGCCGAAGTTCGTGAACGAGGAACTGGGCGTTGCGACCGTGGGCGATGCTTTAGAAGGCGCACGGCACATTGTGGCTGAGTGGATCAGCGAGAATGCAGATCTGCGGAAGGCGCTGCGGAATCTTGTTTTCGACGAAGGCGTGGTGATCAGCCGCAAGGCGATGGACGCTGTGGATGAGCGCGAGAAGTTCAAGATGTATTACGAGTACAAGGAGCCGGTGAAGACGATTCCTTCGCACCGGATGCTGGCGATACGGCGGGGCGAGACGGAGAAGGTTCTGTATTTCCTGATCGAGATTGAGGCGGAGCGCGCGCTGGCGTTGATGCGGAGGCATGTGCTGCGGGCGCAGGGAGACTGGACGGCGCAACTGGAGCTGGCTGTTGATGATGCGTGGAAGCGGCTGCTGAATTCGTCGGTGCAGACGGAGATTCGGCTGGAGTTGAAGCGACGATCGGATGCGGAGGCGATCCAGGTGTTCCGAGATAACCTGTATAACCTGCTGCTAGCACCGCCTGCGGGACCGATCTCGGTACTGGGCATTGACCCGGGGCTGCGTACCGGGTGCAAGATCGCTGTTGTGGACCAGACGGGCAAGATGCTGGCGCACGATGTGCTGTATCTGCACACGTCGAAGCACGGCAATGCAGAGGCGATGCCGAAGCTGGAAGCGCTGCTGCGGAAGTTTAATGTGCGGGCGATTGCAATTGGGAACGGGACGGCGTCGCGCGAAACGGACGCGTTTGTGCGCGAGTTTTTGCGTGAGAAGGATATCCAGGAGATCTTTTCGGTTACGGTGAGCGAGGCGGGGGCGAGCGTCTACTCTGCATCAGATGTTGCGCGGCAGGAGTTTCCGGATCTCGACCTGACCGTGCGAGGCGCGATTTCGATTGCGCGGCGGCTGCAGGATCCGCTTTCTGAACTGGTGAAGGTTGATCCGAAGTCGATTGGCGTGGGGCAGTACCAACATGACGTTGACCAGCGACAGCTTGCCGATTCCCTTGAGAAGACGGTTGAGAGCTGCGTGAACCGCGTGGGAGTGGACCTGAACACTTCATCGTGGACGCTGTTGCGGTATGTGTCGGGCATTTCGGAGCGGACGGCGATGAACATCGTCACGTACCGGAATGAGCATGGGAGCTTTCGTTCGCGGACGCAGGTGCTGGATGTGCCGGGGATCGGGGCGAAGACGTTTGAGCAGGCTGCGGGATTTTTGAGGATCCGAAATGGGGAGAATCCGCTGGATATGACGGCGGTGCACCCGGAGTCGTATGTGGTGGTGGAGCAGATTGCGTCGGCGGCGGGTGCAAGTGTGGGCGATCTGATCCGGAAGCCGGAGCTGGTGGAGAAGGTGGACCGGAGCCGACTGTCGGCGGGACAGTACACGCTGGAGGACATTCTGGCGGAGTTGCAGAGGCCGGGGCGCGATCCGCGGGAGTCGTTCGTTGCACCGCAATTTCGCGAGGAAGTCAGGGAGATCGCGGATGTGCAGGTGGGGATGGTGCTGGAAGGCGCGGTAACGAACGTGACGAAGTTCGGGGCGTTCGTCGATATCGGGGTGCATCAGGACGGGCTGGTGCATATCAGCGAACTCTCGAACAAGTTCATCAAGGATCCGGCGGAGGCGGTGAAGACGGGACAGATTGTGAAGGTAAAGGTGCTGAGCGTCGACGCGAAGGCGATGCGGATCGGGCTGTCGATGAAGGCGTTGGCGGGACCGGCTCCGAGTTCAAAGACCCCGGTGAAGAGATCGGCGCCTCCGGAGCCGGTGAGTTTTCAGGATAAGCTGGCGGCGCTTTCGACGAAGTGGGGCGGGAAATAGATGCGGTTGCCGATCCCGCTCATCGCGATGGAACTGCGATGAACGGGGCACAGAACCAGTTAAGGGGGCATCTGCCATTCATCCCCGGTCCCCAATGGCCAGGGTGTCAAGTTCCAAGAGATGGTTTACAGATTGTCTCTGGACATCCTTTACATATTTGTTGAGAGGTTTTGTTGTTCGACGAAGCGGTCGACGATCGTCGACCGCTTGGTTGCTGGATCGAGCTCGCGA
>Ga0207694_10000746_pt1 | contig 29233 bp, 16 predicted proteins | sample KBSC34metaG_FD_184353 | JGI IMG/M metagenome (GOLD analysis project Ga0207694, IMG submission 184353) | Corn rhizosphere microbial communities from Kellogg Biological Station, Michigan, USA - KBS C3-4 metaG (SPAdes) (version 2) | ecosystem: Host-associated > Plants > Roots > Rhizosphere > Soil... | reverse complement strand
GAACCCAACTCAATCGCGAACCCCGCCGACCCGCGGCCGGGTCACCTGAAATCGGCGAATGGTTTCACGAGTGGCGGCGGATCTTGATATAAGTAAGCTGACATGCGATGAACTCGCGCCAGGCCTCTCTTTTCAGGAGTTTGTGATGAACCAGTCCAATCGTTCGACATGCCAGGATTGTGCGACCACTGATCGTCGCGATTTCTTGCGTACTGTGGGTGGTGCCGCGCTGGCCAGCGTTGCTGCGCCGTTGTTGAGTGCGTCGGTCTACGCCGTACCGACTGCCAAAAGCAGTGCCGAGACGGTGGCGGCCGAGTTGTACAACTCGCTTTCGGCTGATCAGAAGAAGACCGTTTGTTTCGCCTTCGATGATGCGCTGCGGTCCAAGATCAACGCGAACTGGCACATTACCAAGCCAAAAATTGACGATGATTTCTATACGAAACAGCAGCGCGCGATGGCGCAAGAGATCTGCAAGAAGGTGATGTCCGAAGACGGATATCAACGATTGCTTAAGCAAACCGAGTACGACGATGGCGGGCTGGGCGCCTACAGCATGGCGATGTTCGGTTCACCTGAATCAGGCAAATTCGAATGGACATTGACCGGGCGTCACCTGACTCTGCGAGCCGACGGCGACAGCGTCGATCGCGCCGCGTTCGGTGGTCCGCTGATTTATGGACATGGACAGGAAGACCCGAAGGAAAACCTGTATCTGTACCAGACACAGCAAACTAATGAGGTCTTCAAGGCACTTGACGCGAAACAGGCTCAGAAAGCGCTGCAGACGAACACCCCGCCGAACGAGGCGGCTGTTCAGATTCAGGGCGCGAGCGGATCGTTCCCCGGTATCGCTGTGAAAGAGTTAACGCCAGACCAGCAGAAACTGGTGGAAGCGACTCTGAAAGTTTTACTGGCCCCCTATCGTCAAGAAGATACCGACGAAGTGATGGCGATTCTGAAGGCCGATGGCGGAGTCAGTTCGTTGAACATGGCCTTCTATCAGAAGGAAGATCTCAACAACGACAAGATGTGGGACATCTGGCGCGTCGAAGGCCCGTCATTCGTCTGGCACTTCCGCGGCGCGCCGCACGTGCACGCTTACATCAATGTTGGCAGCAAGAAGGCCTGAAGTCCTTCCATCCATCCGTCCGGACGAGTGCTTGAGTGCCACACTTTATTGATCGACCAAATCAGTCCTGGTTGTCCGCAGCCAGGACTGATTCTTTCTTTGAGGTCATCCCAACAATCGCACGAGTGTGAGAATTTCAAAAATCGCAGCTGACCCAAAACGGCACGGCGGTTTAAGAAGTTTGATCGTGACGTTGAAGGGGCAAGTCGCATATCGTCCTGAGTGTTCACTCAATTCCTCCATCCCTTCTGGAGAATTCTCGATGCTTCCGATCCGCTTCCGACAGTGGCTGTTTCCAGTCCTGCTTGTAATAGCCGTTCTCGAGCCAGCGGCCGCGAGCGATTGGACGCGGTTCCGTGGGCCGAATGGATCAGGGGTTAGCGAGGACACGGCTCCAACTCCTGTGAATTGGTCTCCTGCCAAGAACCTGAAGTGGAAGGCGGAATTGCCAGGCCCCGGTTCGTCGTCCCCGATCATCGTCGGAGACAAAGTTTTTGTGACCTGCTGGTCAGGGTATGGAACTGACCGCGGCAACCGCACTGGCAAACAGGAAGATTTGAAACGTCACTTGGTTTGTCTCGATCGGAAGACTGGAACCGTCATCTGGGACAAAACGGTCAAACCGTATCTGCCCGAGGACGAATATGGCGGGATGTTCGCCGAGCATGGATATGCGTCGCACACACCTGCGTCCGATGGCGAACGAGTTTACGTCTTCTTCGGAAAGACCGGAGTTCTGGCGTTTGATCTGGATGGCAAACAACTGTGGCAGACGAGCGTTGGTACCGATTCAGACCAAATGGGATGGGGATCGGCAGCCAGCCTGGTGCTCTACAAGAATCTTGTCATCGTCACGGCAGCAGCCGAAAGTCATGCCTTATTTGGACTGGATAAAGAGACGGGTAAGCAGGTTTGGCGCGAGGAAGCGGAGGGACTCGGATCGACCTGGGGTACTCCGGTGCTGGTGAAGGTCGACGACCAGCGGACCGATCTTGTGTTGAGCGTGCCGTACGAGATTTGGGGATTCAATCCAGAAAAAGGGAATTTGCGCTGGTTCTGCAATGCCCTGCAAACACGCTCGATCTGTGCCAGCGTTGTGACTGACGGCAGTCTGGTTTATGCATTCGGAGACCAGGGCAGCGGTTCAATCGCCGTCAAACCGGGCGGATTGGAGGATGTCACCAAGTCGCATGTTGTTTGGACCGGCCGGGACAACAACCGTATTGGAACTCCTGTCGTGGCGAATGAACGCATCTATTTCATTTCGAGTGGTGTCGCGAATTGTATCGATGCGAAGAATGGTCAACGCATCTACCAGGCTCGACTGACAGGTAGTTCATCTCAACCCGCTCAGAACGAGGGAGGCGGACGCCGCGGTCCCGGTGGAGGCGGCGGCAGAGGTGGACGAGGTGGTCCCGGAGGCGGCGGTGGCATGGGTGGTCAGGATTATTCTTCAGCCGTCGTTGCCGATGGAAAGTTGTATTTCATCCAGCGTGGTGGAGATGCTCATGTCCTCAAACTTGGCGATACATTCGAACAACTCGCCACGAATCGCGTGACCGATGACAACGAAGATTTCAGTGCGACACCCGCCGTCAGCGATGGGGCACTGTTTATCCGTTCGAGTAAACATCTGTACTGCGTGGCCGAAGCAAAATGAGTCTCGGCATACCGATCATCAACGCACTCGATCGCGAAGGATGGATCTTTTCGACATACGGTTTGTAAGATGGGCAGTGTCGAATGACCTCCGTGCAATCAAATGCTGATTGGTCGTGTGAAAGAATTCGACGACTGTGGCCAACAGGCCGTCTTCGATCGATTCTTGTCTGCCGTGGATCAAGTGCTCGTCGATGGTTCAAAAAGATTCGCCATCGACGATGATTCGTGCCGCAACTTCCGCGACCGCGGGCTCATCCGCCGCGACCTTGCCCTGGCTGTCGCGGAGTAACGGAACTCTCTGCGCGATTTTGCTGGCCGCAGCCGTCATTCGATTTCTGGCCGCCGCGGGTGATTTGGCGCTCGATGAGATCTGGTCGCTCGATTTTGTGCGAAATCACCTGCACCACTTTCTGGGCGTCTTTTCATTCCGTCATGACAACAATCACCTGCTCAATACGATGATCCTGGCATTGCTTGGTGCTGATCTGCCAGGTCTCTGGTATCGGATCCCCGCGGTTATCGCATCGATTGCGTCAGTCTGGTTGGCCGGTCTGATTGCTGCGCGTCGTCACGGAAAAGTGGGAACAATAATCGCTTCCCTGGTGACAGGTGGTTCCTATCTGATGATCCTGTACGGCTCCGAAGCACGTGGGTATGCGTACGCCGTGTTGTTCGCCTACCTGGCTTGGTGGTCCTTAGTGCGACTGGTCGAGAATGGACATCGCATCGATGCGGTCGTTTTCACTTGCAGCAGTTGCCTTGGACTGCTGGCCCATCTGACCTTTGTCTACTGCTACGCTGGTTTCTGCCTGTTTACATTGTGGAAATTTATCCAACGTCCGAGGTGGGATCTGGTACTTGTTCATCTTCCACCCCTGGTCGTTGTGGCGGTCTTGTTCCTCTGGTTTGTCCCAGGGATGAGCATTGGTGGAGGCCCCGAAACGTCCACGCTCGCGGCGATCTCGACGACAGTGTCGATGGTCGGCGGAGGCCCATTATCGGGCGATGTGGCACTCGTGGTCGGAATCGTCCTCGTTCTGCTGCTGGTCTACGGTTTGGCCGTCCAGTGGCAGACGGACGCCGCGGCGACGATGTGTCTGTCAATTACGATCTTCATGGTGCCCGCAGCGGCACTTGCACTGACCGGACACTCAATCATCTATCCACGGTACTTTCTGATTCCGATCGTGTTCGCGCTATTAGTGATCAGCGACACACTCGCCCATTGGTGGCGATGCGGCGGTTCCCATCGACCTTTCGTTCTCCTGATGCTAGTTGCTGTCGGTATTGGAAATGGCCTGTGGACATGGTCCTTGCTGGATCACGGCCGTGGCAACTATTCGGCAACCATCAGGTGGATGGCGCACAACTCGGATCGGACTTTGTCGACGATCGCCAGCGATCATGATTTTCGCAACGGGATGGTGATCGATTATTACCTGAAACGGTTATGGTCCGTCGATCCGCCATTGCGCTACATTTCCCATGCGGAGTTTCCTCCACAGGGAACCGACTGGTTGATCCGCCACAGTTTTGAAGGCGATCCACCAATGAACTCGCTGCAGATCGATCCGTTTGGCAATCGCTACCAATTGGAACGCACCGATCAGAATCGTAGCGTGACCGGATGGAATTGGTGGATCTATCGTCGGCAACCGCGCTGACGCTGGGTAAATCAAGTCGCATGGCCCACTGCAATCACACGTTCGATCAGCGGCTCGCAAAGGAATCGCCCCAGTCGACTGGCTGGGGCGTCCAACTCTCAACGAATTAATGAATCAGCGATGAATCTCGGATAGCCTGATCACTCGTCTTGCTCACGCAGTTTCGCCAAGACGGTGATATCTTCGAGCGTCGTCGTGTCACCCGCGGATTCTCGACCAGCGGCGATATCACGCAACAGACGTCGCATGATTTTTCCGCTGCGCGTTTTTGGCAGGGCCGGCGTAAACTTGATTCTGTCAGGAGTCGCCAACGGGCCAATCTGCTTGCGAACGTGAGCGACCAGATCCTTTTCCAACGCTTCGCTGCCTTCGCCGGCTTTGAGCGAGACAAAGCAACAAATCCCTTCACCTTTGATTTCATGTGGGAAGCCGACAACTGCTGCCTCGGCAACCTGTGGATGTGCGACGAGTGCTGATTCGACTTCCATGGTACTCAACCGGTGCCCTGCCACATTCAACACGTCGTCTACGCGACCCATGACCCAAATGTAGCCGTCCGAATCCTTGCGAGCTCCGTCGCCGGCGAAATAGCAGCCCTGAATGGTGCTGAAATAGGTCTGCTTGAATCGTTCATGATCGCCATACAACGTGCGTAGCATCGACGGCCACGGCTGTTTCATCACCAGCAGACCACCTTCGTTCGGCCCGAGCGGTGCACCATCCTTATTGACGATTTCGGGAACGACGCCGGGCAACGGTCGCGTACAACTGCCGGGCTTGGTGGCAGTGATACCGGGCAATGGCGAAATCATGATGGCACCGGTTTCCGTCTGCCACCATGTGTCGACAATCGGACACCGTTCCTGTCCGATCACCTTGTGGTACCACATCCAGGCTTCCGGGTTGATCGGCTCACCAACCGAGCCCAACAAACGCAAGCTGGATAGATCGTATTTCGCAGGCCACTCGTCGCCCCACTTGATGAACGCTCGGATCGCCGTCGGTGCGGTGTAGAAAATGTTGACCTTGTATTTCTCGATCATTTCCCAGAACCGACCTTCGTTGGGCCAGTTCGGGGCTCCTTCGAACATCACCGTTGTGGCGCCGTTGGACAGCGGCCCATAGACGATGTAACTGTGGCCGGTCACCCAGCCAATGTCCGCTGTGCACCAATAGGTGTCTTCGTCCTTCAGATCGAAGACCCACTTGGTGGTCATGGTTGTACCGAGCAGGTATCCGCCGGTGGTATGGATCACTCCTTTCGGCTTGCCGGTGCTGCCCGAGGTGTACAGGATGAACAGCGGATGCTCGGCGTCCAATGGCACCGGATCGCAATCGGCCGAGACATCCGACATCAGTTCGTGCCACCAGTAATCGCGATCGGGCACCATCTGAACGGGCGATCCACTGCGGCGGACGACGACCACTCGTTGCACACTGGGCGACTTTTCAAGGCTTTGATCGACCGCTTGTTTGAGTGTGATTTCTTTGCCGCGGCGCCAGCTTCCGTCGGCTGTTACGATCAACTTGGCCTGAGCGTCGTTATTACGGTCGGCGACGGCATCGGCGCTGAAACCACCGAAGATGATCGAGTGCGTGGCACCGATTCGGGCGCAGGCCAGCATCGCAATCGCCAGTTCGGGGATCATCGGCATGTAGAGCGTGACGCGGTCACCGGTCGTGACGCCCAGCTTCTTCAGTACGTTGGCGAATTTGCAGACTTCGCGATGCAGGTCCTGGTAGGTCAACACGCGCGTATCGCCGGGCTCACCTTCCCAGATGATGGCGGCCTTGTTCTTGCGCCAGGTCGTCAGATGACGATCGAGGCAGTTGTCGCTGGCGTTGATCTTGCCGCCGACAAACCACTTCGTTTCGGGCATTGCCCCTTGCAGGACGTGATCCCATTTCTTGAACCAGTGCAGATTGGCATTTGCCAGTTCGCCCCAGAACCCCGACGGATCGACCTTCGCTCGGTTCCACATCAATTCGTATTGAGCTTCCGAGTTGATATTGGCCTGCTTGGTGAACTCAGCCGGAGGTGGAAACGAACGAGTCTCTTGCAAAACCGATTGGATATTGTCGCCGGACATCGGGCTGGTTCTCCGAGAGCAAATGCGCAAAGTGATCGAGAAATCTCACAGGGATCACCGATTAAACACGGATTTGACTTCGAATGCCATGCCAGACGCGGTTCGATGCCGCAAGGTCAATTCAAACGGAAAAGTCGCTGCTTGCACGCTGAAGAAAAGGCACAGATACTTCGATATCGATATCGCAAGATTCAATTCTCAAATGGCTTTCAACTGTGGCGGTCAATCCGTTCATGCTTTCCAGAAAATCGCGCCGGCGGCTGCTCAGCGGTCTGGCCATCACTTTGTTTCTGCTGGCCGCGGTGATCGGACGTCCCTTAATCCACTTGACCGGAGTCATCAGACAGGATCGGAACGAGATCACGCCGCCACCATCCGGTTATGTCGATGATGTCAGCCGCCTGAATCAGACTCAGATTGCCGAGGTTTGGCAGATTCCGTCGGACACCGCGGCGGCAGAAGAGCAGTTGCGAGATCTACTGAAACGGGCCAAGGAGAGTGATCTCGCGGTTTCGATCGCCGGTGCCCGCCACAGTATGGGTGGACACACCATATCGTCCAACGGGATTGTCATCGACATGACCCCGTTCCGGCAGATGGAATTGAACGAGGATCAGACCGTCCTGACCGTGCAGGCTGGAGCACTGTGGGCCGAGATCATCCCGTATTTGGACAAAGTCAATCGATCCGTCAGCGTGATGCAGTCGAACAATTCATTCTCGGTAGGTGGATCGTTGAGCGTCAATTGTCACGGCTGGCAGTTTGGCAAGCCGCCGATCGCATCGACAGCCAAAGCCTTTCGCCTGATGCTGGCTGACGGGTCGATCGTGCGCTGCAGTCGCGACGAGAATCAGGAACTGTTCTCGCTGACGTTGGGAGGTTATGGCCTGTTTGGCATCATCCTGGATGCGGAACTCGTTGTGGTCGCGAACCAGCGGTTGCGCCTGCAACAGTTTGTCGTACCGATTGATCGGGCATTGTCGACGTACCAGGAACAACTGCATCAACAGCCCGATGTGACGATGGTTTATGCCCGATTGAGCATCGTACCGGAAGAACTGTTTCAAGAAGCCATCATCGCCATGTTCTCACCGGACGAGGGTCCCCTTCCCGACTTGAAGGCTCCAGAATCGCACACAGTGAAACGGGCTCTGTTTCGTGGATCGGCTTTCAGTGATTACGGGAAAGAACTGCGTTGGACGGCCGAAACTCGTTACAGACCCTACATCATGGGGACAGTCTTTTCTCGTAACCAACTGCTGAACGAAAGCGTTGACTGGTTTGTGAATCGTCGCGCCGATTCGACCGATGTCCTGCACGAATATTTCGTTCCAGTCCCGCGTTTGACGGCGTTCCTGGGTGATCTGCGACGCATCATTCAAACACACCGGCCTGATCTGTTGAACGTCACTTTGCGAGACGTCCATACTGACGAAGACACGTTCCTGCGTTACGCCGATCAGCCGATGATCGCGTTTGTGATGTTCTTCAACCAATTGCGAACGCAGGAAGCTGACACCGCCATGCAAACGCTGACACAGGAATTGATCGACGCCGCTCTGAAACACGGCGGACGCTACTATCTTCCGTATCGACTGCATGCGACACCTGAACAGTTTCAACAAGCTTATCCGCAGTCGGCGGAATTCTTTGAGCGGAAACGACACTATGATCCAGATGAACGGTTTCAGAATCAGTTCTATCTGAAATATGGTCATGCCAATCGCGACAAACAGGAACCGCCAGAAATACCTAATTGACCGTGCACATCTGCCCGGCTGCATTTGGGAGGGCGAAGCTCCTGCTGAGCCGCTAGGTCGATGCGTTTACCCACTTCGACGGCTCAGCAGGAGCTTCGCCCTCCCGAAAATGAAACATTCACATCGCAGAACATTTTCGACATCAATACATCGACAAGCATATTTCGTGTAAGAAGCCGTTGGACGCGAAGTTAGTCTGTTAGCAGGGATGTGACTTTGCTGATCACGGTCGGCTCTTCGCCTGGAAATTCCGCATACCATGTTCGACGACGCACCGCAGACGCGACCGAGCTTGCTGCTGCGACTGCGGAACGACCGCGACGAACGAGCCTGGTCCGAATTCCTGACGATCTATGAGCCGCTGCTATTACGCGTCATGCGGCGCCGAGGAATGCAGGAATGTGACGCGCGTGATTCGACGCAGCAGGTTCTGTTGCGGATTTACGGCGCCATTAATCGCTACCAACCCGACGGTGCCGAGGCCTCGTTTCGCCGCTGGTTGTTTCGTGTCGCTCGCAATGTCGCGATCTCGTTTCTGTCACGTCAGGCACGACAGTCTATGTCTCTGCACGACGATATGGACTGGAGCGAGTTGGAAGGCGACGGCAGTTTGGAATCGGATCCTTTTGACCAGGAATATCGTCAACAGGTGCTGGCCTGGGCCTTGCAGCATGTTCAGCGCGAATTCCACCTCAATACATGGCTCGCGTTCGTGGAAACGAGTGTTCACGGACGCGACATCGCGGATGTGGCTCGTGAATTGAACATGTCCACCGGCAGTGTCTACGTCGCTCGCAGCCGGGTGATCACTCGCTTGCGAACCAAAGTCGAACAGTTCGAGGCCGATCGATGAATCCCGAAGTTACTCATTACGGCCGTGATCAGATTCAGCAGTTGCTGGATGATGCCCTGCCAGAACCGCTTGCAACCGACCTGACAGATCATTTGTCCGAATGTCCCGATTGCCGTGCGCAACTGGAATCGCTTGCGCAGGATTCGGCCTGGTGGACGAAAGCCAAACCCGATGTTCGTGTCGTGCTGGAAGATCCGGCTGCGTATTCGTCGAGTTGCCTGGTGCTTTTGCGCAGCCCCTCGGTCGACGATGAAGACGAATCGTTTGCATCCGACTTCGCGGTCGATTTCTTGTCGGCCAGCGATGATCCGACAATGCTGGGTCGGCTGGGTGAATACGATATCCTCGAGATCATCGGTCGGGGCGGTATGGGGGTTGTCTTCAAAGGTTTTCAGAAAGAATTGCATCGCTGTGTCGCCGTGAAGGTACTGGCACCACACTTGGCACAAAGCGCTGCCGCACGGCGGCGGTTTGAACGCGAAGCCCAGGCGACGGCCGCCGTGGTCCATCCGCACGTGATGGCCATTCATTCCGTGGCTGCTAACGTCAAACTGCCATATCTGGTGATGCCGTTCATTCCGTGCGAATCGCTGCAACAGCGGCTGGATCGCCTGGGGCCGCTCGATATCAAGGACGTCCTGCGAATCGGCATGCAAGCGGCACTGGGGCTGGCTGCCGCTCACTCGCAAGGCCTGGTGCATCGCGATGTCAAACCAGCCAATATCCTGCTCGAAACCAATGTTGATCGCGTGATGCTGACCGACTTCGGCCTGGCCCGTGCCGTCGACGACGCAACTCTGACGCGAACCGGCATCATCGCCGGTACACCGCAATACATGTCGCCCGAGCAGGCTAACGGCGATGGGGTCGATCATCGATCTGACCTGTTCAGTGTGGGCAGCGTCCTGTACGCGATGTGCACCGGCCGGCCGCCGTATCGAGCCGATACGACGTTCGGTGTGTTGCGCCGTATCCGCGAATCGACGCCACGGCGCATCTGCGAGATCAACCCCGAGATTCCCGAATGGCTGGAACGCGTGATCTGGAAATTGCTCGAGAAATCACCGGGCGATCGCATCCAGTCTGCCGTCGACATCGCCACTATCCTCGAACAGTGTCTGGCTCATGTCCAGCAGCCGCTGACCACACAGTTGCCTGATGTAATCCGCAGTTGGCCGACAGCAGCCGCACCCGATCTACCCGCCACTGCACCCGCTGCAACTTATGCTTCGTGGAGAAAGATCTTGCTGGTCGCAGCGGTAGTCAGTCTGCTGATCGTGATCGCTGTGACTCTGAATCAAAACCCGTCGTCCAACCAACCCGGCTCTGACGCAGAGTCCGCAACGGTGCCAGCGCCACGCACGTCACGGCCGCTGTTATGGGATGCAGTCCAGCCTGAAATCGACCAGGCTTCGGCCGAAATTCAACGGATGCGCGATGCAAGTCAGCTCGAACTCGATGCTGTCCAAAACACACCAGACTGATCCACGAATACTCGTGAAAAAGGAATACGCATGATGCCATCGATAGCCCAAAAAACACTCGCGATTGCATTTCTCATTCACACGGCCACCGCCCTCGTTGCGTCGGCACAACGACCGTCGATGAGTAGCCCGTCCACGCCAGAGCAGAGCCTATTGAAACGAGAGATCGAGTTGCACGAATCGCGTGCCGCATCGTTCGCCCAAACGATCCGAAAGCTGAAGAAAGAGAATCTAAATGGTCGCAATAATGTTGAAATCGCTGGACAGGAGCAGCAATTACAGACTTCGTTGAACGGAGCCTTCAACGCCAAAATCGGTCTGGAAGAGCTGCAAGTCAAAGAGCTACAGAAGCGGCTGCGGGAATTGGAACTACAGGTGGCTCAACGAAAGCACTTGCGTGAACAGATCATTACCCATCGTCGCGATGAATTACTCAACTCAGAAACACTGCACTGGGACGTCCCGGACGCCGAACAGCGAAAGACGAATGAAAGCCCGGTTGCTTCGTCGGGCAATACCGAAGCACGTTGCACCGCAGTCGAGTTTCGCGAACCACGAGGATTGCATGTCCAGATCAGCGGCGCATCTAGCGACCTCGTCGCACCGGCGCGAATGGACTTCGATCGGCAAGAATCCCGAAGTCAGCGGTTCACTTTGGGTTTCACTCGCTTGACCGACCTGCCAGAAGGCGTGCAGTTCGCAGCATTTCTGGATACCTATCCAACTACTGCGAGCACCACCGCATTTGTTGAACGGCATCCAGTGCCGATCGCGATCAGCGACGATGATGTCAGTCAGGCGAACAACGACCTGGTCCTGAAGTACTTCTATGTCTCACGCGACAACGCTTCAAACAAAGTCGAATCAAAAACATTTTACATGTCACGATTGTTACCCGGCAGCGACCCGCAAGCAGTGGTCGAAAAGCTCGGCACCGTCGTTGTCGCTCTGCAGTTCAGTCGCCAGTTCGAGCGTTTGGGAGCCACTCCACCACCTCCGAAATCCATTGGCGACAGTAAAGGCTTCTCCATTTCTAAGGCTCAGGCAATGAACGCGGTGGGGGAATTGAATTTGGATGCCTATCGTCAACAGTTTGACGTGCTAATCAACCGCATCAGTCTTGCAAAGGACCGTGTTCGCGAATTGCAGACTGTCTATCTAAAGGACAAAAGTCACATCAATGAGTTGCGAGAAGCGATTGGCGAGATCGCCAAGATCTCACCGGAGTGGGATCACCTTTTGGAGGAGGTCACCCAAAAAGTCGTAGCGCGCCGGAAGGAGACGGACGTTGAGAATACCATTTACACCGCGAAGAGCGAGAGAGCCGAAGCTGTGATCAAGGAGTTTGCCCAGGGATCGATCGACGAGCCGCGCATGAAGGTTGCCATCGAAGCCCGAAACCTGGCAAAAGAATCGATCATCAATGCGGGAAAACAACTGAAAGAAATGAGTGATGCCCTGAACCAATGGCAGCGTCCTCCATCGATCAATGAAATCTCGCTGAATCGCAACACTCGAATCACTGACAGGCTGACGGTCGTTCGACCAGGAGCGGCACAAGCATATGTCGAGTTCATCTTGGGAGTGAACCTGGAACTGATTGAATTCGATGAACTTGGCCTCTGGTTCAAGGCGGCGTTGCGAGTTCGCAAATCGCATAGACAACTACTCGAAGGAGATTTGATCGTGGGGCTCAATGGCCGAGTATTCGATACTTTTGAAGAGGCGGCAGCATCCTTGGTGAAACCAATATCGCAAAGTCAACGAGACATCGTCTTTCGTGGAGGATTGGGGGGATCGCTGGAGGCAACGCAGCTTGGACGCAATGCCGGGCCTTCAGAGGTCTTTGCACCGCTTAATCTCGCTGCAATTAAGGACGCCACAGTGAGGTTCGAGATCAGAACTCGCGTCGGGATGAGTGCGCCGGAGGCGAGATATGTACATGGCACATGTATTTCGCCCGACGGTCTGATCGTCGTGCCGCAGCCAACAGAAGCGTTGGGAGAACTCGAATCCATTACGGCACTTGACCACTTCAACATGCCGGCTCACATCGTTGCCGTGAGCGAGGACTCCCGGTTGCTGTTGATCAAGTTGGACCCCGATGAACCCAGAATGTTTCAATGGGTTCGAAGCCGGCAAGAACGGCCCACTAGAAATCAAAAACTGACAAATCCCGATTACGACTTCAATTCATTCGTTACTTTAGACATTTTGACCAACTCAGCACCCGAGACGGCGACGAATACGATGTTTGAAGTCTCAGAGTCCCATGTTCCCAGTGTTCGCTTCGGTCCCAATATCCCTTTGTTCACGCTGACCGGAGAGCTTCAGGGAATCACGTGCGACTTGGCCATTGTTCCACCTGATCCGCCGCAATACTTCGCGGTTCCTGCGACCGCCTGGCTGAAACTCGTTGAGAAGTATGACCGGTCACTCCATCGGGAAAAGACAGAATGAGTCTTTGAATTCTGCACCCGATCGGAATGCAAGTATTCTAATCACTGAAGAATGCCCTGGATGTTCCTCAGTTCCTCTTCAAAGGGTTTTCATTAAGCCCGATTGTCATAACTCGATCTTTTCCTGAATTGGTTGTAACTCGCATAGTCTTTCTCGGGACAAACTCGAACTCGACCGTTATGGTGAGCCGCGCGCGGGCTGCGTTGTCGAGGGAATTGCGAACGGACTTGTCGTCACTGGTCGTGAATGCGACAGTGCGATGGCAATTGATCAAGTCACCTGGACCGGGAAGAGATCATCGCGACTCACGAGCCGCAGCAGGGCGCGCCAAGAGCGGTGTTGCACCATCGCGAACATGTTTCGGTCGACGCACGCATACCCTCGGGATGGTCGCTGCGCTTTCAATTGTTGGCCGGTGTTCAGGTCGCCATGATCCTGATGCTTTCGGTTGCCCTGTACCTCGATCATTTTCGTGAACTCAAGTTCGTGCTGTCTGAACGGCAAATGTCGCTGGCGGAAGAGGCCGACACGCTGGTGATGGCGATCAGGACAGCATTCGCCAACGATGTGACCCTCGTTCAATCGATGCTGGACCGGTTTGGTCGGCACCCCAGCCCGTCTGCGGGCAGACATCAGATTTTCGTCAAGATTGGCAATCAAATCCTGATGCCGACGTCTCAATCCGGCACCACTTGGAACAGCCTGCTGAATCAACAAGCGTTGAGGAATTCGACGGCGGAGACCTTTGAATTCGATGAACGTGAAATGGTGATTGCAATCCAATCGGCCGACGGGATTGAAGCCTATGTCGTCGAGCCTGTCTCGTCGATTCGTCGTGAAGTCCTGCGTGAGAGCCTGCTGCGGATCGTGGGATTGGTGGCAGCCGGAGTCATTGCGTCGGTCTTGATTGAATTCATCCTGTGGCGGGCGTTCATTCGCCCCGTCGAAAAGCTGGCCAAGACAGTCGAGACCATTGCGAGTGGTGAATTGGGAGCACAGGTCGAGCGGTTCCATACTCGCGAGTTGGAAACTCTAGGCTGTGCCATCAACCGCATGAGTGCTACCTTGAGTGAATATGATCGCGGCCGCCGACGCGAACTGGATAAGGCACGCCGGCTGCAACAGCATCTGCAATCAGCATGGCCGACTGTCCGCGGACTGAAAATCGATCGTTTCTATCTGCCCGCAACCGATGTGACCGGCGACTACCAGGATCTCGTCCAGCAATCGGACAAGACATGCTCTTTGTGCCTGGCCGATGTGACGGGCCATGGCGTTCCCGCTGCGATGAGTGCCGCGATGCTGAAAGTGCTGTTCCAGCACGCTGCGGCGGCATTCCGCCCGGCGAACGAACTACTGCACGAATTGAATTCCGAGTTTGGCGAAGTCGTTCTGTCGGGCGATTTTGCCAGTGTGTTCATCATTTGCTATTCGGCCGACCAATCGACATTCAACTATAGCAGCGCTGGGCATCTGCCGGGACTCCTGTTGCGTCGCGAAGGTGAATTGGAACAGTTGGAATCGACCGGCATCGTGATCGGCGCCTTACCCGATTCGAAATGGACATTGGCAACGGTTGCGGTTGCCGCGGGCGATCGATTGCTCTTGGTCACCGACGGCGTGACAGAACTGTTCTGCCCGAACCGAACCATGTTTGGACTAGAACGACTGATCGAAGCCTTTCGAAAGACACGTGGACTCTCTCATGCGGACGTCTTACGGTGCCTCCGAACGGTCCTCGATCAGCATCGCGGGAACACGTCTGTTTCCGACGACATCACGATTATCATTATCGAGTTTGAATAGCCTTGCGACTGGTTGGAATGCGACTATTGCACTGTCGGCAGTCGATAGCACGCCGCTTCCTGAGAATTTCGCAGGTACAGCCGGTCTCCAATCAGTACAGGGTGATTCCAGGTTCGCCCTTCGATGGCTTTGAAACTGGCCAGTTCGGTATGTGCCTTCGGGTCGGCCTTTAGCAAGTAAAGATCGCCCTCCTCGCCAATCACCAACAACAGGCCACAGCTTTCGATCAGCAAGGCCTGACCCTTGCCGTAACGACCACCCTTCCAATTTCGATGTCCCTTCGCCAGATCAATGCTCGTAAACATTGCCTGATCGAAACCATATGCGTGTCCCTGGTAGACGACGAAGTCATTGAAATCCGGTTTGAAATTGCGCGACGTCCACATCTCTTCGGCATCAAATTGGTCGACATTCTTCGTCACATGAATCAGACGAGTGCCCGCTCCCAACGTCGTTGGCAGCAACACGGAATCGCCGTTCACAACCTGAGGCTGGATCGCTCGGTATCCCTGGATGAACCACTTGTAGTCCAGGCGAGTCGCCAGTGTCACAGGGTCAAAGATGTGCAATCCCGCATTCGTCAGCATTAGGACGCACTGTTCGCCCATCAGTGTCGCCAGTTGCGGTGAACTGTAGGAATGATCTCCCGCCGCGACAGACGATTTGAGTTTGCCATTTTCAATATCGAAGGCCAACATCCCTTTGTCACCTTCACCTCCCGCGTGAACCATCACCAAAGATCCCACGACGAGTGGCGACGATGAGAAACCCCAGATCGGCAATTTACATTCGGCCGTCTTCATGACGTCCTGCTGCCAGACAATCTTGCCATCACGTGGATTAAGACGCATCAGCGCACCCTTGGCGAACATCACATACAAACCGCCGTCTGCCAACGTGGGCGTGGCACGCGGGCCAGGACCGCCGAGTGGGTCGTCAAATCGAGATTCGATCTTCTGCGTCCAGATTTCTCGTCCCGTACCTGCGTCGTAGCAGACGACGGTTTCCTCGTCGCCACGCTGCTCTTGAGTGAACAGTCGATTGCCCGCGACGGCGAACGACGACCAGCCAGGACCGACCGGAATCTTCCAGAGAAGTTCAGGCGCTTTCTGGCTCCAGTCGGTTGCAATCGGTACGCCTTCGAAATGTCCATCTCGCGATAGACCGCGGAATCCGGGACATTGCACCGGACCCAGTTCTTCTGTGACCGCCGGAGATTCGTCGTTCTCTTCGGTGTTCGCAGTGGCTGCCGGAGCGCTGTTTCGTGCGACTTTCCGTAGAGCGTCTTCGCTACTCGGAACCCACCGCCAATGCAGGCCCAAGGCAAAATTGCCCCACATGCCGTCACTGCGGAACAGATCAGAAACTCCGAAACCAGCGGCGGCCAACAGCAGTGCGACCAACGTGCGATTGAACGACAACCACCGCGACAGCGCGATGGTACCGATCGCAAACCCGACAATTCCTAGCGGAAACGTTAACACCATGACTGCGGGACCGAGCATGGTCTTGTCGAGGCACATCACAGCTATCACCAGGGCGGTAATCAGGCCGAAAAATCCCACCACGCGTTCCTGCCAGACCGCTCGACTGAACGAGACCCACCAGATCAGCACCAACAGTCCACAAACAGCGGGACCGAACGCTGCCGCCATCCAGATCGCGGCCGGACCATCCTCGACCAGGCTGGGCAGGAAGCGGAAGAAAACCATCCCCATTAACAAGATGACAGGCGGCCAAATCCGGAGTGGCTTCCAGCGTGACGTCGCTACTGGCTTTTCCGACACGAGTTCCGACGAGGGATGGGGGTTGCTGGACATCTGCTTCCGTCCTTCCGAATGGGTAGCGTTGGCTGACCCCGATGCGTTAGCTTGCTTCAGATGTGAGTTTCACCTCTGGTGTTTTGTTTATACACAGAGTACAAATAATTTCAAGGTGAGTTTGTGACGCGTCCGTATAAGCTTGGCCAGAGACAAGTTGCGACGGATCAGACCCGCTCCAGCATCATGACTGCGGCGTGGAATCTGTTGGCGTCCGACGAAGGTGTGGCCGGTTTTACGATGGAAACGGTGGCGCGCAAGGCCGGCGTTTCACGGATGACGGTCTATTATCAGTTCGAATCGAAAACGAAGCTGCTCGAATCGTTATGTGATCACTTGGCGGTACGCGGCGGCATGCATCAGATGCCTGCCGTATTCGCGCACGAAAATCCGTTGGACGCCTTGAAGGAACTGGTTCTGATCTTTGCTCGATTCTGGGGATTAGATCGATCGGTGATCGTCCGCGTGAAGGCACTGGCGGTGATCGATCCGGAAATTGACGCAGTGATCAAAGGGCGCGAGGCACGTCGGCGCGAGGTGGTTCGCGTACTGGTGCGCCGATTAATGGAACGCTTTCACAAACCCGCGCCCGAACGGTTCGATGACGTCGTCGAAATGCTGTGTGCTGTGATCAGCTTTGAAATGTTTCAAGCCTTGTCGGGCGCCGATCGCACTTTCGAAGACGTTGCCCCTCAGGTCACTCATCTCGTGAAGCTCATCTGTGAAGTTCCTGTCGAGTCCGCCTGACAACGAGTGTACTCGAACCACAAGATTCAGGCAGACAATTCTGACTCAGCAGCAGATCCAGCGGTCGCACAAACGGGCGCCGATCAGTCGTCAGACGCATCGCAATTGGTTACGCTACTGCTCTCCCGCGTGGACATTGAAACACAGTGATGATGGGCGAATGCGAGCCGTTTGATCTCGCGATGCAGCGTGCTTCTTGCTGTTCTTGCTGTTCGTTTTTATGGTCTGCCAGGTGACCCCGTCGCGGGTCGGCGGTATTCGCGATTGCATTGGGTTCAGAATAGCGACACCGCTCGTGCGTTGCGGGTGACCCTGCCGGAACCGAGTTCGTTTGCCAAACCTACCAAGGAATGATCGGAATGAAGTGGCATCTTTGTGCGTTCGCCCTAATTCTCGCGCTGGCGTCGACTGTCCAGGCGCAACCGAAGTTGGAACTGAAAAAGGGCGATCATGTCTGCATCATCGGCGGAACGGTCGCCGAACGGATGCAGCATTTCGGCTGGCTCGAAACGATGATCAGTTCACGGTATCCGGAATACGAACTGGTCTTCCGGAACATGGCCTACAGCGGCGACGAGATCAATGGCTACAAAGATCCCAACAAGCGCATGCGTTCGAAAGATTTTGGAACACAGGACGAATGGCTGGCCGGTAACGCACCGTGTCCTGACGTGAAGAAGCTGTCCAAAGGTGACGCTGGAAAGGTGCGCGAGAATCGGTTTGAGCTGACCAACACCAAGGCCGACGTGATCTTTGCCTTTTTCGGTTACAACGAATCGACCGCCGGTGAAGCGGGATTGGCTGCGTTCAAACAAAATGCCACCGACTTCGTCAACCACACGCTGGCTCAGAAATACAACGGCAAATCGGCGCCACGACTTGTGCTGTTCTCGCCCATCGCTCACGAATACATCAACGATCCCAACCTGCCCACCAAGGCTGCGATTGACGCCTCGAACGCGCGATTGAAGGTGTATTCCGAGGCATTGGGTGACGTCGCCAAGGCCAATCAGGTTCCGTTTGTCGACCTGTTCACGACATCGCTGGGCCTGTACCAGGGGCAGCGCCTGATGGTCGGACCGAAGACGGCCATTCAGATCGAATTGCCCGCCACGATCAACGGAATTCATCAGAATTCCAAAGGCGACTGGGCGTTTGCGACACACATCGATCAGACGCTCTTCGGACCTCGCACAGAAAAAATTGAAGAGGTCGCTGCACTGCAGGCCGCGATCAATGACAAGAACTTCTACTGGTACAACCGTTATCGCGTGACCGACGGCTTTTCGACCTATGGCGACCGGGCATTTCTCGCGTTCTCGGAAGGGCCGGGCGGATATGGTGACGGCCTCTCGAACTATTCGGTTGGCCAGCGCGAACTGGATGTGCTCGACACTTTGACGGCAAATCGTGATAAGGTCGTGTGGGCCGCTGCACGCGGACAATCAATCAAGCCCGATGACAGCCACTTGCCCGAGTTTCTAAACGTCATCTCGAACAAGCCAGGCTCGCTCGAAGGTGGCAAGCACCTGTTCCTGTCGGGCGAAGACGCGATCAGCAAGATGCGCGTTGCCAAGAACATCAAGGTTGAACTGTTCGCAGACGAAAGCATGTTCCCCGAACTGGTCAACCCGGTGCAGATGGCCTTCGACACCAAAGGCCGATTGTGGGTCGCGACATGGGTCACCTATCCGCACTGGAAACCCACGACACCGATGAACGACAGCCTGTTGATTCTGGAAGACACGAACAACGACGGCAAAGCCGACAAATGCACTACCTTTGCCGGAGACCTGCACAACCCGACCGGATTTGAATTCTGGGGCGGCGGAGTGCTGGTCGCACAGGGACCGGATCTGCTGTTCCTGAAAGACACCAACGGCGACGACCACTACGACATCAAGGATCGCATCGTCCACGGATTCGACACGGCTGACACGCACCACACGATCAACAGCTTTACGCTCGATCAGGGCGGCGCGATGTATTTCCAGGAAGGGACTTTCCATCATTCACAGATCGAAACGCCTTGGGGTGCTCCGCGTCGAGTCGCCAATGGTGCCGTGTTCCGGTTTGAGCCACGTGCTCAGAAAATCGATGTCTATGTGACCTACGGATTCGCCAATCCGCACGGCCATTCCTTCAACGCCTGGGGGCAGGATATCGTCGTTGACGGAACGGGTGCCGTTCCTTATGACGGCACATTGTTCTCGAGCTATCTCGACTATCCCAACAAGCATGGCGGGACCCCGAGCGTCTATCCGCAACGGATGCGTCCTTGCCCAGCGATCGAATATCTGAGCAGCAGTCATTTCCCTGAAGAGATGCGGGGCAGCCTGCTGGTTGGAAACGTGATCGGCCTGCAAGGAATCATGCAGTACAAGATCGACGAAAACGGCGGCAGCTTCAGTGGGACCGAATACCCCGAAGTGATGGTTGCTTCGACCGATCCAAACTTCCGCCCCTCCGATATCGAAGTCGCACCGGACGGGACGATCTTTTTCACTGATTGGCAGAACCCGATCATCGGTCACATGCAGCACAACCTGCGTGACCCCAGCCGTGACAAGATTCACGGCCGGGTCTATCGCGTCCGGTACGAAGGCCGCGACCTGATCAAACCGACACCGATCGCCGGTCAACCGATCGACAAGGTACTCGACGTCTTGAAGGAAAAAGACGACCGCGTTCGCGCACGGGCTCGTATCGAATTGTCGGGTCGCCCTTCGAACGACGTGATCGATGCTGTCACCAAATGGATTGCAGCTCTCGACAAGGCGTCGGCCAACTACGAACACGATGTGCTGGAAGCGTTGTGGATCCATCAGCACCACAACGTGGTTAACACGACATTGCTCGAACAGTGTCTGAAAGCGAAGGATCATCGAGCTCGCGCGGCTGCAATCCGTGTGCTGCAGGCGTGGCGTGATCGAGTGAGCAACACCTTGGATCTGCTGAAGAAGGCCGCGGATGATGAGGCCCCGCGCGTTCGTCTGCAGGCGATCTGGGCCGCCAGTTACCTGCCATCGGCCGAAGCTGTTGAAGTCATCCTGATCGCTCGTGAAAAGCCGATCGATAGCTTCATCGAGCTCGAAGCCAAGGAAGCGATGCGGACGCTGCAGCCCTATCTCGACCAGGCCGCTCAACAAAACCGTCGCGTGGCTTTCACCACGGAAGCCGGGGCCCGGTTCTATCTGAAGAACCTGTCAAACGATCAACTGCTCGCCGAAAAGCGTGAGCGACTGGTCTTCGTCGAAATGCTGAACCGGCCGGGGCTGCGTGACGAGGTGCGGCGCGAAGCGATTGCGGGGCTCTCGAAGCTCGATAACAAGCCCGAGATTCGCATCATCATGGATTCCATCAACGCCTTAGATGCCAAGCAACAAAACGCCGATATCACAGTCATCTTTGATCTGGTCCGGCAACTGACCGGACGCAGCGCCGCCGAACTGACATCGGCGCGAGCCGAACTGGAAAAACTGGCAGTGGCGGCCAAGCAGCCGGTGTTCCGTCAAATCGGATTCGTGTCGTTGATCAGTGTCGATGGTTCCATCGACAAGGCTTGGCAACTCGCTTCAACCGATGTGAAGCGACTGCTGGACTTCGTGAACGCGATGCCGCTGATCAGCGATGCCTCGGTTCGCGCCAGCCTCTACGACAAAGTCGAACCACTCTTGAAAGGCCTGCCCGACGGGTTGAATGCCGAACAGAACAAGGGCACGATGGGGCGATATGTTCGTGTTGAACTGCCCGGAAATGGTACCTTGACTCTGGCCGAAGTCGAAGTCATGAGTGGCGGCACAAACATCGCGCGTCGCGGCAAAGCCACTCAGAAGAACATCTCCAGCGGGGGCGTTGCTTCGCGAGCCATTGATGGAAATAAGTCGGGTGCCTACGGTGATGGCGGCCAGACGCACACGGTCGAGAACACGCCGCAGCCGTGGTGGGAAGTCGATCTGGGTGAAGAATTCCCGATTGATCGGATCAACATCTTCAATCGGACCGAGATCCCCGACCGCCTGGCGAACTTTACTCTGAAGGTCCTCGACGACAAACGGGGTGAAGTCTTCAAGAAAGAAAAGAACGCTGGTCCGCCCGTCAGCGTGTCATTCGAATTGGAAGGAGGAGGTCCCGCGTCGCTGGTACGTCGCGCGGCGATGATGGCCCTGACACATGTGCGCGGTCAGGAACCGAAAACTTTCTCGACCCTCAGCCAGTATGTCAAAAACGATGTCGACCGTTCGACCGCAATCCGCGCGATGCAGCGTTTGCCTCGTACGGCCTGGCCAAAGGATGATGCGGCACCGCTACTGGATGTCCTGGTCGCGTCAATCAAGAAGATTCCGACCGCAGACCGCACGTCACCCGCGGCCCTCGACGCGTTGGAATTCTCGGACGCGTTGTCGACTTTGCAGTCTCCCGACGACGCCAGGAAAACGCGCGCGATCCTGTCCGAACTGGGCATCCGTGTGATCAAGATCGGCACGATCTTCGAAAAGATGTCATTCGATAAAGACATCGTTGCGGTCGCGGCTGGCAAGCCAGTCGAATTCCTGCTCGATAACAGTGATTTGATGCCGCATAACTTCGTGATCACCCAGCCGGGGGCTCTCGAAGAGATCGGACTGCTGTCGGAAGCGAACGCGCAACAGCCCGGCTTCGCCGAACGCTATTACGTGCCTCAGTCCGACAGGGTTCTCGCAAAAAGCACGCTCATGCAACCTCGCGAGACACAGAAGGTCAGCTTCACTGCACCAAAAGAGCCCGGTGTCTATCCGTTCGTCTGCACCTACCCAGGTCACTGGCGACGAATGTACGGAGCGTTGTACGTCGTCGCCGATCTGGATGACTACCTGGCCAATCCGGATGCCTACCTGGCGGCCAATAAGATTGAAGCCAAGGACACCTACTTGAAGGATCGACGTCCGCGAACCGAATGGAAACTCGAAGATCTGGCCGATGTTGTCGCGGCTTTGTCAGGAGACCACGGTCATGGCGATCACCAGCATGCGACTCCGAATTACGGCAACGGCAAGCAACTGTTTACTGTCGCCAATTGCGTCGGTTGCCACAAACTGGAAGGAGCGGGCCGCGAGTTTGGTCCCGACCTGACCAAGCTCGAACCGAAGTGGACCGAACTCGACATCTTGAAAGAGATCCTCGATCCATCGGCGAAGATCAACGAGAAGTATCAAACCAACGTGCTGGAACTGGGCAGCGGCAAAGTGATCACCGGCCTGGTGATCGAAGAAACGCCCGACGTGATCAAGATCGTCGAAAACCCGTTGGTCAAAGCCGAACCGATCGTCGTCAAACGCGGCGACATCGTCGAACGCACGAAGTCCAAGACGTCCATCATGCCAAAGGGTTTGTTGGACAAACTGACTCGCGACGAGATTATCGACCTGGTCTCGTACGTGAACGCCCGTGGAAACAAGACGCCTGCCAAGAGTGGCGGCCACAACCACTAGAGCCATCCATGTTAAGTGTGGCGTCTCGCGAGCCTAAATCCACAGCGTCTAACCCATGTTTCAACGCGACACGTCCGTGCGACACGCACTAAACTGATCGTGTTCGCGAAATCGAAGGGAAGGGAAACCGCAAGGCGTCCCTTCCCTGCTTTCTTCAAGGGCAAAGTTCACCGTCGGACCCGGCAGCGCATTGCATTTTCGGCGATGAGCGTGCAGATTTGCGTCTGGTAACCCCAATACGTTTGCAGGAACGGCTTCCTCTTTTCGGATATTCAACTTATGAAACGATTCCTACTGTCGTTGCTCACTGTTGTGACTCTTCTTGGCAGAACGGGTGCTGAGGACAAACGCTTGTCGGGCCTTGATCAAGGCGGAATGGACACCTCGGTCCGTCCGCAGGACGACCTGTTTCGACACGTCAATGGTCGTTGGTTGCTGGAAACGCAGATTCCGGCGGACAAATCGAATTATGGTTCGTTCACGTCCCTGGCCGACACGGCACGTGAGAACGTTCGCACGATCATCGAAGAATCGGCACGCAATCCGACAGACGACGTTGCGCGGAAGATCGGCGACTTTTATCAGAGTTACATGAACGAGGCATCGATCGACAAGAAAGGGATCGATCCGCTGCGTGCGGAATTGGCCGTTATCGGCAAGCTGGCGACGACCGATGACGTGGTCGCACATTTCGGCCGCTCGAACCCGATGGGAATCCCGAGCCCTGTCGGCTTCATGATCGATGTCGACGACAAGAACTCGTCACGCTACCTCGTGAACGTTATGCAGCACGGATTGACGCTGCCCGATCGTGACTATTACCTCGAAGACAAGGAAAACTACCGCAATGCACGCCAGGCACTAACGAAGTACATCGAGCGCTTGTTTGAGCTGGCGAAACTGCCCGGCGGGACCGACGTCTCGTCGAAGATTCTGAAACTGGAAACGGAACTGGCAAAGGTGCACTGGTCCAAGACCGAATTGCGCGATGCCGAGAAGCGTTACAACCTGTACCGTACCGAAGATCTGAGCAAACTGACCAGCAAGTTTCCGTGGCAGCAGTTCTTCGCAGCCTGCGGTGCGCCGAAACTTGCAGAGGTCAACGTTGCCACACCCAGCTATTTCCAAGGCCTAGAGAAACTCGTCGAAACGGTCAGTGTCGACGAATGGAAGGAATATCTGCGGTTTCGAGCTCTGGATGAAGCGGCGCCCTTCCTGACCAAAAATTTCGCCGACGCACACTTCGAATTGCACGAACGAGCGGTCTCGGGAGTTCCTGAACAGCAACCGCGTTGGAAGCGCGCCGTGGATGCAACGGCCGGCGCCGGTGCGGGCGATTTTGGCGCGCTCGGCGATGCATTGGGACAGCTTTACGTCAAGAAGCACTTTCCTGCCGAGTCGCGACGACGCATGAACGAGTTGGTTAGTAACCTTTTGAAGACCTACGAATCGAGTATCAAAGACCTTTCGTGGATGACCGCCGCCACCAAGCAGAAGGCCTTGGAAAAACTCAATCGCATCACGACGAAGATCGGGTATCCGGATGAGTGGCGTGACTACTCGAAGTTGGAGATTCGAGCCGACGATCTGCTGGGAAACATCCGGCGCGCGTCACAGTTTGATTATCAGCGTCGCTTGGCCCGGTTGCACCAGCCCGTCGATCGCAAGGAATGGGGCATGACACCTCAAACCGTCAATGCCTATTACAACCCCAGCCTGAACGAAATCGTATTTCCCGCGGCGATCCTGCAACCGCCGTTCTTCGATGCACAGGTTGAAGATGCCGTGAATTATGGCGGGATCGGTGCGGTGATTGGTCACGAAATCAGCCACGGGTTCGATGACCAGGGCAGCCGGTACGACGCCCAGGGTAACCTGACCAATTGGTGGACGGACGAGGATCGCAAGGCGTACGAAGCCCTGACCACACGACTGGTCGCTCAGTTCGATGAATTCGAACCGCTGCCGGGCCGCAAGGTGAACGGCAAGTTGACACTGGGAGAGAACATTGCGGACCTGAGCGGGATGGCGATTGCCTACAAGGCCTACCGGCTTTCCCTAAAGAAGGACGAAGGCCCTGTGATTGATGGAACCACATCCAGCCAACGATTTTTCCTGGGGTGGGCTCAGATCTGGCGGCGCAAGTACCGAGACGACGAACTGACGCGCCGACTGGTCGTCGATCCGCACTCACCATCGCTCTATCGAGCAAACGGACCCGTCCGAAATCTGGACGCGTTTTACGACGCGTTCCAGGTGAAACCCGGCGACAAAATGTTCCGACCAAAGTCGGAACGGATTCAGATCTGGTAACGGACTGTCAGACTGTACGGAATGAAAAAGGGTCGCCAACAAGCGATCCTTTTTCGTTTGATGAAAGCTGACTGGTCTACTGGTTCCCGTCTAAACAGCTACACATGGAGATGCAGCTTTTGCCGACCTTCGCTATTGGTCTGCCAGTACCAGTGTCCTACATGGCGGAGTTTGCCGGGCTCTTCGGGTAACTCGACGAAGAGGAACGGGTCCATCGAAACGACGGTGATTGGAACAAAAATAAACGGTGCAAACTTGGCGATTGCCAGCGGGGCCGCCACGAGTGCCATGAACGGTGAAGCGGATCCGGCGACGGATGCCTGATAGGCAACCACTTCGGTGAGCAGACAGGCGGTTTCCAGGCTTCGGCCCAATAGTGTGCGATGTTCCGGAATCGCGATCTGGGATGATCCGAACCGGCAGCGTTGATTTTCTGCCAGGCAGATCGCTCGCGCTCGTCGTCGAGCGTCTTGTCGGCACTTGTTCCAGTAGTCGAACATTCTTTGCCTGGTTTGACGAACGCGATTTCGGACGGCAACTCCGTAATGCCAGCAGACCGACGGAATGCGTACGAACTTCATTCCCGCGCGGTACATCCAGCCCCAACGAAGTGCATGGTCGCGAGCCGCCTCGATACGCCGTCTCGCTTCAGCACGCACGGCGGCAGCACTGACGGGTAGTGGCAGCCCGTCTTCGTTCGTTTCGGTGCCGAATAATGGCACTCCGTACCAGATCGTGGCCTCGGGATGCAGCACGTACGCCCGCGACAGCGCCTGCTTGATCTTGGGCGGCGGATTGTCGGGAATCTGACTGGGGTTTCGCGTCATCGTCATCACCAGATCGCTGTGCCCCTGAATCCACAGCGACTTCTCGATCAAATGGACAATTCGATATTCCTCCACCCAATCAGGATGCCAACTGATGACTCGATTGATGTAGTCGTCGTCCAGAATCTGTGCGCGTGTCGCTCGCAACGCCAAAGTGATCGCCAGCCGTGTCACGCATTCGGGCTTCAGAATCTGCAGCAGGTCTCGATCCAGACCCTGCAGGCCGAACGGAGACGCGTCTTCGAACTCGGTATGATCAGGGACATACGAACACTCGGGACGCTGCATCAATTCGATTGTGGCTGTCTGTGACATCGCAACTACCCTTCCTGACATGAGAGGTGAGATCAAAACCAATTGTCGGAGCGAATGGCTTGAATCAGGGAACGTACGCGAACGCGTGTTGGATCACCGTCATCAGATACGATCGCCGCAAATCGTGACGGAATGTCTTTGTTTTGTACAGCGAGACGGGGATGGTCAAGAAAAAAGTTTTGGAAAGCATACGCGCGTCGATCGACCACTGCGCCGGTAGTGGCGACGATGTCTGTGGAGTGTGCCGCCTGACCGACAGGCCTGTTCCCACGTCCTGCAGCCGAACGGCTTTTAAGTAGGTTTGTCGACGCCGAGCACTTGTTTCAATTCGGCGAATGACCACATCTGATCTGATAGGCTGTCGACGCGACCTTGGGAAAGCATGGCTTGCGCGAGTTGTCTCACTGCTGCGCCAGCGATGGCGAGCGACTCGACCGGCGACACGACGATCTTGAAGCCGAGTTCCGCGAGTTCATCCGCCGACAAAATAGGCGTCGTACCGCCAACCAGCATGTTGGCCAGTTGGGGAACGGGAATTTCGCGAGCGATTCGGGCGAGTTCATCTGCGGATCGAGGGGCTTCGACGAAGACCATGTCGGCTCCCAGTTCCGCATACCGTTGACCACGTTCAATTGCGGCGTCCAGGCCTTCGACGGCGCGAGCATCGGTACGGGCAATGATCACGAAATCGGGATCTCGACGGGCATCCAATGCGGCTTTCAGCTTCAGCAGCATTTCGCCAGCGGGGATAACCTGCTTGCCAGCAAAGTGTCCACAGCGTTTGGGAAAGACTTGGTCTTCCAACAGCATTCCCGCAGCACCGGCGCGTTCGAATTCTTGCACGGTGCGGATCACGTTCGGAATGCCGCCATAGCCGGTATCACCATCAACAATGACGGGAATATGGACGGCAGCCGTCATGCGCCGCGCGGCATCGGCCATCTCGGCCAAGCCCAATAGTCCCAGGTCAGGTAATCCATACGAACTTGCTGAAGTGCCGAATCCTCCCAGAAACAGCAGTGGCAGTCCTGCCTGCTCCATCACGACAGCGGAAAAGACGTCATGCGGCGCCAGGCTGCGAATGATGCCCGGCTGGGCCAAAAGGTTTCGAAGCTGGCGGGCCGTGGACATGTGAAAAAGGCTCGCGACAAAGAACAGAAAAACCCGGCAACCGAGTTGGATTGCCGGGCCTGATCGACTGAGATTACTTCATGATTTGAGCAGCGGAGTATTTCAGCGGCTTTTGTTCGTTCATACCCGCTTTGACGTCGACGGAATACTTCTTGTCGAGGTATCCACAGCGTTCGTGCCAGACGATGAATTCATGGGTTCCCGTCGGCAGATTAGGGATTTCGAAATTCCCTTTGTCATCCGTCACGGCCATATAAGGATGGTCCAGAATGACCCAATACGCTTCCATGAAGGCATGGATGTCACAGTTGATACGGGTTGGCAGTCGTTCCGCCGTCTTGAACGGCTTCATCAAGATGCCCTTACGATCGTTGGCAGGAACGACAAAATTTTCGGCCGGAGTCTTGATCGTATTGGTATGCGTGTTGTGAGCCACTGCATCGTCCGAGAGAACTCGCACCGACTGTCCAGTTTGAACCAGTAGCACGTGTGGCAAGAACTGGCATCCCTTCTGGTCAAAAGTCACTTCCTTGGCACTGGGTTCGGCCAAGTCGGGATGGACCGCTGCTGGCTTCTTCTGGATGTAGATCACGACATTCTTGATTCCTTTGGAATCTGCGTCGACGACGAGTTTCTCGTTCGGAACGTCTTGCGCGGCGCAAACGGCAGCGTCCTTCGCGGTGGCATCTCCCTTGCGGACAATGGGATCGAGCTTGGGCAGGTCGCCGCTCAGCAGGATTTGACCCTTGACGGTACCCCATTCGGCGGCGGAAACGGTGCAGGCAGCGCTTCCCAGTGCCAGGGCGGCACAAGCCGCAGTCAGTGAAAACAGCTTTCTCATGAGTAAAAACGCTTTCGGAAAAGAGTTGTTTGGCCACCGTGCCAGCGGGAGCGGCTTCCAGCCACCTTCGGCAATGATCCTATTATCGTGCAACACCGTTAGGTAACAAGAATGCGAGCTGTTTTTCCTCTGATTCAGGAATGCGGGATGCTCATTCGTTGAGCGGAAGTCTCAAAAAGAGGGAAATCGGCAGCTCCGACGCGGCTGCCTCGGCTTTGAAGGGCGAATGTTTCAACCAGAACGAACGTTCCATATTGCTCAAATTTCGGGAATGGCGATAATTCAACAAAGTTGCGTGAACTTCCGAATCACGACAGGAACATCGCTAGTTTGCCAGAAAACACAGCGATATACTTCCGGTCCCAGGATGAGGACATTTTCTGCTTCTTTCCGCCTTGAACCGAGTTGGGCCAACTGGCTGAAAGTGTTTCTGTTGAGCAAGGTGGCCGAGTCAATCGGATCAGGCGATACGTCGGTCGAGGATGCGATCCATGTATGAAAGTGGTGGTTCACGAATGACGAGTGCACAGGGGGCTGGTTCGGAGACCAGCTTGGCGACAGCGCCGTCACCCTCTGCAACCCCCAAACCGAGTTGGACTCGTCGAACTCGCTCATTGTTGGGTGTCCAGATTGTGGGCACGGGATCGTACGTTCCCGACAACATCGTCACCAACGCGGACCTGCAAGCTCAATTCGGTTACGACCCGGCGTGGATCGAACAGCGAACCGGCATCACGTCGCGACGCTACGCCCTTCCTGAACAAGCCACCAGCGATCTCTGTATCGAAGCCGCCAAGCGTGCGATTCGACATGGTCGAGTCGACGTTCGTGACATCGATCTAGTGGTTGTCGGAACA
>Ga0207694_10000741_pt1 | contig 29353 bp, 30 predicted proteins | sample KBSC34metaG_FD_184353 | JGI IMG/M metagenome (GOLD analysis project Ga0207694, IMG submission 184353) | Corn rhizosphere microbial communities from Kellogg Biological Station, Michigan, USA - KBS C3-4 metaG (SPAdes) (version 2) | ecosystem: Host-associated > Plants > Roots > Rhizosphere > Soil... | reverse complement strand
ACCGCGCCCAACTCCATCCGGCATCTGTGCCAGCCCGCGGGCGATCCGCCCGAATGCAGCGCCCCGGAATGGAGCAACGGCGACATCGTCGCCTGGCCCGCCCAGATCCTTGTCGATATCGACCATGAGGCGCTGCGCCAGGTCAGCTGGGTGATCCCGACCGGCCAGGACTCCGATCACGCCAACATCAACCAGGGCACCGGCCCGTCATGGGTCGCCTCGATCGTCAATGCGATCGGCAAAAGCGCCTATTGGGACAACACGGTGGTGCTGATCACCTGGGACGATTGGGGCGGCTGGTACGATCATGTCGCGCCGCCCAAGCAGAACATCTTCGGCTATTACGAAATGGGCTTCCGCGTGCCGCTGCTGGTCGTCTCACCCTACACGCCGGCGGGCTATGTCTCGCAGAAACAGCATGATTTCGGCAGCATCTTGCGCTTTATCGAGACGGTCTTCGATCTGGGCCGGATTCCGCCGGGCAATTTCGCCGATGCGCGCGCCGACGATCTGATGGATTTCTTCGACTTCGCCACGCCGCCGCGCAGCTTCAGCGCGATCCCATCGAAGGTGCCGGCCAGCCATTTCCTGGATCGCAGCCGGCCGATGCTGCCGCCTGACGACGATTGAGGCTAAGGCGTCAGCCTGTAGATCGCGCCGACATTGTTCTTGTCGCCGCCGGCCGTGGCAGCGCCGTAGAGATTGCCGTCGGCCCCCAATATCGGGGCGGCCGCGGGGGATGCTCCGTCGAAGCATCCCCGCTCGCTGCAGAAATCGTGCACGGCCGTGAAGCTGCCCGCCGTCGTGATCGCGAACAGGACGCCGTGATAGTAGCTTCCGCCCGCATTCGTCGTGCCGTACAGGCGTCCGTCCGCGCCCTGGATCAGCCCATCCATGGGGGCGCTGCCGTCGCGGCAATAGTCCCGCGTGCAGAAGGAATGCAGCGTTTTGACGGCGCCGGCGGGCGTCATCTGGAAGACCGTGCCTTCCGTGTGCGCCCCGCCCAGAAGCGTCGTGCCGTAGAAATTCCCGTCCTTTGCCTGGACCAATGCGGCGTTCGGCTGCTTGCCGTCGGGGCAGTCCTTGGCCGGGCAGAAGGAATAAAGGGTTGTGAAGGTGCCGGTGGGCGTGATCCTGAAGACGGTGCCGGCCTGATGCCTGCCGCCCGCCTTGGTCGTGCCGTAGAAATTGCCGTCCTTGCCCAGCAGCAGCGCCCCGGGCATCAGCCCGTCGGCGCAGTTCGCGGCGGCGCAGAAATCGTGAAGTTTGCGGAACGTGCCGGCGGCCGTGATTTCGAACACGGTGCCTTCGTCATGCGCGCCGCCGCCGTCGGTCGTGCCGAACATGTCGCCCACGAAATCGAAGGTGACGCCGTTGGGATCATAGCCGTCCAGGCAGCCTTTCTGGCTGCATAGCCGGTAGACCGTCGTATAGTCGCCGGCCGGCGTGACCTTGAAGATCGTGCCGCCGTTGGAGTTGCTTCCGTCGCCTTGCGCGACGCCGTAGATGTTCCCGTCCGTGCCGCGTGCCAGATATTGGCCGGGCAGGCCGCCGTCGGCGCAGTAGGTGTGCGTGCAGAAATTGTGCAGCACCTTGAAGGCGCCCGCTGCCGTCAGGCGGAAGACCGTGCCCGAATAGGTCGGCCCGCCGGTGCCGCCGGATTCGGTCGTGCCGTAGAAATCCGAGCCGATCTGCAGCAGCCGCGACCAGGGGGAACTGCCCCCTTCGCATTGCGCCGGGCTGGTCGGGGCCTTCTCGTTGGTCTGGCAGAAGGAATGCAGGACGTCAAAACTCGCGGCCTGGGCGCTGCCGTGAAAGAGCAGCAAGGCCGACTGCGCCAGCGCCATACAAGCGGCCAGTCCCGAAATACGTACCATGATATCGCTCGACACCAGTAAACCCGAAACCCGAACGGCCTTGCCGAGGTTTCGGTTCCGGCCGTCGCTTTGTCGGTGATTGTCACGGTGGGCCGCGCCAATCCCTGCCGGTGCGCCACTGTTTTCTTTGTGCTGCCTCCTCCGCTGCTTATTGTACGACGGCAAACGAATGGGGGAGGGCGCTTTCATGGCGGACGAAACAGGCGCGCGGGACAATGGGCGGTCCAAGACCGGCTTCGCGATCTTCCGCGGCGCGGAGGCGCCGCTGCTTCAGGATACCGGCGCCATGCCGGTTCCGCCGATCGCCGCCGAATCCATGCCTGAGTTCGAGCGCGCCATGGAATCCGGGCTGCGCCATGGCGACGACGTGCGGCTTGTCTTCGCCCGGCCGGGCTTCAGCATCACCCGCGTCTGGTTCAAGAAGGACTATCCGCTGCCGTTGCACAGCCACAGCGCAGACTGCGTCTATTACATCACTGCCGGAAGCTTGCGCATCGGCGACAAGACGCTGGGAAAGGGCGACGGCTTCTTCCTGCCCAAGGACATGCCCTACACCTACCGCGCCGGGCCCGACGGGGTCGAACTGCTGGAATTCCGCAACGCCGACCAGTTCGATTTCCAGTTCCGCGGTGACACGCCCGCCGCCTGGAAGAAAGCTGCCGACATCTGCGCGGCCAACCAGGAAGACTGGAAAGTGGCGCCGCCGCCCAGCGCCTGACCCTTTCATTTTTCCGGTTCGGCCTGCGCATAGGCACGCCGTCGGTCCTGGGTGCTTTCGCGGCACATTGTGTGAAACAACGATTGGCGGAACAGATGGTTATAGAATAGCCTGAATTTTAATGAATGGCGTCCTGACCCCCCGCTCCTCATGAATCTGTTCTGGCAGATCACCGCCGTAGAGGCCCTGCTCAATGTCGCGATCTTCGCAGTCGCGGTCATAGCCTATGGCATCGTGCGGGAGCAGGCGGCCGCGCGGAATTGGTCCGACAAGGTCGAGCAGGCGGTCATCGGCGGGCTGTTCGGAGGCGCTACCGCGCTCGCCACGCTGGTGCCGCTTCACGTCGACGGCGGCGCCGCGATCGGTTCCCAGTCCGTCCTGATCGCGCTGACCGGGCCGATCTCGGGCGGCCTCTCGACACTTGTTGCACTGGCCATCGCCGAACTTGGGGCGCTGGAGGCGCCGCGCCTGACGGAAACCGGCGCCACGATGCTGAATGTCGGATCGTTCTTCGCGGCGGCGGCGGCGGCCCTGCTCTTCCAGCTTGTCAGGGGGAGCCGGTTCGGCGGCCTGCTGCGCAACCGGACGGCACAACTGGTGGTTCTGGCACTCCTTTCCTCCGCCGGCGCGCTCGACGTGCTTGCCGTGGCGGCTGGCGCCGGCACGGCGCTCCAGTCCGCGCTCGCCGCCACCGGCGTCAATATGGCGGCGACATTGGTGCTGGGCACCCTGCTGCTGCATGAGCGGCGCCGGCATGAGGCCGAGGCCGGCCTGCGCGTGACCGCCGAACGGCTGACCGAGACGAACGAAAGACTGATCGCCCAGGCGGAGGAACTGATCGTCGCCCGCGACGAGGCAGAGCAGTCGAGCCGGGCCAAATCGAACTTCCTGGCCAATATGAGCCATGAGTTGAGGACACCCCTGAATGCCGTGATCGGATTTTCGCAGCTGTTGGGCGAAGATGCCGCCGTGCCGGATGCAAAGCGCATCGAATATGCCAACGATATCGAGAATGGCGGACAGCATCTTCTCGGGCTGATCACCGACATTCTCGATTTCTCGAAGGCCGAGGCGGGCGGCCTGGAGATCGACGACGAGGATCTGGTGCTGAACGAGGAGCTCGCCTTCGGCCTGCGCCTGATGCAGCCCCAGGCGGAGCGGGCGAATGTGCGGCTCGCCTCCATCGGTCCCGTCGCGGCGATCCAGTTGCGCGCGGACCGCCGGCGGGTGCGGCAGATCATCCTCAACCTGCTTTCGAACGCGATCAAGTTCACCGGCCCGGGCGGGAAGATCACGGTTGGCCTGGTGGCGTGCGGCGACGGGTCCGCCGAGCTGATCGTGCATGACGACGGGATCGGCATATCGACCAGGAACCGCGAGCGCGTATTCGAGCCTTTCTTCCAGGTCGACGACGAGATGAGCCGCAGGCGGGAGGGAACCGGCCTCGGCCTGCCGCTCACCAAGCGCCTGATCGAGCTGCATGGCGGCATGCTGAAATTGGATACCGTGTTCGGCGTCGGAACCACGGTGCATGTCATCTTTCCAGCCGCCCGGGTGACCAGGGACGCCGTGCCGCGGCCAGACGGTCCGGAATGAGCGGCCGGCACCCCGGTAGCCGGGTGGTGTTGCCGCTTGCACTGGCAGCTGCCCTGGCGGCCGGCGGCGCACGGGCGGCCGATCCGCCGTCGGCGGAGGATATCGACGCGATCAGCCATACGCTCGGTTTCATCGACGGCATGCCGCATGCGGGGACGATCCGGGTCGGTGTCGTCTATGACGGCTCGGCCGAGGGCGGGCGCTCGGCTGCGGCCGGTGTGGTCGATGCGGTCGCCGCCGCCGGCGGGCCGGGCACCACGCGGCTGGGCGCGGTCGGGATCGCCGCCTCCGATATCGGCAAGCAGACCAATGTCGATGTCCTGCTTCTGATGCCGGGCCTGAAGGCTTTCGTCCGGGACATCACCGACGCCGCGGCCAGCCGTCACCTGCCGACCGTGTCGACCGACCCGCAATGCATCGACCAGCAGCTTTGCGTTCTGTGGGTCCAGGCCCAGCCGCGCGTGTCGGTTACCCTGAATACCAAGCTGGCCGAAGCGCTTTCGGTCCGCATCTCCCCGATTTTCGCCATGATGGTGAAGCGCAAATGAAACATCTTCGCATCGCGCTGGTCGCCACGCTCATCGCCGCCCCGGCCGCCGCCCAGACCCTGCAATACGGCGCGCTGGAACAGCTGTTCGGAGAGCCGGTGACGGCGTCGGCCACCGGCGAGCCGCTCCGCGCATCGGAAGCGCCGGTCGATATGGAGATCGTGACGCAAGAGGATATCCGCCGCAGCGGCGCCGTCGACATCCCCGGCGCGCTGCGCTTCGTCACCGGCATCGACGAGCGCGTCTATGGTGCCAACCACAGCGAGATCGGTGTCCGCGGCTACAACCAGCCCTTCAATCCGCGCCTGCTCGTGCTGCTGAACGGGCGTCAGGTCTATCTTGACGACTATGGCGAGGTGGACTGGAAGAGCATCCCGGTGCAGCTCAGCGAAATCCGGCAGATCGAGGTGGTGAAGGGGCCGAACTCAGCCCTTTACGGCTTCAACGCCGCCTATGGCGTCATCAATATCATCACCTACGACCCGTTGGAGGATCATCTCGGCGTGGCGAACCTGACGCTGGGGATGCCGAACGAGATCGACGGCTCGCTGGTCAAGATCCTGCGCCTGGGCGACGATGCCGGCCTGCGCATTTCGCTGGGCGGCCAGAATGTCCGCGCGCTCGCCGGCACCAACTCCTATATGCAGGGTCTCCCCGTCGTTGGCGACCGCAACGGCACCGCCGCCGTCAGCGGCAAGGTTCGGCTCTCGCCCAGGACCGAGCTGTCGCTGGAGGTCAGCGCCACCGACAGCCGCGGCGCCTATAACGAAGGCTACAGCTATTCCAACGTCTTCATCCGCACGAACTCGGTGCGCGTGGGCCTGAGTTCGGAATCCGATCTCGGGCTGATGACGCTGGACGCCTACCGCAATGAGGAGCGCTATTCCGATCTGCCCAATTACGGCGCGGAGCATGGCCGGGTCTATGTCCTGCAGGGCAGCGAAGACCTGATCCTCGACCCGGATAACAGCCTGCGCGTGCACGGCGAGTATCGCAGCGATCAGCTGACCCAGCCCGGCGGGGGGATCAGCTATGACATCTATGCCGGCAGCCTGATGTGGAACTGGCGGATCACCGACCGGCTGTCCTTCGTCAATAGCGGGCGCGTCGACTATCTGACGATGCATTTCGACGGCAAGACCGCCCCCCGTTCCGGTCTCACCAATGCCGACTATGCCAACCGCACGATCACCGGCTTCAGCTTCAATTCAGGGCTGGTCTATCGCGCGACCGACCGGGATTCCATCCGCCTGTTCGCCGGGCGCGGGCTCCAGATACCGAGCCTTTACGATCTGGCCATCCAGGATCTGTTTCCGAACTATCCCTACGGCCCCTATGCCGTGGTCGGCAACCCGCATCTTGAGCCGACGGCGGTGCTGAATGTCGGCCTGGACTGGGACCGGGACCTGCCGGAGATCGCTTCAAAACTGTCTGTCGGCGTGTTCGCCCAACGCAGCGACGATCTGTATATCGAGCCGTCCAGCGCCCCGGGAATCCCGATCCCGACGCCGCCCTATTATTATTACTACCAGGCGACCCAGACCGGCTACGGCCTGGCCGCGGGGACGGAAATCACGCTCAAGGGCGGGCTGAAATCGGGGCTGCGCTGGCGCGCGAGCTACAGCTTCACGACCACGCCGGACCATAGCGGCATCGATTACGGCAAATATTATTCCTATGTCGATTTCGGCTACAGCACGCCGCGCCATGTCGTGACCTTGGGCATCGGCGACAGCTGGGGCCCCTGGGACGCCGACCTGCAGGCGCGGTGGCAATCCGAATACCGCGATTTCGTCGCGCCCGACCAGGAGCATCTGTTCCGCTACGATATCGGCGCCTATGCCACGGTCGACGCCCGCGTTGCCTATCGCCTGGACGACACCTCCTCCATCGCCCTCAGCGCCCAGCAGCTCAACGCCGCCTCGCAACGCGAGACCGGCGGGCCGAATGTGCAGCGCCGCGTCCTGCTGTCGCTGACCGCCGGATTTTAGGACAGGGCGCGTTTCTCCGGCGCTTCGCGCGATGGCGCGAAAGCGGCGAACTCCGTGTTCGCCGTATCGATCTCGGCGCGCCGGCGGGGCAGGGCGTGCGGGTGCTCCTGCTGCAGCCAGGCGATCATCTGTTCTCTGACCGCGCAGCGCAGGTCGAAGACGCGTCCGGCCGTTCCGGCGCTCATCAGCATGCGCACCTCCATCGTGTCGTTCCTGAAATCCGTCACCTGCATGTTGACGACCTTCCCGTCCCACAGCGGCGAGGCCTTCACGATCTCCTCCAGCTTGGCCCGCATCGCCGCGACCGGCGCGGTATAGTCGGCATAGAACATCACGGTGCCGATCAGGGCGGAGTCCTCGCGGGTCCAGTTCTGGAACACATGCTCGATGAAATAGGACAGCGGCACCACCATCCGCCGCCAGTCCCACAGGCGCACGACGACATAGGTGGCGGTGATCTCCTCGATATTGCCCCACTCGCCCTCGACGATCACCGCGTCGTCGATCCGGATCGGCTGGGTGATGGCCAGCTGGATGCCGGCGACCAGGTTCTTCAGCAGCGGCTGCAGCGCGAGGCCGACGACGATACCCGCCGCGCCGGCCGAGGCCAGCAGCGAGACGCCGTATTGCCGCACCTGGTCGAAGGTCATCAGCATCGCCGCCACGGTGACGACGACGATCAGGATCGTCGCCACCCGCTGCAGGATGCGCATCTGGGTGGTGTGCTTGCGCGCCAGCAGATTGTCCTCGACGTCCAGCTGGTAATGCCGCAGGTACAATGTCGCCCAGATGCCCAGCGCGATCCCAGACAGCCAGCCCATCAGCGCGATGAAGGCGACCAGCAGCAGATGCTGCATGAGATCGGCCTGCCCCGGCGACATCGGCGCCACCCCGGCCGCCGCAGACATGCCGAAGACGAGGATCGCAAACCGGGCCGGCCGCTGTCCGCGCTGGACCAGCGAACGCCAGAACAGCGCCCGCTCGGCCACCAGCCGGTCCAGCACCCGGAAGGCCACCTGGTGCACCACCAGGGCGGCGAAGATCGCCGCGCCGAAGACGATCAGGCTGACCAGCCAATCGGGCAGCCAGCCCAGCCGATCGATGACGGCGCGGGCATGCATATCGAATTTGTCCAGCAAGGTCGGGCCTTCTCTGTCGTTATTCGTGCAAGAACAAGCATATGGCCATGAGGTTTCGTTTTCGCGGCGGCCGATTGCGGTTGATCTCGCCCGGCATCGGCGCGAAGAAGACCGGTCTGCGAGACAATAGGAGGTCGCTTTCGTGCAAACTCTCGGCACACTTCAGGTCCTGGCTTTCCTGATTGCCGCCACCGTGCTGGAGGTCAGCGGCGACGCCATCGTCCGCATCGCGCTGCATAACCACGCGGGCCTGACCGGCATGCGCGTCTCCATGTTCGTCCTGGGGGCGGCGCTGCTGTTCGGCTACGGCACTTTCCTGAACCTGGCGCCGCTCGAGTTCCGCGATGTCGTGGGCCTCTATATCGCCACGCTGTTCATCGTCTGGCAGCTCATCAACTTTGCTTTCTTCCGCACCCTGCCCAACCTGCCGGTGCTGGCCGGCGGCAGCCTGATCGTGGTGGGCGGGGCGATCGTGTCGTTCTGGCGGCCCTGAGGGCCGCCGGTCAGGCGACCCAGCGGCGCACGGCCTTTACAGTGTCCGCCGGGTCGCTGTTGAAGCAGATCGCCGCATCCGGAGCGTAACCGCGCGCCAGGTTCACGACCGTCTCGAACAGCAGCGGATGCTCTGCCAACCCGGCGGCGATCAGGATGCAGTCGAACCGCCACGCCATCAGCGTTCGCCTGACCGTCTCCGTCCCGTCCGTCCCCGGTGCAATGGAGAGGCTGACGGCGTCGAACCCTGCCGCGTGCAGAGTCTCGATCTGCGCATCGATATGATCGCGGATCGCCGCGAACCCGGCGAATATCGGATCGAGGCCGACGGCCAGGACGGTTTTCCGCGCCATGCCGGCATTATGGGGTGCCGCCGCAACCCGGGCGGCGCCCCATCCCTCAGGACTGGACAACAAAGCTGACCCTCCCGATCGACGTGCCACAGCGCTCGGCGGCGGTCGACATTGCCGGGCGGCCCGCCGCCACCTTGCCGAAGGGCATGTCGCAACGGTTTCCCATCGTGGCGCATCTGAGCGCCGCGAGGCCGCCGAGGAGAGCAAGGATGCTCAGCAGGCTCAAGAAACTCGTGACATAGAATGCGTAGCTGTAAACGAACCCAATAACCCGGCTCACGACAATATCTCCCTCAATTTCGAACGGCTGCCCCGGGGTGGTCCCGTTCAGGCGGCAGCCAGGCTCACCGCTTGGTGATGACGATCTCCAGATACTCGCTGGGGATGACGGCCGAGCCGTCCTTGGCCCGGTTGGCGCGGTTGATCAGCGCCATCAGGTCGCCCCTCAGTGCCGCCTGTCCACCAACGTCCAGCGTCTCGAACGCCTTCAGCATCGGGCCGTAATAGGTCTCGAACACGTCCAGGAAATGCTTCGGCGACAGGTAGCGGAAGTTGAAGTGCCGCTGCTCGATCCTGATGTCGGCGGCGGCCGGGCCGAACATCGCCTTGATCCGCGCATGCGTGCCCCACTGCATCGGCGACTTGGCGCCCGGCGCCGGCGGCAGATGCTTGCCCAGCACCTTGAACACCTCGCCGATGAACCCGTCCGGCGTCCAGTTGGCCAGCCCGATCGTGCCGCCGGGGTGCAGCACCCGCAGCATCTCGGCGGCGGCCTTGTCATGGTCGGGCGCGAACATGACGCCGAAGGTGGAGATCACCGCGTCGAAGCTCTGCTCGGCGAAGGGCAGGGCCTCGGCGTCCGCCTCCTGGAAGGCGATGTTCAGCCCCTCGGCCATCGCCCGCGCCTTGCCCCGCGCCAGCAGGCTGGCCACGTAATCCGTGGACGTCACGATACCCCAGCGCCGGGCGGCGGCCAGGCTGGCCGCGCCGTTGCCGGCCGCAACATCCAGCACCGTGCTGCCGGCCGGCAGGTCCATCGCCTCGCATAGCTGCTCTGCCACGATCTGGAGCGTCGTGCCGACGACGGCATAGTCGCCGGACGACCAGGCCGCCTGCTGCTTGGCCTTCAGCGCGGTGAAGTCGACCGGGTTTTCGCGGGTCAGGGTTGTGGTATCCATGGTTCTCTCCTCAGGGCGGTACGTTATAAATTTACCTGAAGGCTACCGGTGGCGCGGGCGGAAGACTTTGCCGCGTCGTTGACCTGACCTTGAGAAGGGCTTGATTATTTCTTGAGAGCCGCCCCGAACGTGCGATTTTTCTTCCTCGACCACATGCTCGACCCCGACCGCAGGGAGCTCAGCCGCTGCGACTCGCTGATCGCGGTGGAGCCCCAGGTCTTCGATCTGCTGGTCCATCTGGTGCGCAACCGCGACCGCGTGGTGAGCAAGGATGAGCTGATCGGATCGGTCTGGCACGGCCGGATCGTGTCGGACTCGACCTTCAGCAGCCGCGTCAACGCCGCCCGCCGCGCGATCGGGGACAATGGCGACGAGCAGCGGCTGATCCGCACCATCGCCCGCCGTGGCCTCCGCTTCGTCGCCGAGGTCGAGGAGGAATTGCGCGACGAGCCGGCCGAGGTTTTGGAGGAAATCCACCCGCGCCCGGCCCTGCCGTCCAACGATCGCCCGGCCATCGCCGTGCTGCCCTTCGCCAACCTGTCAGGCGACGCTGAGCAGGATTATTTCTCGGACGGCATCAGCGACGACATCATCACCGCGCTCAGCAAGCTGCGCTGGTTCTTCGTCATCGCCCGCAACTCGTCCTTCACCTACAAGGGCAAATCCGTCCATATGAGCCGGATCGCCGAGGAGCTGGGCGTCGATTACGTGGTCGAGGGCAGCGTGCAGCGTGGCGGCGACCGCGTGCGCATCAATGTGCAGCTCAACGACGTCGCGACCGGCAGCCATATCTGGGCCGAACGCTATGACCGAGACCTGGCCGACATGTTCGCGGTGCAGGACGAGATCACCGAGGCCATCGTCGCCGCGATCGAGCCGCAGCTTCTGGCGGCGGAGAATTTCCGCGCCCAGCGCAAGGCGCCCGACAGCATGGACGCCTGGGACCTGGTGATGCGTGCGCTGTCCTATTACTGGCGGGTCTCGCACCGGGACAATCTGGTCGCCCAGGCGCTGCTGGAAAAGGCGATCTCCATCGACCCGGGCAGCGCCCAGGCGCTGGGCGTGCTCGCCGCCAGCCATACGTTCAGCGCCCATATGGGCTGGGCCGAGATGAAGACCGCGCTGCCCGTCGCCCGCGATGCGGCGCAGAAGGCGATCCGCGCCGACAGCGAGGACCCGTGGGCCCATCATGCGCTGGCCTGCGTTTATCTCTTCACCCGCCATTTCGACGATGCCCTGGCCGAGTTCGAGACGGCGCTGGCGCTGAACCCCAATTTCGCCTTCGCCCAGGCCTATCACGGCCTCGCCCTTTCCTATTGCGGCCGGTGGGAGGAGGCGGCCGAGGCCGCCAGCCGGGCGCTCCGCCTCAGCCCGCGCGACCCGTTCTCCGCCCTCTATTCCGGCGTTGCGGCTTACGCCCAGTTCGTCGGCTGCAATTACGAGGAGGCGATGCGCCTGGCGCGCGAGGCCGTGCGCCAGCGCTTCGACTTCGTCGGCGCCCATCGCGTTCTGGTGGCCGCCGCCGGCATGGCCGGCCAAACCGAAGCTGCCGCCGCTGCCACCGCCGAACTCCGCCGCGCCCAACCCAACATTTCGCTGGCCTGGATCGCCAGCGAAATGCCCATGAAACTCACCACCGACCGGGACCACTACCTGGAGGGGTTCAGGCGCGCGGGGTTGGAGTAGGCCGAACATCGGCCTCTCTGGAACGAACGGCCGGCGGCGCACATTCCAGATCGTGCCGTCCCAGGCGCCGGTTGAACCGGCCGGCCGCCGGGATATATTGTGAAGTAGATTAAAATTGTCTGAATCGCCGCTCCCCGGCGATATGCAAGGAAAATTCCGATGAACGCGATTACGGACGTGGTCTCCTACATCGGATTTCTGCTGGTCATTATCGGGCTGCATGAGGCCGGGCATTTCCTCGCGGCACGGCGCTTCGGCCTGATCGCCGATGTCTTTGCTCTCGGCTTCGGCAAGGTTCTGTTCGCCCGCAAGGACCGGTCCGGCACATCCTGGCAAATCCGCGCCTTGCCGTTCGGCGGCTTCATAAAGCTGAACGAGGCGCGTCTCGCCGCCCTGCCGCCCGCGCAACGCATCGCCATCTATGCGGCCGGTCCGGCGGCCAACATGGTGCTGGGCCTGTTGCTGGTCACCGTCGTCGGCATCCGGTTGGGCACGCCGCCGCTGAGGGCGTTCGAGCTCTCCTGCCAGTTCGTGCCGCAGATCGTCACGACGCTGCTCGGCGCGGTCAGTCATGTTTTTTCCGGTGACATTTCCAGCCTCGCTGGTCCCGTCGGCTCCGCCATCGCGTCGGGCGATGCGGTTCGCCTTCACGGCATCATCGTGTTCATGGCCCTGTTTTCATGGTCGGTCGGCATTCTGAACCTGCTCCCCGTTCCGCTGCTCGACGGCGGCCAGATCATGTTCGCCGGCTGGGAGATGATCGTCGGCAAGCCGAGCGACAGCACGCTGAAATACGCCTCCTGGGCCGGGCGGTCCTTCATCGCCTTCCTGATCCTCGCCGGCTCCGCCGCCGATTTCGTCCGGCTCGTGGGGTAGCAAGGGGCCTAATCCCGTCATGCCCGCCTGCGCGGGAATGACGAAAGCGGCCGTTGTCCTCTCCCCCGATCTCTGCTTACGTCGCCCCCGTGAGCCAAGAGACCTATGACATCATTATCGTCGGCGCCGGGACGGCCGGGTGCCTGCTGGCCAACCGGCTGAGCCGAGATCCCGCCCGGCGGGTGCTGCTCATAGAGGCGGGCAAGCGGGACACCTATCCCTGGATCCATATCCCCGTCGGCTATCTCTACTGCATCGGCAATCCCCGCACCGACTGGCTGTTCCAGACCGAGCCCGAGCCGGGCCTGGGTGGGCGGGCGATCCGCTATCCCAGGGGCAAGGGGCTGGGCGGCTGCTCCTCGATCAACGGCATGATCTACATGCGCGGCCAGGCCCGCGACTATGACGGCTGGGCGAAGCTGACGGGGGAGGATGCGTGGGCCTGGGCCAATATCCTGCCGGCCTTCAAGGCGCATGAGGATCATTACCGCCTGGACGGCGGCGCCGACCCGGCGGCGGGCAACCAGCGCTTCTCGGATTTCCATGGGTCGGGCGGCGAGTGGCGGATCGAGAAGCAGCGCCTGCGCTGGGACATACTGGATGCGTTCGCCGAGGCGGCCGCCCAGGCCGGCTTCCCCCGCATCGACGATTTCAACGCCGGCGACAATGAGGGCGTGTCCTATTTCGAGGTGAACCAGCGCGCCGGCTGGCGCTGGAACGCCGCCCGCGCCTTCTTGAGTGCAGCCCGCCGCCGCCCCAACCTGACGGTCTGGACCGAGGCGCAGGCCGAGCGCCTCACCTTCGCCGGCACCGATTCCGGCCGCCCGCGCTGCACCGGCCTGATCGTCCGGCGAGGCCGCGAACAGGTGACGGTGGCGGCGCGCCACGAGGTGATCCTCTCGGCCGGCGCCGTCGGCTCGCCCCATCTCCTGCTGCTCTCCGGCATCGGGCCGGCCGCGCATCTGAAGGAACACGGCATTGAGCCGCTGCACGACCTGCCCGGCGTCGGCCGGAACCTGCAGGACCATCTGCAGATCCGCACCGTCTTCAAGATCGAGGGCACGCGTACCCTGAACGCCATCGCCGGCACCTTGCGCGGCAAGGCGGCGATCGGCCTGGAATATGCGCTGAAACGCTCCGGCCCGATGAGCATGGCGCCCAGCCAGCTCGGCGCTTTCACCCGCTCCGACCCCACACGCGCACACGCGAACCTGGAATACCACGTCCAGCCCTTGAGCCTCGACGCCTTCGGCGACCCCCTCCACGCCTTCCCGGCCTTCACCGCCAGCGTCTGCAACCTGAACCCGACCAGCCGGGGCGCGATCACGCTGCGCTCCAACCGCTGGGACGACCCACCCCGCATCGCCCCGAATTACCTGTCGACCGAGGAAGACCGCCAGGTTGCCATCTCCAGCATCCGCCAGGCCCGCACCATCGCCGCCCAGCCGGCACTGGCGAAATACCGCCCGGTGGAATATCGCCCCGGCCCTGTGTTTCAGACCGACGCCGAGCTTGCCGAACTGGCCGGCCAAATCGCCACCACCATCTTCCACCCCGTCGGCACCACCCGGATGGGCCGCGCCGACGATGAGATGGCCGTGGTCGAGCCGCATTTGCGGGTGCGCGGCGTAGACGGGCTGCGCGTCGTGGATGCGGGGGTGATGCCGACGATCACGAGCGGGAACACGAATGCGCCGACCTTGGCGATTGCTGAGAAGGCGGCAGGGTGGATGGAGGAGTAATGCCGAGGACATGCGCGGGAGTACGAACGCGCTGATCGGTTACGACTTGCCGGGCGTCGAGGGTTTTACGGACGGACCTGATGTCCAGGTTCGTAGCGCAGAAATACGTTGCCGTTGGTGAAGGTGCGCGAGTGCGTGCGTTTCAGAGAGGGCCGTGTAGTGACGCCTCCGAAAAGCGTACGGCCGGCGCCCAGCACGATCGGGCAGAGGACAATCTGGAATTCGTCGATCAGCCCGGCCTCGGTGAACTGCGAGATTATCGAGCCGCTCCCCATAATGACCATGTCGTCGCCGGCCTGCTCTTTCAGCGTTCGCATCTGGGCGACGATATCCCCTTTAACGATCTTCGTATTGCTCCACGCCGCGCGCTCCATCGTGTTGGAAAACACAATTTTCTCCGCGCTGTTCATGCGTTCGGCTACGACAGGGTTGCGTTCCATCGCCATCGGCGTCGGCCAGAACTTGACCATCAGATCATAGGTAACACGGCCGAACACAAGGGTGCCGCCGCCTCGCGCATTGCTTTGCGTGAACTCGTTGAATTCAGCATCAGGCTGGTGAGCCCAGCTCATATCGCTGTTCGTATCGGTGAAATAGCCGTCCAGTGAAATGTTGTTGAAGACGTACAGCCTCCGCATAGTTCTCACTCCATCATGGTTTTCAGGTATTCGGCCAGACCGTCATTGCTGGCCGCGATCGGGCGGCTGAAGCCGAAGCCGACCGCGGCATCGCGGTCTTCCATCGACAGGAATCGCGCTACCATCGTCCAGCGTGTCTTGCCGCCCAGGTCGTCGAACGTAACGGTTGTGTGCGAGGCCGGTGGGCCTTCGTTACGCCTGCCGTAGTCGGTGTGCTGCCAGACGAGGCGTGACGGTTTTTCCACCTCAACGAAGACAAAAGCGAGATGCAGGTCGCGCCCGTCTGGAAACCGCATCACATGGTTCCAGAGGCCACCCGGACGCACGTCCATTTCGCAAACGGGATTGGAGACCCCGGGACCGCCCCACCATCGCCGCACATGTCGGGGTTCGGTCATCGCCTGCCAGACCAGATCGCGTGGCGCATCGTACAGGCGGGTCATGATGATCGTCGGCTCCCCGTGCGGGACTTTGGTCTGCGTATTCATTTTGATTTCGTTCCGTGCTGCTCGCCCTGCATTGATTTGAGGTACTCGCCGAGACTGTCGAGGTTACGCTCCCAGAACTCCCGGTAGTTTTCTGCCCAATCGGCCACTGCCTGCAGTGGCGCGGCTTCGAGATGACACGGCCGCCACTGGGCCTCGCGGCTGCGCGAGATGAGGCCGGCGCCCTCCAGCACCTTCAAATGCTTTGAAACAGCGGCCAGGCTCATGTCGTATGGCGCCGCGAGTTCGCCCACTGTGGCATCGCTCCTGCGGAGGCGTGCCAAGAGGCCGCGCCGCGTGGGATCGGCGATCGCGAAGAGCGTGGTGCTGAGAGCGTCAGTCGGCATCTTGTATTTAACCATACAGTTGATAACTATTTGGTTTAATACAGCGCTCTGATCGCCAGGTCAACCGATAAAACTGAGATTCTCCAGATCGTCGTGGGAATAAACCAGGGGCTGGTGGCGTATTGCACCCACAGGACCGTAAGTCTGTGAGACGGATCGGGGATGAGGGTAAAGTCATCTGATGAAGTGGAGAAGGCATCTCCATGTTCTTCGGCGCGCGCACTCTCGTCCTGATCCCGGTATTCACGGCGCTTCCGGTCTTTATCTGCAATTTTATTTGGAATCGATTGGTATCTGATATGCTGAACAGGTTCGAAGGTACTGCCGGCCGTGGTCCCCGTGTGGAGGCGATTGCCAGGCAGCGTATCGCGTACAGGAATTTGCCGCTGGCGGAGGAGATCGCGGACGTGATTGAGCTCAAGGCCGTGCCGGCCGGGACGGCGCTGATCGAGCAGGCCGATACGGATGCCGATTTCTTCCTCATCTTCGAGGGTGAGTTCAATATCCTGGTCGATGGCGCGGTAGTGGCGAAGCGGGGCGCCGGCGAGCATGTCGGCGAGATCGCCGCCATCCAGCCGGAGCTGAAGCGCACGGCCACCGTCGTCGCCAAGTCCGACGCCGTCGTCGGCCGGCTGAGCGAGGCGATCTTCACCGATGTCGGCAACCGCCACCCCACCGTCTACAAGGCGATCGCCCAGCAGCTCGCCTGGCGGCTGATGCAGCAGAACCGGCCGGCCGGCTGAGGGGCCTTTAGTCCGTCGTTCCCGCGAAGGCGGGAATCCAGAGCCAAAAGCCGAAGAGGAAACACCAAGGCGCCAAGGGCACCGAGAAGAAACCTGCTTCCTGGCTTTAACTTGGTGCCTTGGCGTCTTGGTGTTTCAATTTTCTGGATTCCCGCCTTCGCGGGAATGACGGCGGTGGGATGGGTTGCTCGCCCCTCACACCGCCACCCGTATCTCCCGATACCCCCGCGTCAGCGGCAGGGCGCTGGGTTCGATGTCCGGCTCCTCGTCGATCAGGCGGGCGTTGGGGAAACGCGCGAAGAAGCGTTCGATGGCGATCTGGGCTTCCAGGCGGGCCATGGCGGCGCCGATGCAGGAATGGATGCCGGAGGCGAAGGCGATCGAGGCGCCCTGGTCGCGGCCGATATCCAGGCGGTCGGGGTCGGTGAAGCGGTTGGGATCGCGGTTGGCGGCGCTGATCAGGCCGGCCACCAGCTCACCCGGGCCGATAGTGACATCCCCCATCACGATCTCGGTTGTGGTGATGCGCGGGATCGTCATCTGCACCGGCGGGTCGTAGCGCAAACACTCCTCGGCCGCGCGCGGCAGCAGGGCGGGGTCGGCCTTCAGCCGCGCCTGTTCCCCGGGGTGGCGCAGCAATTCATAGACGGCTGACGCGATATGATTGCGGGTATTGTGAAAGGCCGCGCCGATCAAGGTGCTGACGGTGCCCTGCAGCTCCTTGGCATCCAGATTGCCCGCCCGATGTTCGCGCACCAGAGTGCTGACCAGATCGTCGCCCGTGCCGTCCTTGCCCGCCACCAGCCGCTCGGCATAGTCGCCGAAAGCAGCCGCTGCCGCGTCGGCCTTGGCCTGCATCTGCGGCGTGCATTCGGGGTGGACGCCCTCGACCAGCCCCTCGGCCCAGTCCCGGCACTGCACCTGGTCCGCCTCACCCACGCCGCCCAGCAGGTGGCAGACCACGGCCACCGGAATGTCGTTGGCGAAATCGAACACCAGGTCGCCGCCGCCCTCATGCGCCATCCGGTCCAGCAGCCGGTCGACCAGATCCCGGCAATACTGCGCCAGCCCGGCCATCACGCGCGGGGTGAAATAGGGCGCCACCACCTTGCGGATGCGGGTGTGGTCGGGCGGGTCGATGAAGGGCAGCATGCGCTTGAACAGCTCCAGCGCCGGGCTGCCGGCAAAACGCGGATCCTGCCCCCGCCGCACCGTGTCGAACCCGATGCGCAGGGTCGGCCCGCGATAGACCTGTTCCACCGACGCCGCGTCGCTGACCAGCCAGAAGCCGCGGTTCGTGCGATGGACGGGGGCGATTTCCCTCAGTTTGGAGGCTACCGGATAGGGATCGCGGACAAAGGGAGCATCGAGGAGGAGGGCGACGAGCGTGTCGGGGTTGTCGGGCAGGCTCATTGGTAGTTCTTCCCCTTTGTTTTGTAGAGCGGAGTGTACCGAAAAGCCCTTCTCCCGCAACGCGGGAGAGGGGTTATTGAGAGGGCCACCTATCGACCCCCGCCAGGTCCAGCGCCCGGCCCCTTCCTCAACTCCGCAGATTCAGCTTTACGCCGCCTCGCCCAAGGTCAAACTGCATCCAACCATGCAGGGGAGGGGATATGTCCGTTTCGATACCGGCCTTCGCGTCGGGCCGGAAACAGCTGCTGATCGACGGGAAGTTCCAGGATTCCGTCTCCGGCAAGACATTCGAGACGCGCAATCCGGCGACCGGGGAGCTGCTGGCCACCGTCGCCGAGGGCGATTCCGCCGATATCGATCTGGCCGTGGCCGCCGCGCGCCGCGCCTTCGAGGGGCCATGGAGCAAGGTCAAACCCTATGACCGCCAACGCATCCTGCTGCGCTTCGCCGACCTGGTGGAGCGCCACATCGAGGAGCTGCTGACGCTCGACACGCTGGACATGGGCGCGGTGCTGGCCATGTCGCTCGGCGGGCGCGGGCGCATCCCCTCCATGATCCGCTACTACGCCGGCATGGCCCAGGCGCTGACCGGCGACACGATCCCCAATTCCGCCGCGGCCGAGATTTTCACCTATACGACGCGGGAGCCGGTGGGCGTGGTCGGCGCGATCATCCCGTGGAACGGGCCGATCGGAATGGCGATCTGGAAGCTGGGGCCGGTGATCGCCACCGGCTGCACCGCCGTGTTCAAGCCGGCGGAGGACACGCCGCTGACCGCTTTGCGCCTGGGCGAGCTGCTGCTGGAGGCCGGGCTGCCCGAGGGCGTGGTCAATATCGTGCCCGGCTATGGCGCCACCGCCGGCGCCGCGCTGGCCGCCCATATGGATGTCGACAAAATCACCTTCACCGGATCGCACCTCACCGGCCAGAAGATTGTCCAGGCCTCGGCAGGCAACCTGAAGCGCGTGTCGCTGGAACTGGGCGGGAAATCGCCCGACATCGTCTTCGCCGACGCCGATCTCGACATGGCGGTGCCGGGCGCGGCGATGGCGGCTTTCGCCAATTGCGGCCAGATCTGCACCGCCGGCACCCGCCTGTTCGTAGAGCGCAAGATATTCGACGAGTTCACCCACCGGGTCGCCGAGTTCGGCAACAACCTCAAGATCGGCAACGGCCTGGACCCCGACACCAAGATCGGGCCGCTCGTCTCGCAGCGGCAGCTCGAACGGGTCACCGGCTATATGGAGATCGGCAAGCAGGAAGGCGCACGGGCGCTCTCGGGCGGCCACCGCGTCACCGACGGCGATCTGGCCAAGGGCTTCTTCGTCAAGCCGACCGTGTTCACCGACGTCCATAACGACATGCGGATCGCGCGGGAGGAGATATTCGGGCCGGTGATCTCGGCGATCCCGTTCGACGATATCGACGAGGTGATCCGCGGCGCCAACGCCACCCAGTTCGGCCTGGGCAGCGGCGTGTGGACCCGCGATGTCGGCAAGGCCCACCGCATGGCCAAGGCGATCCGCGCGGGCGTGGTCTGGGTCAATTGCTACAACATCGCCGACCCGGCCGTTCCCTTCGGCGGCTACAAGATGAGCGGCTACGGCCGCGAATCCGGCCGGGCGCAGTTCGACGACTATCTGAATACGAAGTCGGTGTGGATACGCACCGCTTAGGATCAAGAGTTTATCCGCAGATTACGCAGATTAACGCAGATTTATGAATTTGGTCGCTGCGCGGCTTACGCCGCCGAAGGCGGTAACATTCAGATTAATCTGCGAAATCTGCGAAATCTGCGGACAAATAAATCCTGGCATCCCGCCTGCGCGGGAATGACGGAAAAGGGGAGGGGAAGACATGAAAGCAGCCGTCAGCCGGGAGCCTTACCAGATCGCGATCGAGGAGCTGGACGATCCCATCCCACGCTCGCGCGAGGTGAAGATCAAGCTGGAGGTCACCGGCATCTGCGGCAGCGACTTGTCGCTGTTCAAGGGCAAGCTGAAGATCCCGCGCCCTGTCGTGCTCGGCCATGAAGGCACCGGCACCGTGGTCGCGCTCGGGCCGGACGTGACGAGCCTCAAGGTCGGCGACCGGGTGGTCTGCACCATCATCGGGCATTGCGGGCAGTGCTTCCAGTGCAAGCGCGGCGACTATGCGCTCTGCGAAAACGCGCCGATGTTCTCCGGCGGCATGCTGGACGGCACCACCCGGCTGACCAAGGGCGGGGAGAAGATCCACCAGATCTCCTACCAGGGCTCCTTCGCAGAATATTCGATCGTGCCGGAAATCTGCGCCATCAAGGTGGGTGAGAAGACCAGGTTGGCCGATGTCGTCGGCCTCGCCTGCGGCGCCTCGACCGGGCTGGGCGCGGCGATGGTCCGCGTGCCCGTCGAGGCGGGCAGCAATGTCGTGGTCTATGGCGCGGGCGGGGTCGGCCTGTCGGTCATGATCGGCGCCAAGGCGAACGGCGCGGCCAGGATCATCGCGGTGGATATCAACCCGGCCAAGCTGGAAACCGCGAAGTCACTGGGGCTGGCTACTCATACGGTGCTGGCCGGAACCGACGATACCAGGGCCTTCGTGATGGCCGAGACCGGGCGCGGCGCCGACTACGCCTTCGACGCCGTCGGCCTCTCCAGCACGACGGAAGAGGCGATGACGGTCCTGCGCGCCGGCGGCGAGGCGGTGGTCATCGGCCATGCCGACGGCAAGATCGAGGCGACCATCGATACCGTCCATTTCCTGCGCCAGAAGAAGTTGACCGGCACGTTCGGCGGCTCGATCGACCCGCATGTCCACATCCCGCATTTCATCGAAATGCACGAAAGCGGCAAGATCGACCTCTCCTGCCTGATGGACCGGCAATACCGCCTGGAAGACCTGCCCCAGGCCTTCGAGGACCTGTCGGCGGGGCGGATCACACGGGGCTGTGTCGTTTTCGACTGAGGCGGGTCAGGCGGTGTGGGTCGGCCTCGGCGCGCCACGCAGCGAGAGATATTCCCGCTGCATCTCCGGCGTCAGCACCTCGACCATCCGCCAGCCTTCGATCCACAGCTCGATGACGCCGAAGGCCCCGCCGCGCTTGCGGTACTTGGCCGGCCAGCCTTCGCGGCCGGCGATTGCCATGATCTGGTCCATGGTCATCTCGGTGCCGATCGCCAGATGGGTGGGCGAATGCGGCCGGGGCGCGCCGCCGTCCGCGCCCTGGGCATCGCCGTTGGTTTCGACCAGCTCTGTGCCGCGCGGGTAGACCTCGATCAGGTTGTTGCGCTCGTCCCCGGCGATGGCCATCCAGCTGCCGACCGCAACCGGCGGGAAGGGCACGGCCCGCCCTTTCCAGATTTCGGCGAACACCTCCGCGACATGCTTCGGATTGTCGGCGTCGATCGATACGTGGAACAGCATGGCGCCCCCCCTGTCTGAAATCAGTCCGGTGTCTTGAACAGCGCGTTCATCGCCTCCAGATGGGCGGACTTCGCCTTGATCGCCACCTCTGCTCGCGCGATTTCGGCCTGCAGCGCGGCGACGTATTCTTTCAGATCGCCGACCGACATGTCGTCCAGCGGCTTCGGCTTCTTCACCTTATTGCGGGGTTCCAGGTCTTCGAAGTCCATGGCGCTCCTCCTTACTTCCGGGGCGGCAGGATAACATTGGCGACCGCCTCGCTGCGCGGCATATGCGACATGCGGCGGTAGGCCTCGTCCTGGTTCTTCGCGCCGCCCACCACCCAGACCGGGCCGTCGGCGATATGGTTGATGCCGTCTTCGGCCACGTCCTCCGGATCCTCCGCCGCGCTGATGTCCCAGCCCAGGCGCACCATCGCCGGGGTGGCGGTGAAGTTCACGTTGAGGTGCAGCACATCGACCCCGAACGGCTTCAGCTCATACCACAGCGCCTCGCTGAAGATGCGGCTGAAGGCCTTGGACGCGGAATAGTGGGAGATCATCGGCGTGCCGACATAGCCGGCCAGCGACCCAACCAGCACCAGTCCGCCTTTGCCGCGGCTCTTCATCAGCCCGCCGAAATGATGGGTGAACTCCATCTGGCCGTCCACATTCATCGCGACGACCTTGCGCGCCAGCTCGATATCCACGTCGGGGAAGACGCCGCGGGTCAGGTTGGCCCCCGCCATATAGAGCATGAACCCGATTTCCACCGGATCGGTCAGCCGCCGCACCGCCGCCAGCGCTTCGCGCGGCTTGCTGACATCGGTGGACAAGGTCAGCACCTGCACGCCCAGCTTGCGGATCAGCGCCGCCGTATCCTCCAGCTCCTGCGGTTTGCGCGCGACAAGCACAAGGTTCAGCCCGCGCTCCGCCAGCTTGCGGGCGAACGCCGCGCCGATCCCCTCAGAACCGCCGATCACCAGCGCCCAGGGGCCGTATTTCTTGAGAAAGCTGTCGGGCATTTCGATCCTCCTAAATGCTATCGCCAGAAAAGCCCCTCGAGGGGCTTTTACTCCACCCCCCGCCGCAGCAGCGCCCGTGCCTCCGCGTCCCCATTCAGCACGCGGTTGGTACGATATTTCACCCGCCAGCCTTGGGGTGTGCGGACGAATTCCCAGCGGTTGGCGCCCACGCGCCAGATGCGGAAATTGTCGCCGTCGCGGCGGTAGAGGCGGGAGTATGAGGTGCCGACCGCCGTGTCGCCGTCGATCTTCAGGTGCGGCAGGCCGATGACATGGCCGGCGCCGCCCTGGATGATCTCCTGATGATAGGGGCCGCGCACCATGTCGGCGATGGCCGCCCGGCTGTAGGCCGCCCCGGCCGCGCCTTCCTTCATCGGCGTGCCCTCGGCCGGTTTCGGGCCGCCGCCCCAGTCATAGACGCCGTCCTCGGTCCACAGCGCCGAAGTCGCCTCGGCGTCGCCGCTATCGACCAGCGGACCATAGGCGCTCATCAACTGATAGAGCGCGACCTGGTCTTCCAGATCGTGGACCTTGGCCTCCAGCGCGGCCAGGCGCGTCTCAATATCGCTCATGCCAACCTCGTCAGTGCCGATTTGTCGAACGGCGCCAGTGTTTCGCCGGCCCGCACCCGGGCACTCCAGGCCGGATCGGCCAGCATGCCGCGGCCGACCAGGATCAGGTCGAACTCGCCGTTGTTGAAGCGCTCCAGCACGCGGTCGAGATTGTCCAGCGCCTGGGTTTCCTCGCCGGCGAACATCTGCTCAAGCCGGTTGTTGAGGCCGATGCCGCCGACCGTGCTGGAAATCTTGCCGGTCAGCTTCTTGGCCCAGCCGGCGAGGTTGAGGTCGGAGCCTTCGAAGGCCGGCGTGTCGAACCCGCGGATCGAGGCGTCCAGAATGTCCACACCGGCATCGGCCAGGGCGTTCAGTATCTCGCCCAGCTCTTCCGGCGTCTGGCCCAGCCTGGCCCAGTAATCCTGCTGCTTGTGCTGGCTGAAGCGGAACATGATCGGCTTGCCCGGCCCGATCTCGCGGCGGATGGCACGCACGATCTCGGCGCCGAATTCCGCCCGCTGGCGATGGTTGCCGCCCCAGCGGTCGGTGCGCCTGTTGGTCTCGTGCCAGAAGAAGCTGTCGATCAGATAGCCATGCCCGCCATGGAGCGCGATGCCGTCGAAGCCGACGCCGATCGCGTTCTTCGCTGCCCGTGCGAAGGCGGCGATCACGTCGGCGATCTCTTCGTCCGTCATCGGCCGGGTGGGCGCGATGACGCTGTCTATATAATCCTGCGGCAGCGAATGGTGCCCGACCGGTCCCCACAGCCCCGACGGGCGGCGCCCCGGCAAATGCGGGTGGGTGGGGGATTTGCGGGCATCGCGCAGCACGCCCTGGTGCCACAGCTGCGGAAAGATGCGGCCGCCGGCTGAATGGACCTCATCCACCACCCGCTTCCAGCCGGCCAGCGCCGCCGCGCCGTACATCACCGGAATATTGGGGCCGTCCAGCGCCTCCGGGTCCTCGACCCCGGTGCCCTCGGTGACGATCAGCCCGGCCCCGCCCTCGGCGCGGCGGCGGTAATAGGCGGCGACATCCTGGGTCGGCACCCCGCCGGGCGAGAATTGCCGCGTCATCGGCGCCATGACGATCCGGTTCTTCAAGGTCAGGTCGCCGACCGTAAGCGGGGTGAAGAGGGGGCCGTGCCGGGTGTCGGTCATGAATTCTACTTATCGTAATAGGATTGGAAATCGGGCGTGGAATCGACGCGCAGCCGGGCCAGCACGCGGGACTTGATGAACCAGGCGCCGCCGATCTTCTCATAGGTCTCGTGGTAGTGGCCGAAGCCGCGCAGGTGCTCGGTCATGTCACCGTTTTGCCACCACAGCAGGTCCTCCATCGCCCAGACGCCCTTGGCGGTCGTCGGGCCGGTGATTTCGATCTCCGGCGTGTGGGCGTGGTGCACGGTGGTCAGCTTCACCTTGCCGTCGACCACCTTCCGGATCATCTCCAGGATTTGCTGCTTGCCGCGAGCGATGCTGCCGGCCGGCTTGTGCTGCTCGGGCAATGTGCCGAAGCTGTCCAGCGTGGCGTCGGGCGCGTGGCAGGTGTCGTAGAGCGCCCAGTCCTTGGTATCCATGGCGCGGATGCGGCGTGCCATCAGCGCCTTGATCTCCTCCACGGCGAACAGCGTTTCGGCGTCTGTCATTTCCTTCCCCAGCCGTTGTATGGGTAGCAATCTGCTTTCCCCCGAATGAATGCGCAATCAGTTTCGAGGCTCCAAATGGCCGCTCCACTCCCCGCCGAGATGACGGTGATCGAGATCAGCACCCCTGGCGGGCCCTATGTGCTGATGCCGGTCAAACGCCCCGTGCCGAAGCCGGCGCCGGGCGAACTCCTGATCGCGGTCGCGGCCGCGGGGGTCAACCGGCCCGACCTCATGCAGCGCCAGGGCAACTATCCGCCGCCGCCCGGCGCCAGCGACATTCCAGGGCTTGAGGCTGCCGGCACGGTCGTGGCGCTGGGCGAGGGCGTGACCGGCTTCAAGGTCGGCGACGAAGTCTGCGGTCTGCTGGCGGGCGGCGGCTATGCCGAGTACGTGGCCGTGCCCGCCGTGCAATGCCTGCCGCTGCCCGAGAGCCTGACGATGGTCGAGGCAGCGGCGATACCGGAGACGCTGTTCACCTGCTGGACCAATCTTATTGACGGCGGGCAGTTGAAGGCCGGGGATACGGTACTGATCCATGGCGGCGCATCCGGCATCGGCACCACCGGCATCCAGCTCGCCAAGGCGCTCGGCGCCACGGTCTTCGTGACGGCGGGCTCGCCGGGGAAATGCGAGGCGTGCCGCAAGCTCGGCGCCGATCTCGCCATCGACTACAAGGCGGAGGATTTCGTCGCCGCCGTGAAGCAGGTCATGGGCAAGCGCGGGGTCGATGTCGTGCTCGACATGGTGGGTGGGGATTATGTCCGCCGCGATATCGAAATCTTGGGGACGGGCGGCCGGCACGTCTCGATCGCCGTCCAGGGCGGGATCGAGGCCACGATCCCGATTTTCAAGGTGATGCAGAAGCGCCTGATCCTCACCGGCTCGACGCTTCGGCCGCGCAGCCCGGCCGAGAAGGGCAGGATTGCCGAGGCGCTGCTGAAGACCGCTTGGCCGATGATCGCGGCGGGAAAGCTCAAGCCGATCATCCATGCGACCTTCCCGCTTAATAAGGCCGCCGAGGCGCACAGGGTGCTGGAAAGCGGCGATCACATCGGAAAGATCGTATTGACGGTGAGTTGAGCTACCGAAATATAAAAAAATGCTGGAAAAATGGCCGCTAAGCCGCCAGATGTGACATACACACCGCCCGGGTTCGGGCGGACTCGCGATTCACCCTACAAGACCCGTCCCTTTCGGGCCCGGCGCACCCAGGCCGGCCAAAGAAGAGAAGACTAAGGATTTACTATGGCTAGTCCGTTGATGCCGAAGGCGACCGCCGTCTGGCTGGTCGAGAATACCGGCCTGACATTCGACCAGATCGCTGAGTTCTGCGGCCTGCATCGCCTGGAAGTTCAGGGCATCGCCGACGGCGAGGTCGCGGTCGGCATGGTGGGCCTCGACCCGGTTGCCGGCGGCCAGGTGACCCAGGAAGAGATCGAGCTTGCCGAGAAGGACCCGGCGCACAGGCTGCAGCTTGTCACCAAGGACCTGCCGGCCCCGTCCAAGCGCGGCAAGGGCCCGCGCTATACCCCAGTGACCAAGCGCGGCGACAAGCCCGACGCCATCGCCTGGCTGCTGAAAAGCGCGCCCAACCTGTCCGATACCCAGATCGGCAAGCTGATCGGCACGACCAAGACCACCATCCAGGCGGTCAAGAGCCGCACGCATGAGACGAGCGCGACCTTGAAGCCGCGCAGCCCCGTAATGCTGGGCCTCTGCACCCAGGCCGAGCTTGACGACGCCATGGCCAAGGCCCGCAAGCGCACCGGCAAGCCCGACCCGGAGCCCGAAGTCTTCGAAAGCGAAGAAATCGTCGCCTGACGAACAAAACGGCGCCTTCGGGCGCCGTTTTTATTTTTATCCGCAGATTTACGCAGATGAACGCAGATTAAATCCGGCTGCTGCCGCCTTCGGCGGTTGAAGGCCGCGCAGCGGGAAAATCATAATCTGCGTCCATCTGTGGATAAAAACTTCTTCAATTCGGCGCCGGCTGCGCCCCTCGGATCAGCCGCCCCGGCAAGGCGCCCGTCGCCGCGTCATGCCTGATGGTGACCTCGCCGTTCACGATCACCGCGTCATACCCGCTGGCCCGCTGCATCACACGGCGGCCGCCGGCGGGCAGGTCGTAGACCATCTCCGGCAGCTCCAGCCGCAGCCTCTCGAAATCGATCACATTGATATCGGCGCGATAGCCCGCGGCAATGCGGCCCCGGTCGTTCAGGCCGTAGAGATCGGCATTGTCGCTGGTCATCGTCTTGACCGCCTGCTCGATCGGGATGCGCGGGCCGCTCGACCTGTCGCGGACCCAGTAGGCGAGCATCAGCGTCTGGCCGCTGGCATCGCAGGCGATGCCGCAATGGGCGCCGCCGTCACCCAGGCCATAGACGCTGGCCGGGTGGGTCAGCATGGCGTGGATATCGTTGAGGTTGAAGCGGAAATAGTTGGTGAACGGGAACATCAGCAGGTTGCGCCCGCCGGCCGCGGTCAGGAAATCGTAGGCATATTCCTCCGGCGTCACGCCGGCGCGCCCTGCAAGGCCGGCGATCGTATCCTCCGGCTTGGGCTCGAAATCGATCGGCTCGGCCACCGGCAGCATGTTGCCGAAACCGGTATAGACGAAGGCCGACAGCGGATGGTCGTACGCGCCGTTGGCCTCGGCCAGGATCGCGGCACGCAGCGCCGGGTCGCGCAGCCGCGCGACCTTCTCCGTCAGCGGCAGCTTCGCGATCGGCTGATAGCTCGGGCGGGTGGAGAAAGGGTGGTTGGGGCTTTCCAATCCGAACAGCACGCCGGTCGGGCGGTTGGCCACCTGCGGGTAGAGCGGCACGCCGGAATCGCGCAGTTCGCCCGAACGATCCAGCATCACCTGCCAGCGGTCGAGCTCGGTATGGGTCTGGACCACCGAGAACACGACCGGGCGTCCGGTCGCGGCGGCGACATCGCCCATCCAGTCGATCTCGGCATGGGCTTCCGCCGTGGCTTCGCCGTCCATGCCGCGCGGCACGACCTCGAACACGCCGGTGCCGAGCTCCTTCAGCACGCCGGCCAGCGCGGCCAACTCCTCCCGGTTGGCGAAGGTGCCGGGCACGATCTCCCCGGTCGAGGTGCGATGGGCCAGGATGCGCGAGGTCGACACGCCCAGCGCCCCGGCTTCGATGCCGTCGCGCACGATCTGTTCCATCCGCGTAAGGTCGTCGGCGGTCACCCGCTCGTCATTGGCGCGCCCGCCCATCACATAGGCGCGCACCGCCGCGTGCGGCACATGGGTCCCGACATCGACCATCCAGCGCCGCTGGCCCAGCACGTCGAGATATTCGGGAAAACTCTCCCAGCCCCAGGTGATGCCCTCGGCCAGCACCGTGCCGGGTATATCCTCAACGCCTTCCATCAGCTCGATCAGCGCCTGCTCGCCGCCGGGTTTCACCGGCGCGAACCCGACCCCGCAATTGCCGACCACCACCGTGGTCACGCCATGCCAGCAGGACGGCGCGAGCTGCTGATCCCAGGTCGCCTGGCCGTCATAATGGGTATGCACGTCGACGAAGCCGGGGGTGACGATTTTCCCGGTGGCGTCGATGGTCTCCTTCGCCGGGCCGTCGATCGTGCCGATCTTGGCGATTCGTCCATCATTGACGGCGATGTCAGCGGTGAAAGGCGCCGCGCCGGTGCCGTCGACGACGGTGCCGCCCCGGATGATGAGGTCGTACATGCTTCCTCCCGATCTTCGCCGCCTTCGGGCGGTCGTGGGGAGGAGGGTATCCTCGATCCTCAGTGTCGAGAAGATTTTCCTATTCCGTCATTCCCGCGTAGGCGGGAATCCAGAATCTTAACGCAGAGGACGCGGAGGTTTCGCTGAGGGCGCAGAGAAGGAGGTCTCATATCCTCTGCGACCTCTGCGAAACCTCTGCGCCTTCCGCGTTAAAATTTTCTGGCCCAACATCTCCTGGATTCCCGCCTTCGCGGGAATGACGAACCTATGAGATTGCCTACCCCCGCCCCGGAATCGTCAGCCCGCGCTGGACCGCCGGCCGCGCCAGGGCGCGCTCCAGCCAGCCCGGCACATGCTTCAAGCTGTCGAAATCGACCAGTTCGCGCGCCTCATAGAAGGTGATCAGGTTTCGCACCCAGCCGATCATCGAGATGTCGGCGATGGTGTAGTCGTCGTCCATGATCCACTGGCGACCGTCCAGCCGCGTGTCGAGCACGCTGAGCAGCCTTTTCGATTCGTCGCGGTAGCGTTCCAGCGGGCGCTTGTCCTCGTAAGCCTTGCCGGCGAATTTGTGGAAGAAGCCGACCTGGCCGAACATCGGGCCGATGGATGCCATCTGGAAGAACACCCACTGGATGGTTTCCCAGCGCCGGATCGGATCGGCGGGGATGAACTGGCCGGTCTTCTCCGCCAGATACATCAGGATGGCGCCGGATTCGAACAGGCCGATAGGTTTGCCGCCCGGGCCGTTCGGATCGACGATCGCCGGGATTTTGGCGTTGGGATTGAGGGCGCGGAATTCCTCCGTATGGCTCTCGTTCTTCATGATGTCGACCAGATGCGGCTCGTAAGCCAGGCCGGTCTCCTCCAGCATGATCGACGCTTTCACGCCATTTGGTGTGGGCAGCGAATAGAGCTGGATGCGGTCGGGATGCTGGGCCGGCCAGCGGCGGGCAATCGGGAAGGCCGAGAGGTCTGACATGAAGTCTGCTCCGTAAGCGATTGAGGCCGCTCACAATCCCGGCAAAGTGGGGGAGCGTTCGGCGGCGCGGGCGAGGTCGTCAGGCATGATATGGGTGACGATGAAGCCGTGCCTAGTCATCTCTTCGGCGATGATGCTGCGATGGCACTGCGTCCAATGCGCCTCGGCGCACATCACGGCTACGTTCCAATCTAAGGTTATATCTTCAAGTCTTTTTAGAGAATTCTGAA
>Ga0207694_10000735_pt1 | contig 29452 bp, 26 predicted proteins | sample KBSC34metaG_FD_184353 | JGI IMG/M metagenome (GOLD analysis project Ga0207694, IMG submission 184353) | Corn rhizosphere microbial communities from Kellogg Biological Station, Michigan, USA - KBS C3-4 metaG (SPAdes) (version 2) | ecosystem: Host-associated > Plants > Roots > Rhizosphere > Soil... | reverse complement strand
CGGTCGCCCCGGGTGCGGGGAAATCGTCGGGCACGCGCTTGCGCAGCGGCACCGGCCCCACGGCGGTGAAGCCGATATGGCCGTCGACATCGGCATAGACGATGTTCTGCTCAGGCGAGCGCCACAATTTCAGCGCCGCCTGGAAGGACGGCCAGTCATGGGCGCGGTCCATGCCGCGCAGCGCCGCGACCGTCGTGTCGTCGGCGCCCAGCGCGACGAAGGACAGCGCCACCGCCTTGTCCTTGCCGACCGCGGCGGCGAGGTTCGGATCGATGTCGGAGATCACCGGCCCGTGCCGGGTCTGCCGTACCTTCAGGTGGATGTCGTCGCCGAAGCGAACCTTGATCACCTCGTCGCGGGTGGTGAACGCGGCCGCGCCGTCGGGCGTCTTGTACGTGCCGTCGGGCAGCACGTCCTCGACGAACAGGTCCTGTACGTCGCCGGCGGTGGTGGTGGCGCCCCAGGCGGCGCTGTCGTTATGGCCCAGCACCGTATAGGGCACGCCCGGAAAGGTGACGCCGGAGAGGCTGCCCTCGGGCGTCACGATCCTGACCATGTACCATAGGATCGGCGCCGACAGGGCGAGATGCGGATCGTTGGCCAGCAGCGGCTTGCCCGACTTGGTCAGTGTGCCGTCCACCACCCATTCGTTGGACGCGTGGCTCGGCCCGAGCTCGACCGGCAGGTGGCCGGCGAAGCGTTTCCAGTCGATGCCGGTCAGCGCCGCAAGCGTGGTCGCGCCGGTGACGGACGTGCCGGGGAACAGCTCCTTGAACACGTCCGGGGCCAGCCTGCTGACCAGCTCCGCCCGCAGCGCCTCCTCGCGGTAGTTCTCGGAAAGCTGCAGCGCCATCAGCCGGCCCCAGACCAGCGTGTCGGCCGGCTTCCACGGCTCTGGCGTGGCGTGCAGCAGCTGGAATTCGATCGGCAGCGGCGCGGCGGGATGCTGCAGATAGTCGTTCACCCCGGCGGTATAGGCGTCGATATCGGCGCGGACTTCGGGGTCGAGGGTTGCGTAATTCGCCTCGGCCAGGCGGTAGAATCCCAGCACCCGCATCTCCTCGTCGAAGCCGAGGCCGAGCTTGCCGACCAGCTCGGACAGGCGGCCCTGGCCGATGCGGCGCTGGGTCTCCATCTGCCACAGCCGATCGCGGGCATGCAGCCAGCCGAGCGTGCGGTAGGCGTCGCGCAGCGATCCCGCGAAGACATGCGGAACGTCGTTCTTGTCCCACACCAGATCGACCGGGGCGGCAAGCCCGGGCAGCTTGACCTCGCCGTTCATCGGGGGCGGCGAGAATTTCACCCAGGCGATGACGCCGCCCACGATCCCGGTGGGGATGAGCACGATCGCCAGCAGAAGCAGTGCCAGGCCAAGAAGGATACGGCGCGCACGGCGCATACGGACTCTCTCAACGTCCGGACTTGAGGCCTAGCGGCTTTGGCCTTAGCACGGGGCAGGGGTTTACCAATTGGGACACAGAAGAGCGTGGAACCGCGGGAACGGCAATATCTAGGTTTGAGCGCGGCGGGATTCCACCGCAATTGCTATTGGGAATGGGATTCCACTTTATCGAATGCGCCGGTCCTTGTCGCCGTGCACGGCCTGACCCGCAACGGCCGCGATTTCGACACAATTGCGCGGGTACTGACGGACCGTTTCCGGGTCGTCTGTCCCGACGTGGTCGGCCGGGGCAAAAGCGACCGGCTGCCGGACGGCGCGCTGTATTCCTATCCGCAATATCTGGCCGATGCCGCCGCGCTGATCGCACGGGTGGCGACCGGGCCGGTGGATTGGCTCGGCACCTCGATGGGCGGGCTGGTCGGCATGATGCTGGCGGCCCAGCCTTTGACCCCGATCCGGCGGTTGATCGTCAACGATGTCGGCCCCTTCGTGCCCAGGGAATCGCTGGAGCGGATCGGCACCTATGCCGGCGCCGATCCGCGTTTCCCCGACCTCGCCGGGCTGGAGGCCTATCTCCGCCGCGTCTATGCCGACTTCGGCAATCTGTCCGATGCCGATTGGGCGCATATGGCCCGCCATTCGGCGTGTCCCTTGCCGGATGGCGGCTTCGGCCTGGCCTACGATCCGGCGATTGCCGGTGCGTTCAAGGCCGGGCCGATCGCCGATGTCGATCTGTGGCCGATCTGGGACCGGATCCAGTGTCCCGTGCTGGTGCTGCGCGGCGCCCGCTCGGACCTGCTGCTGCCCGGGACAGCGGCCCGCATGGCGTCGAAGGCGAATGTCACGCTGGTCGAATTCCCCGATTGCGGCCACGCCCCGGCGCTGATGGATGCGGTGCAGATCGGCGCGGTCCGCGACTGGCTCGATAGGACGGCGGCGTGAGTATCGCGATCCGCGAGGCGGGGCTGGGCGACGAGCATAGGTTGGCGCTCGTCGGTGCCGCGACGTTCCTGGAATCCTATGCCGGCGTGCTGCCGGGCGACGACATCATCGCCCACTGCGCCACCAAACATGCGCCCATGATCTATGAGGATTGGCTGATCGGCGGGGAGGCGCGCATCTGGCTGGCCGAGGCGGAGCAGGGCAGGGCCCCGGTTGGCTATGCGGTCATGGCTTTGCCCGATTTGCCGCTGCCGACCGGGCCGGACGACGCCGAATTGCGGCGGATTTATGTCCTGCACCGCTTTCATAAGGAAAAGGTCGGCTGGGCGCTGATGAAAACGGCCCTCGACGCCGCCCGCCGCACGGGCAGGCGCCGGATGCTCGTGGGGGTCTACGGCAAGAACGAGCGGGCTATCGCCTTCTACAAGCGAGTGGGATTCGTCGTAGTGGGGGAACGCCAATTCCAGGTCGGCGCGATGTTGCACGACGATCTGATATTGGCGTTAGCGCTCTGAGAGTTACGCAGTGGAGGCTTTCACCCCGCCTTCAGCCTTCTGGCCGCATCCAGCGCGCCGTAGGTCAGCACCGCGTCTGCGCCCGCGCGTTTGAAGCACAGCAGGGCTTCCAGCAGGGCCGGTTCATACTCCATCGCCCCAGCCTTGGCCGCGAATTGCAGCATCGCGTACTCGCCGCTCACGTGGTAGGCGAAGGTGGGCACGCCGAACGTCTCCTTCACCCGGTAGACGATGTCGAGATAGGGCATGCCCGGCTTCACCATCACCATGTCGGCGCCCTCGGCGATATCGAGCTCGATCTCGCGCAGCGCCTCGTCGCTGTTGGCGCTGTCCATCTGATAGGTGCGCTTGTCGCCTTTCAGCAGGCCGCGGGTGGAAAGCGCGTCGCGGAACGGCCCGTAATAGATCGACGCATACTTGGCGGCATAAGATAAAATTTGAACTTTATTGAATCCATTTCTATCGAGTGCTTCGCGAATCGCGCCGACTCGGCCATCCATCATGTCCGACGGGGCGACGATATCGACCCCGGCCTCGGCCTCGGCCAGCGCCTGCTGACACAAAATAGCCACAGTCTCGTCGTTCAGGATTTCGCCGTCGACCAGCAGCCCGTCATGGCCGTGCGTGGTGTAGGGATCGAGCGCGACATCGGCGATGAGGCCGATGCCCGGCACCTGGCTTTTCACCCGCGAGACGGCGCGGCCGAGCAGATTGTCCACTTTGAGCGCCTCGGCGCCGTCAGGGGATTTCAATTCCGGAGCGATCGCCGGGAACAGCGCAAGTGCCGGAATTCCTAGGCTTTCAGCCTCGGCGGCAACTTCCGTGGCCAGATCGATCGAAAGCCGTTCCACTCCTGGCATGGTCGAAATCGGCTCCCGCCGGTTCTCGCCGTCGACGATGATAATGGGTAAAATCAGGTCCGCTGAGGTGACGTTGTGCTCGGCGACGAGGCGGCGGCTCCACGCCGTCCGACGGTTCCGGCGCATGCGAACGGCGGGGAAAGTCATGGGTCTTACCTTTGATAGCTTGAGGAAAATTTGCCTCGATGTATTGACGATTCAAGGTAAAGTGTACTTCAAGGCATTGACGATTCGCGTGTCGGGAGAAAATCCGTGCGAGCCTATTACGAAACTATCCACATAATCGAACGCCTTCACCGCCAGTCCCTCGACGTGTTGAAGCTCGAACTCGATCGGCTGGGCATTCAGGACATCAACAATGTTCAGAGCCTGATCCTGTACAGCATCGGCAGCGATCAGCTGACCGTCGGGGAACTGACTCTACGGGGGTATTACCTCGGCTCGAACGTGTCCTACAACCTGAAGAAGATGGTCGAGGCGGGATATCTGGTCCAGGAGCGCTCGCTGCACGACCGGCGCTCGGTCCGCATCAAGGTGTCGCCCAAGGGCGCGGCGCTCAGGCTGCGTCTGGATGACTTTTTCGAGCGCGACGGCCGCCACCTGGTCGATGCCGGGCTGGGCCAGAAGGAGCTGGGGGCGCTGACTGAGGCGCTGAACAAGCTGGAGCGGTTCTGGGCCACCCAGACCGACCCGCAGCTGCGCGCGGGCTGACGGACGGCCGGATGCTGGGGAGGCATTTTGTACCTCCCCGATATGTTGTTTGCGCGGTGGTTTTAGCGCGCAAGGGGTGGTAGGTTCGCCGCCGACCGTCGACCTCGGAGTCCGGCGGCAAGGACGTTTCCTCGAGGACCCCCATGAGCCAAGCCTTCTTCACCGCCAGTCTCGCCGATGCCGACCGCAAGGTCGCCCATGCCATCGCCGAGGAGCTTGGTCGTGAGCAGGATCAGATCGAGCTGATCGCATCCGAGAACATCGTCTCGCTCGCGGTGCTGCAGGCCCAGGGCTCCGTGATGACGAACAAGTATGCCGAGGGTTACCCCGGCAAGCGCTATTACGGCGGCTGCGAGTTCGTCGACGTGGTCGAGCAGCTGGCGATCGACCGGGCGAAGGAGCTGTTCGGCTGCGCCTACGCCAACGTGCAATCCCATTCGGGCAGCCAGGCCAACCAGTCGGTGCTGCTGGCGCTGGTGAAGCCGGGCGACACCATCCTCGGCATGTCGCTCGATGCCGGCGGCCACCTCACCCATGGCGCAGCCCCTAACCTGTCGGGCAAGTGGTTCAACTCGGTCCAGTACGGCGTGCGCCGCCAGGACGGGCTGATCGATTACGACCAGGTCGAATCGCTGGCGCGCGAGCACAAGCCGGCGCTGATCATCGCCGGCGGCTCGGCCTATGCCCGCGCCATCGATTTCCCGCGCTTCCGCAAGCTGGCGGATGAGGTCGGCGCGCTGTTCATGGTCGATATGGCCCATTATGCCGGGCTGGTGGCGGCCGGCCTCTATCCCAGCCCTCTGCCCCACGCCCATATCGTCACCTCCACTACCCACAAGACGCTGCGCGGCCCGCGCGGCGGGCTGGTGCTGTCGAACGACGAGGCGATCGGCAAAAAGATCAATTCTGCCACCTTCCCGGGCTTGCAGGGCGGTCCGCTGATGCATGTCATCGCCGCCAAGGCCGTGGCCTTCGGCGAGGCGCTGACCCCGGAGTTCAAGACCTATGCGAAGGCGGTTCTGGACAATGCCCAGCTGCTGGCCCGAACCTTGAAGGAAGGCGGGCTCGATATCGTGTCCCAGGGCACCGACTGCCACCTGATGCTGGTCGATCTGCGCCCCATGGGCGTCACCGGCAAGGCCGCCGAGGCCAGCCTGGAGCGGGCCGGCATGACCTGTAACAAGAACGCCATCCCGTTCGACCCCGAGAAGCCGACCATTACCTCCGGTATCCGTCTGGGCTCACCGGCGGCGACGACGCGCGGCTTCCGCGCGGCCGAGTTCAAGCAGATCGGCGAGATGATCCTCGAAGTGCTCGCCGGCCTTGCGAAGAACTCCGACGACAACAGCGCCGTCGAGCAGCGCGTGCGCGGCAGGGTGGCCGAGCTCTGCAAGCGCTTCCCGATCTACCCGACGCTTTAAAGGACAACCGCCGATGCGCTGCCCTTTCTGCGGTAACGAAGACACCCAGGTTAAGGATTCGCGGCCGACCGAAGACAACGCCGCGATCCGGCGGCGGCGCATCTGCGGCAATTGCGGCGCCCGCTTCACCACCTTCGAAAGGGTCCAGCTGCGCGAGCTGACCGTGGTGAAAACCGGCAACGACCGGGAGCCGTTCGACCGCGAGAAGCTGCTGCGCTCGATGCGGATCGCGCTGCGCAAACGCCCGGTCGAGGCCGAGCGTGTGGAGCGTGTGGTGAATTCGATCGTCCGCCAGCTGGAAAGCTCGGGCGAGACCGAGATTCCGTCAAAGCAGGTGGGCGAGATGGCGATGCAGGCGCTGCTGCAGCTCGATCAGATCGCCTATATCCGCTACGCCTCGGTCTATCGGAACTTCCGCGAGGCGTCGGACTTCAACGAATTGCTCGACAGGCTTCCCACCGAGGATTGATCGATGGCTGATAGCTCAGCCGATCGTAAATTCATGCAGGCTGCGCTGGCATTGGCCGGGCGGGGCTTGGGCAATGTGTGGCCCAACCCGGCCGTGGGCTGCGTGATCGTCAAGGACGGCATCGTCGTCGGCCGCGGCTGGACCCAGCCGGGCGGCCGCCCCCATGCCGAGACCGAGGCGCTGGCCCGGGCCGGCGATGCCGCGCGCGGCGCGACCGCCTATGTCAGCCTCGAGCCGTGCAGCCATACCGGCCAGACCGGTCCCTGTGCCGACGCGCTGGTGGCGGCCGGCGTGGCCCGGGTGGTGGCCGCGATGGTCGATCCCGACGAACGCGTTTCCGGCAGCGGGCTTGCCCGGATGCAGGCGGCCGGCGTCTCGGTCGAGAGCGGGCTGATGGCCGCCGAGGCCGCGGCTCTCAATCGCGGCTTCCTGACCCGGGTCGGGCAGGGCCGTCCGATGGTGACCTTGAAACTGGCGGCGACGCTGGACGGGCGCATCGCCGCCCATAATGGCGACAGCCAGTGGATCACCGCGGAGGATGCCCGCGCTTTTGCCCACGGGCTCCGCGCCAGCCATGACGCCGTCGCCGTCGGCTCCGGCACCGCCGCCACGGACGATCCGCACCTGACCTGCCGCCTGCCCGGCCTGCCGCTGCGCCCGCCCGTCCGCATCGTGTTCGACAGCCGCCTGCAGCTGCCGCTGACCCGGCAGCTGATCGCCACCGCCCGCACGGTGCCGACCTGGGTCGTGACCCTGGCCGAGACGGCCGAGGAATCCGCCGTCGAGCGGGCCGAGGCGCTGCGGGACCTTGGCGTCGAGCTGATCACCACCGCGCCCAACGACAGCGGCCGCATTTCCGTTGCCGAGGCGCTTCAGGCGCTGGGGGAGGCGGGGCTGACCCGGCTGATGGTGGAGGGGGGCGGCAAGCTCGCCGCCTCGTTCCTGGCTGAAGGCATGGTCGATGAGATCGCCCTGTTCCGGGGGGCCTCGATCATCGGCGGCGACGGCATTCCCGCCATTGCCGGCCTGGGGCTGGACCGGGTCGCCGATGCGCCGCGCTTTCGCCTGACCGACAGCCGGCGGCTTGGAATCGATACGTTCGAGGCCTACAGCCGCGCCTAGCCCATCTTCGACAGGAACATCAGCGCCAGCAGCGCGATGGTCACGCCCTGCATGATCACGCGGGCGCGCATCAGCTTGTTGCCGTTGCGCTTGTTGAAGTCGCCGCCGCGAATCATGGTGATGACGCCGAACAGCAGGATGCCGAGCGTGGTCAGGGCGGAGATGATGACCAGCGTTTCAAGGATGCTCATAGGGTTCACAAGAGATTTGGGGCAGGTTCCGGTTTGGGCGTAGGCTCACCTCAAACCGGAGGTTGACCATGACATTGCTCCGCCATGTCGAGGCATGCAACCGCTTCGACCCTCGCGACTATCGCCGCTTCTGCATTTCGAGCTGCGCCACCGGCTGGATAAAGCCGGAAACTGCCAATTTTCTTGAGGCGCGAGGTCTGGCCAAGCGGACGGAGGACGGGGTCACGGTCCAGGGCGGCGGCTTCAACGCGGTCAGCGCCCGGCTGGCCGAGATCGTGGCGGCGCTGGACGAGGCCAAGCTGATGGCGCCCCGGCGCAATGAGATGACGCCGGTGTTGCGCAAATGGGGCGCCGGCCCCTGCGCCGAAATCGACCGCGCCGGCCTGCCCGGGCTGGGCCTGCCGGCTTTCGGCATCCATGTGAACGGGTTCGTCAATACCGACATGGGGTTGCATCTGTGGGTCGGCCACCGCGCCAGGGACAGGCAGGTTGCGCCGGGCAAGCTGGACCATCTGGTCGCCGGCGGCATCACCATGGGCTATTCCGCCGCCGAGACCGTGATAAAGGAGGCCGATGAGGAGGCGGGGCTGCCGGCCCAGATCGCTATGCGCGCAAGGCCGGTCAGCCAGGTCACCTACCGCCTGTCTTGCCCTGAGGGCATGCGCAACGACACGCTGTTCGTTTATGACCTGGAGCTGCCGCAGGGCGTCGTCCCCGTCGGCGCCGACGGCGAGGTCGAACGCTTCGAGCTGATGCCGATCGCCCGCGTGATCGAGATCCTGCGCGAGACCGACGACTTCAAGTTCAACGTCAACCTTGTCCTGATCGACTTCCTGGCCCGCCACGGCCTGCTCGACCCGGACAAGGAGCCGGACTATGCGGCGCTGATCAAGGGTCTCAGGCAGTAGCTATTTCCCGTCCCTGAAGGTCAGCGCCCAGCCGGACGGGCCGTTCGCAAGGGTCGCCGGGCGGTGAAGCTGCGGTTTCTCGTCGCCCTGCGAGAATGCCAGGTCCAGCTGGATGCCGTCATCCTTCCAGGCGACGAAATCCACCTCCTCGGCGCCGATCGTGTCCGGGGCGGTCCACAGTTTCTTCACCATATCGCCGTCGCGGCTCCACAGCGCGATCGTGCCGGTATCGCTGTCCTCATCGTTGCTGATCACCACCAGCAGGGCGCCGTCGGGCGAGAAGCGGGGAAGCTCGGTGAAGTCGGTCCGTGCCCCGGTCCTGTCGTCGATCAACAGGACCTTGCCGCCTTCGTCATAGCTTTGCGTGACGAGGAATGCATGCCGGCTGGGCAGATAGGCCAGCAGGGTGAAGTCATAGCAATTCAGCGGATCGGGATGGTCCTTGGCGCAGCCACTTTCGTCGTCGGTCAGCGTGACCGCGGCGCCTTTCTCCACGTTCAGGCGCAAGGCCGCGCCGTCGCGCTTTGCCCAGCCGCCCGACGCCGCGATCACATCCGGCTCCAGCGCGATCATCTTCTGCGGATCGTACTCGGCCGCGAATGCGGCGGTCAGCTGCGCGTCCTCGGCCTGCAGATCGGCGCGGGCCGCGGTACACGCGAGCAGCGGAACGAGGAAAAACGCAGCTTTCACAGCGGCTGACACGTCGCCATCTCCTTGACCTCTTCCGGCGTCTTTCCCTGCGCGCGCAACACGCGGATGCCGACCGCGCCGTCGCGTTTCGACAGGCGGGCGCCGTCCGCATTCGTCAGCAGGGGGTGATGGCAATAGTCCGGCGGGGCATAGCCGAGCAAGCCCTGCAGCAGCCTGTGGATGTGCGTCGACGGAAAAAGATCCTCGCCCCGCGTCACCAGCGTCACGCCCTGCAGTTGGTCGTCGACCGTGACCGACAGGTGATACGAAGTCGGCGTGTCGCGCCGGGCGATCACCGGATCGCCTTCGATGTCCGGCGTGGCGGCGACGGTCCCGGCGCGGCAGTCGCGCCAGGTCAGCGGTCCGGTAAGCGCGAGGCCGGCCGCGACATCCAGCCGGACGGCATAGGGCTGGCCGGCCGCGATCCGCCGGGCGCGGTCCTCACCCGAGCGGTGGCGGCAGGTGCCGGGATAGACCGCGCCCGGCCCGTGCGGGGCCGTCTGGGCGGCGGCGATATCCTTGCGCGAGCAGAAGCACGGATAGGTGACGCCCATCGCATCGAGACGATCCAGCACGGCGCGATAGTCGCCCATATGATCGGACTGACGGCGCACTGCGCCGTCCCAGCCTATGCCGAGCCAGGCCAGGTCCTCCAGGATCGCCGCCTCGAACTCGGGCCGGCTGCGGGCCGTGTCGATATCCTCGATCCTCAGCAGAAACCGCCCTTGCGCCTCACGCGCCGCGCGCTCGGCGATCAGGGCCGAGCAGGCGTGGCCCAGATGCAGATAGCCGGTCGGGCTGGGGGCGAAGCGGGTGACGATCATCGAGCGGTGTTTAGCAGCCGCTTCTTACATCGTCATTCCCGCTTTCGCGGGAATGACGGAACGGGAAAGGTTGTCGGTTGACTCCACCGCGCGCGCCAGCGACAAGGCCCCATGACCGACACAGACCTTCCCAAGCTCTCGGGCCCGTCACGTGCTCCCGCCGCCGGCGGCGCGCCGAAACAGCTCGTCATCTTCCTGCATGGCTACGGCGCTGACGGGGCCGATCTGATCGGCCTGGCGCCCTTCTTCGCCCAGGCGCTGCCCGGCGCCGAGTTCCTGTCGCCCAACGCGCCCGAGCGCTGCGACATGGGCTTTGGCTATCAATGGTTCAGCCGGGAGAATTTCGGCCCCGATCTTCTGCCCAAGGCTGTGCGCAAAGTGGCGCCGGTGCTCGACGCCTTCATCGACGATGCGCTCAAGGCGCGGAACCTGGCCTATGACCAGCTCGCCCTGATCGGCTTTTCCCAGGGCACGATGATGGCGCTGGACCGCACCATGCGGCGTGGCGACGCGGCTGCGGTTGTCGGTTTCTCCGGCATGGTCGCCGATCCGTCGGCGGCTCTGCCCAAGGCGGCCAGGCATCCGCCGGTGCTGCTGGTCCACGGCACCGCCGACCCGATTCTGCCGTTCGCCAGCCTGGGCGCGGCGGAACACGCCTTGACCACCGCCGGTTTCAAGGTCGAGACGCTGGAGCGGCCGGGTCTGGGCCATGGAATCGACCAGGAAGGCGCCACACGCGCCGCTCATTTCCTGGTCGAACACCTGTCCGCCTGATCATTTCACAGCAGACGATCCGGTTGTTTTCAGGCCGCGAATCGCATATTAGGGGCGCGTCTCTAGCAATGGCGTAGCTTACTGGCGGGGATGTGGAGATGACTCCACCACTCGAAAGTTGCCCGGCTCTCGTACTGAATGCCGATTTTCGGCCGCTAAGCTATTTTCCGCTCTCTCTCTGGTCCTGGCAGGATTCGATCAAGGCGGTTTTCCTCGATCGGGTGAACATCGTTTCGCACTACCAGCAGGTGGTGCGCTCGCCTTCGTTCGAGATGAAGCTGCCCAGTGTCATCGCGCTCAAGGAATACGTCCCTTCGGCGCGTCATCCGGCCTTCACCCGGTTCAACGTGTTCCTGCGCGACCGGTTCTGCTGTCAATATTGCGGCACGCCGTTCCCGACGCATGAGCTGACATTCGATCACGTCATCCCGCGCTCGAAGGGCGGGCGGACGATGTGGACCAACGTCGTCACCGCCTGTTCCTGCTGCAACCTGGTCAAGGCCAGCTTCCTGCCGCACGAATGCGGCATGCACCCGCTGCGCGAACCCTATCAGCCTACGGCCTTCCAGCTCCAAGAAAATGGCCGGGCGTTTCCGCCCGGTTTTTTGCATGAGAGCTGGCGTGACTTTCTGTATTGGGACAGCGAGCTGGATTCTTAAATCCGTTCGGCCGGTCAAATTCCCGTTTTCACGCCGCGCTCGATCGCGCCCATCATCGCCCGATAGCCGGGGGTCTTCCCGGCGCAGGAACGGCGCGAAGCACCCGTGCAATGGAACGTTATCTCGTGCGGGTGGAGGCGCCCGTTCACCACCGAGAAGGGCCCCCGCGATGGCCATGTCAGCTGCCAATCGAGCCGTGTGTTGGTTTCTGGGCGCCTGCGCTCTGATGCTGGCCTATTCAGCCGGTGCGCTGGCCAACCCGACGCCCGATATCCTGCACGAATTCAACCTCAAGGACGGGGCCGTTCCGCTCGCGGGCCTCGTCTGGGACAAGGGTGAACTCTATGGCACGACCAGCCGCGGCGGTAACACCGCGTGCCAGGGCGGCTATGGCGGCGGCTGCGGTGTCGTATTCAAGCTGACGCCGCCCGCCAGTGGCGAAGCCGTCTGGACCGAAACGGTGCTTTACAAGTTCGCCGGCGCAAACGACGGCCATTTCCCCAATTCCGCTCTCATCGTCGGTAAATCGGGCGTGCTTTACGGCACCACCGCCAACGGCGGCGACAATACTGCATGCCCCACCTACACCTACGATATCGACATCTACGATTACCCCGGTTGCGGCGTGGTATTCAGCCTGGCACCGCCCGCGGCCGGCAAGACGGCGTGGACGTATACGACAATCTACAAGTTTACCGGCCGAAGCGATGGTGCATTCCCGAGCGGCGGCCTCGTCATGGACAAATCCGGCGCGCTCTACGGTATGACCTCCGCCGGCGGGGATAGCGCAGCCTGCCCCAACGATCCGTATCTGGGTGCCCCCAGGGGGTGCGGCGTTGCGTTCAAGCTGGTCCCGCCGGCCGCCGGCAAGACTGCCTGGACCGAGACCGTGCTTCATGATTTCGCCAGTGCAAAAGAGAGATTTCGCCCCAGCGGTATCGTCATGGACGATACAGGCGCGCTCTATGGGACGGCCACCACCGGCAGTAACGAGTCTCTGGGCATTGTGTTCGAGCTGACGCCGCCGGCCGCTGGCCAGGCATCCTGGACTTCGACCGTGCTGTACAAGTTCGCCCGCTCAAGCGGTGGGATAGGTTTGGTCGACGGCTTGATCATGGACAAGGCCGGCGCGCTCTACGGCACCACCTATGAAGACAAGACAGCAACGACATCCCAGCCGGTCACCAGCACTGTGTTCCGGCTGCAGCCGCCGGCTGCTGGTAAGACCGCCTGGACCGGGACCGTGCTGCACACATTCGCGGGCCACGGTGCCCCGTCTTACCTGGGCGGCCTCGTCTTCGACAAAAACGGCGTGCTCTATGGAACCGCCGCCGAGGGCGGTGGGTCACGCGGCGGCTTCGGCGTCGTGTTCAAGCTGACCCCCGCCAGCGGCAACAGCCCCTGGCCGCAGACCGAGGTGTATCGCGGGGGTAGCCCCGTTTCAGTTGTTCTGGGCAGCTCCGGCGCAGTTTTTGGCGTCGCCAGCGAAGGCGGCTCGCCCAATTGCGAGTGGGACGGGCTTGCTTACGACAGCGGCAGCTGCGGATACATATTCAAGGTGGTGCCGTGAGGGTTCAGACCCTCTCGGCCAGCCAGATCGCTGTCTTCACCCCGCGCTTGATCGCGCCCTTCATCGCGCGATAGCCGGGCGCTTTCTCCGCCTCGTGCTCCAGCGCCGTGTCGCGATGGTGCAGCTCGTCGGCATGGAAGCGCTCGATCGCGGCTTTTAGCTCCGGCTCCGCCTCGCCCAGCGCGTCTTCCTGGGATTTGTAGTGCTCGTCGATCGCTTCCTCGACGGCGACGGTGCAGGCCATCGCGGCCTTGGGGCCCATCAGCGCGGTGGCGGCGCCCAGAGCATAGCCGGCGACATGCCAGAACGGGTGCAAGGCGGTGGGGCGCACCCGGCGGGCGACCAGTTCCTTGTCGAACCAGGCCAGATGCTCGGCCTCGGCCTCGGCCATCTCGCGCACCGCCTCCCGGGCAGGGCCTTCGCCCAGCACGGCCAGCTGGCCCTCGTAGATGCGCTTGGCGCCGTATTCGCCGGCATGGTCGACGCGCAGCACGCGCTCGGTCAGCCTGGCGCCGGCAGGTTCGCCGGGCAGGGGGCGTCTATGCTTTGGCATGGCGTCTCACAGCGAAAAACAGCACGGCCACGCCGGCGGCCAGCGATACCAGCCCATTCCAGGCCGCCATCGACAGGCCCAGGAATTTCCAGGCGATCTCGTCGCACTGCACGACCTTCTCCTTCATCAGCATGGCCTTCAGCTCTTCGATCGTCCTGGCGCCCGACGAACCGCTGGTGCATTCCGCCGGGCCGGGCCACCAATGCTGTTCGACGCCCGCGTGATGCAGCCCCAAACCGGCGCCGACCAGCAGGGTGAGGCCGATCAGGACCAACACCCAGCGCGCGGGATAGACCAGCCCGGCCAGGCTGAGCCCGATCAGGAGATACCAGGGCAGCCGTTCGCGCAGGCACAGCTCGCAGGGTGCATAATGCTGGACATGCTGGGCGAACAGCACATAGCCGATGATGGCGATGCCGACGATCAGCGTCGCCAGGAAGGGGGTGCGTTGGGTGATGGGCATGATCGCTCAGTATAGACAGCGCACGATGTTGCGGTCACGGGGCAAGCACGGTAATGATGGCCCCTGCCGTTTACGGCCTGCCCCAGTGGTGAAATTGGTAGACGCGCCGCACTCAAAATGCGGTTCCGAGAGGAGTGCTGGTTCGAGTCCGGCCTGGGGCACCACTTCAAGCTACGCCGGCATTCGCGGGCGCCTCCTGAAGATCCCAGGACGCTGGAATTGGGCCACGCGATGGCCGCAACAGCCTTTCCCCACCGCTCAGAGGCGACCAATCGCTCACGCGGCGGACCTCTATGCGATGGTCAAGCTCTGACGACAGCGGCCTGGGTAGCACGAAGCTGAAGCCGCAATCGCCCAGACCCGACGCCGTCAGGTCCTCGCGCCGGCAATTGGCCAGCGTTTCGCCCACCACCGCGCCATTGACCACGATCGCCAGCCTGACCGGCTGCGCGCCTTGGGCCCAGCCCTCCACCACGGTGCGGGTGGCGCGGTCGACATAGCCGCGCCATGCGCCCGTTCCCACCGCTTTCCGGCTCGACCGTTCCGCCAGGCGGCGGCAAAGCGCCTCCAGGGCATGGCCACTCTCGACGCGGGGCGCGCAGAATTCTGGAAAGCGCCGGCGCGGCTCGCCGGGATACAGCCGGCGATATTCGTCGGCATTGTGGAACAGCATGCGGCTGTCGTCGTCGACGAAGCTCTCGGCCGCCGCCCCCTCTGCCACGACCACGACATGGCGGTCGAACTCGAGATGGAAATATTCGATATCGTCGATGCCCTCGCATGTCACGATCGACGTGCCATTCACCAGATGCCGCGCCGGCACCAGCATGCCATCCAGGAACATCGCGTGCTCCGGCGACACGTAAAGGTCGCGCGCCGGCACGCGGTCGGCCAGCGACCCGGCCTTGAACAGGATGGGCTGAACGTCCGCGTTCCCGATCGCCAGCCAATCGCGGTAAGCACGCCGGCCGATCCATTTGAGCGGCAGCGCTTCCCCGCCATGGATCGAGATCAGTTCACCGATGCGCAGATCCTCCACCGGCCGGTCGCCGCCGGGCGTGCGGATGCGGGTGCCCCTCAGATAGCAGGCGGCGCCGTCTTCCTCGACGAATGCGCCGCCGTGGCCATCGTCGGCCAGGTTGAAGACATGGCCGGTGAAGTCGCCGACCATGTGCAGCGTGTCCAGCACCGTAGTGCCGTTCGCGGCCAGGATGCTCAGGACATCGCTGACGCTGTCGAAGCTGACCGTGTCGTGCGCGTTGAAAACCAGATTGGTGATGTCGAGCTTGTCGTGCGCATTGAAGCCGTGGATGGTCGGCGCGCCGAGACCCGCCTTGGTGCCGGTGATGGTCCAGGCTGCACCGGAATCGATCGTGATATTCTGGAAACCGACATATTGGGTGCCGAAGCTGGAAATCGTGCCGGTGGCGGCGCCGGAGGTCAGTTCCAGCGTGTTGGATGCAATGGTCGCTGCGTCGACGATGCCGTTGAAGACGGCTCCCGCATCAACGATTAGCCTGTTGGTACCGGGCCCATTAAAAAAAACCGAAGCGTCGGTGATGCCGGTGATGGTGCCGGCATTCTCCAGCGTGGCGTTTACGAGAAAGATCCCTTTTCGGTGGCCGATGATCGTGCCGTCGTTTGTCGCCGTGCCTCCCTGATGGATAAATTCGCCGTAACCACCGCCGTAAATGCTGCCGTGGTTGACAACGCTTCCTGTTCCCAAAAGGACGACACCAAAGCCGCCAAGGGCCCTAATCGTGCCGCTGGCTTCATTGGTAAAAGTTCCTCCGGCGATTTCGCCCACACCAGAGTTCGATGAGAGTATCGTGCCGGCATTATCAATCGTCCCGGTGGCATTCTTAATTTCGACACCATATCCGGAGCTGTCGATGAGGCTGCCTACTGCGTTGGTGATCGAGCCGCCATCGCTCAGATACACACCAAAAACTGTGCTCCCGCCGATCGTACCGCTATTTTCGACAGTTCCCGGCGCCCCCTCGATTCTGACGGCATAGCTTGCGCCGCCGATGGTGCCGTCATTGGTGACTGTTCCGCCGCGCTGGAGGTCGATGCCGATGGTGCCGCCGCCGATACTGCCGTGGTTCACCACCGCGTTCAGTCCCGCATAGGTGCCGCCGGAATATTTACCGATGACGCCGTCGCGCAGGCCGTAGATCGTGCCGCCGATCTCGTTGGTCAGCGAACCCATGGTGCCGATATAGGCGCCATAGCGGCCGGCTGTGCCGACCGTCTCTATCGTGCCCGCGTTATCGATAAGGCCACCGGATAAGACCTGGGCGCCGGTGAGGTTGCCGGCGATAAGCCCGGTATTGCGGAGATCTGTGCCGCTCGCCTGCAAGCCGTAGCCGCTGGCGAGGATCGTTCCGGCGTTGTCGATCGTGCTGGCGGGGTCGCTCCCGGCAGCCAGCGTGATGCCCGACGTGCCGGTGATATAGCCGCCCGCCGCGTTCGTGATCGAGCCGCCGTCATAGAATACGATGCCGCCGGAAAGCGTGCCGGCATTTTCGATGGTCGCCCCGCCATACGCCACGACAGCGGAGTTGGCCCCGGCGACGAGGCCATGGCTCCCGTTGGTCAGGCTGCCGCCTTCGATCAACACGATGCCCTGTCCGGTGGCGCTGACTTCGCCCTGGTTCACCACCGTCCAGTCGGTGGGGCTGTAGATACCGATGGCGGCCCCGGAAACCGTTCCCGTATCAGTGATGGTCAGCGGATTGCCGTAGACGGCGCTGGTCAGGGTGATGCCGGATGCGTGGACGGTCGAGATTGAATCGATTGTCATGGTGCGCATTCACCTCATGCGTGGCGAAGACCAGTCCAGCCGCGCGCAATCGGCCGCGCCACGGCGATTTAGGTCGGATACCCATGAATATGACCGCTTTTTCCGGCGTCACGACGGGTAGATTCTGCAACGCTTATTTGCAGACGCTTTGAGTAAGACTACTGCACCGATAGTCCGATCCAGACACAATACACGCCGCCGGTATCGGAATGCCGGTGCCAGTTCAACGCCTCGCGGCGCCGTGGATTTAAAATATTCATAAAATTAAATATTAAATAAATTTAATAATTTGCGCGACCCGGATCGCCCGATATCAACAGATTTAGGCCGTTATTAATTTCCTATTCTATACGCTATTTGACTTGCATATTTAAGTAAATGCGACGTGAATTGTTGTTTCTATTTATATTTATCCTAAATTTTTATTGACTCTGGCTATGCCCGTGGCTAAATACAAGACAACCTAGTTAAAATTCACCCCGGGTGAAAAAATTTTCTGCAGGACCTGCCTTGCCACAATCATGCCAGGGGCGAATTGCGCCCGATGCGCGGCCGCGGGTCCGTCGTCGGAAGCCGGCGACGTGCTTCCTCTCGGCAGCATGCTCTATGGCAAATTCAGGATCGGCTGCCTGCTCGGCAGGGGTGGTTTCGGGACGACGTATCTTGCCTGGGATACGAACCTGGAGGTTCGTGTCGCGATCAAGGAGTTTTTCCCGCAATATCTCGCTATGCGCGTGCCCGGTGCGACGCGTGTCTCGCCGCAAACCGGCAAGTCGGGCGCCTATGATCAGGGCCTGAAGCAGTTCCTGGATGAGGCGCGCAATCTGGCGCAGTTCCGGGACCACGCCTGCATCGTGTCCGTTCTCGAGTTCTTCAGCGAGAACGGCACCGGCTACATGGTCATGGAATATCTCGATGGCCGTACGCTGCTGCAATATGTCGACAAATCCGGCGGCACCGTGGAGACCGACACGGCAATGCGGCTGCTGGTCCCCGTGGCCGATGCGCTCAAGGCGTGCCACGCCGTACGGCTGATCCACCGCGATATCAGCCCGGACAATATCTTCCTGACCGACGACGGCCGCGTGAAATTGCTGGATTTCGGTGCCGCGCGCCTTGCGGTCAGCGCCGAAAGCATCGACCTGTCCGTGGTCCTGAAGCACGGATATGCCCCGCTCGAACAATATCAGGCCAAGGGGCGGCAGGGGCCGTGGACCGATGTCTATGCCCTCTGCGCGACGCTCTACCGGATCGTGACGGGTGAGGTTCCGCCGCAGGCCCCCGACCGTATCGACAACCCGTCCCTGACATTCCCCGCCCGCGCGAAAGGCCTGCCGCAGGCGGTCAAAACGCTGATCGGCAAAGGCATGGCCATGAAGGTAGCCGACCGCTACCAGACCGTGGACGAGCTTCTGACCGAACTGCGCGCCGTTCTGAATATGACGGTCGAATCCCCCGGCCGGTCCGATGCGGCCAGGCAGGGAGGCGTCGGAAAATCCTGGAAAGCGGCAGCCGGCCTGGTCGCGGGTGGCGCTCTCGCCGCGAGTGTGGCGGGACTGGTCATTCTGCGTCCGCCGACGGGGACCGGGCAGTCGCCGATGCCACCCCAGCAGTCGCCGGATGGCGGCGGAAAGCATCAGTCCGATCTCGCCGTCGAAGGCCAGGTCGATCTGGCGCGCAACCTGATCGGGCAGTGCACTACCCTGATCGCGAAGATGGCGCGGACCAGCAAGGGGATACAGGCCGCCGAAATCTCGCTCGACCAGATACGCCTCCTCGCGTCCGAGGCGGAGACGGTCAGGCGCTTCAACGCGGTTCTGGCGAGCCTGCGTCCGGAGATGGCGCGCAATGAGGACGGCTATCTGAGCGGGGTACGGGCCTTGACCTCGCTCGACCCCGGGCAGGTCGATGCGGCCTTCGATATCGAACGGCAGAACGCGGCGGGGGCGACCGCGCTCGGTTCCCTGAAATTGTTGTCGGATCACCTGAACAAAGCCCGCCAGCGGACGCTGACGCGCGACATCATCACAACGGATCTGAATCTATTTGCGAAACAAATACTTGGGAGGGATCAGTAATGCATATTCGTGGTCTATCGCTTGTCGTCGCCGGCAGCCTGGTGCTGGCCGGATGCCAAACCCATGAAGGCCAGGTGGCTGGAGAGGGGTGCGGGATAGGAGCGCTCGTCGGCGCCGGGCTTGGCGCCGCCATCGGCGGCGATTGGAAATCGGCGGCGCTTGGCGCCGTCGCCGGCTGCGCGACCGGCGCTGCCGGGGGCGAGTATATCGCGCAGCGCCAGAAGCAGTACGCCGATATCCAGAGCCGCATCGCCGGTGAGACCCAGGTCTCCATGCAGGCGACGGAGACCGCGAACGCGCAGACCGAGGCAAGCAGAGCCAACCTGCAGGTCGTAGAGGCGCAGCTGGCCAAGTTGCACACCGACAAAGCCGGCAAGATCAAAGCCCAGGACAAGGTGGGCGCCATGATCGCCAGCCTGGAAAAAGAGCATAAGGACCTGGCGGCCAACCGGGACACGCTGACCAAGCTGATCAGCGACCAGCAGGCCTACATCGCCCGCACCGAAAAAGAGATCGGCACGCGCGATCCGGCCAAAGTCGCGCAACTGCAGGCCTGGAAGGACGAAATCCCGAACATGCAAACGGCCGTCAGCGCGATGGCGAAGCAGCTCGCCGACATCAGCGAACTCGAGGTCAGGCTTCAGGCGACCCAGCCCACGTCCTAGCCGAAACCCGACAGATGCCGCGCAATGGACCGAGGGCAGGAAACGATATGCGTATAGTCCCGTTCTTTCTCCTCCTGACGATACCCACGGTCCTGACCGGCTGTGTCTCCGGGCCGCCCGATGCAAGGAATGACGGGTTCCTTGCCGGGATGGGCCAGCTGGCTTCGGGCGGCTATCAGCGCCAGACCGAGGCGCAGCAGGCCCAGCTCGACATGCAGAAGGTCAAGCAGGTCGAGGCCCAGACGAAGCTGGCCCAGGCCCAGGCGACGCTGGCGCAGGAGCGGGGATCGCTGGATGCCTTGCGCAGCGATACGTCCAGGATGGACCAGAAGCTGAAGGCGCTTCGCGCCAGGCTCGACCGCATGCGCGCGGCGAACGGCGTGCTGTCGGACAAGGATCGCCAGCTCATGAACGGGCTGACCGAGGCCAAGCTGCATCTCGACGACCTGAAGCTGAAACTGCAATCGCCCGGCGCGGACGGCGAATATGACGATGTGAAGGGTCAGCACGACAAGCTGCAGGCCTCGATCGCCGTCTTGAGCCAGCAGCTGACCGAAAGCAGCGCACAATGAGCGCATCATGCCGGGCAGCGGCGCGCCGGAGACTGCCGGCGATATCCCTGATCGCCTTCCTGATGGGGACCACGGGCCTGTCGGCACAGACGGCGGACAGAGGCGCGCCCACGGCCGCGAAAGCCGGCCCGCCGGCGATCTTCCGGCTGGGCCAGGTCGTTCCGCGGTCGCCCACGGTGAATTTCTATGCCATCGCCGAGGACGAGAACGACGTGCCTGTCCCGCTGGACGTGCCGGGGGTAACGCTGAGCGGACTGATCGGCGAAAACAACGTGCCGGTCCAGGTCGAGCCTGACGATCGCGGGATCGGAATCGTCTTCCTGATCGATGTCTCGGCATCCTTGAGGGCGGTCGTCCGCAACCCGGAAGGGCTGAAAGAGGGAACCGCGCGGTCGCACCAGACCGCGTTCGATCTGGTGCGCGCCTCGGCCTTGGCCTGGATCAATTCGCTGGGCGCGAAGGACAGGGCTGCGATCGTGACCTTCGGGTCGCGGGTGACGACGGTCCAGGATTTCACCGCCGACAAGCAGGCGCTGGCCAGGGCGATGGGCGCGCTGCAGCCCGAAGACCAAAAGACCCTTCTGTATCAGGGCATCGTGCAGGGAATCGATCTTGCCCACCGGCTCGATCCGAACCTGCCGATGCGCCGGGCGATCGTTGTGGTCACCGATGGGCTTGACGACCAGCAGGGCGGCGCCGGCCGGCAGGAAGTGGCCGACAAGCTGGGGATCGACCCCGTTCCGATCTATGCGATCGGCGCGGCGGCGGAAGTACCCAGGCGCGCGGAGGCCGAGAGGCACGACGCCGCGATGAAGGATTTCGCCAGCATTGCGCGCCTGTCGGGCGGCGACTTCCGGCGCGCCGACGACATGAACGCTTTGTCCAGCAGCTATTTCGAGTTGCGGCGGATCGTCAATTCCACCGCGCATCTGACGGCTTCATGCCCTCCCTGCGCGACGGACGGGTCCCCGGCCGCTGTCCGGCTCTTCATATCGTCCCACGGGCAGACGCTCAGCTCCCAGACGCAGACCGTAAGGATGCTCGGCGCCGATGGGCGCGTGCATGTACGGCCGCCGCCGCCACCGCCACCTCCTCCGCCACCACCTCCGCCTCCGCCGCTCCCGCCGCCGCCACCGCCTCCCCCGCCGCCCTCTCCGACATCCAGCCAGGAGACGCCGCTTCAATATGTCTTGAAGATCTTCGTCGAGGCGCCGATCCAGTGGTCGCTGCTGTTCACCGTGACCTTTGGCGGTGCCGCGGCCGGCGCAGCCGTCGCCGCGCGCCGCCGCCGCAGGCGCGGTCCCGTGCTTCAGCCGGTACTCCTGAAGACGGATCTGCCGCCCACCACACCGGTGGATCATGTCCTGATCATCGCGGCCGAGGTCCGGGTTACGCCGGGAACCCAGCGCGACAAGCGCCGGCTGCGTCTCTATCCGCTCGGCCGGAACGATCTCGCCCCGGTCGAGGTGCTGTTCGAAGGGCGCCTCACGGTCGGCCGGAATGCCGACAATATGGTCGTGGTCAACAACGACCCCGAAGTGTCGGGACGCCATTGCGCGTTGACGCCACGGGGCGACCGGGTGCTCGTCGAGGATGTCGGCTCGCGCAATGGAACGCGCGTGAACGGCGTTCCGGTGCAGGGCTCTCTGCATGCCGAGGCGGATTCGATCCTCGGCATCGGGCGGACCGAGTTGCGCATGCTGATATTGCCGGGTGAGACGGAATGAAGGTCTCGCCGGGCAACGCGCAGCACCAGGGCGACCGGGAAAGCCAGCAGGACGCCTTCGGCTTCACCAGCATCCGGGACGCCGAGTTCGTCGGGCATGCCGGCGTGCTGATGGTTCTGTGCGACGGAATGGGCGGCTTGGCGAACGGCGCACTCGCGGCGCAAAAGGCGGTTGACGCCATTCTCGCCGGATATCAGCGCAAGACCCCGTCCGAGAGCATCGGGCGTGCGCTGGAGAGGTCCATCCGCGACGCCCAGCGCGCGGTCGAGGATGTGACCGGGGACGGCAAGCAGGCGGGCACGACCGTCGTGGCGGCCGTGGTGGCGGGGGGACGGCTGTACTGGGCCTCGCTCGGCGACAGCAGGCTCTATCTTTGCCGCGGCAACGCACCGGCCAAGCAGTTGACGCAGGACCATAATCTGGCCGCTGCCCTGCAAAGGGGCCTCGCCAGGGGCGATCTCACGACGGAGGAGGCCGCCGCCAGGGATGGCGAGCGCGAGGCCCTGACGGCCTATCTCGGATCTCCGCATTCGCCGCAGCCCGATATGTGCCAGGACGGCATGGCCTTGCATTCGGGCGACCGGATCTTGGCCTGCTCCGACGGCCTCTACCGGGGTCTGCCGGAGGTGACGATCGCCCGGGTCGGTCGTGGCAAGGATCCGATGACGGCGGCGGAGCTGCTGGTTAAAGCGGTGCTCGCGCAGGAGCAGCCGCACCAGGACAACGTCACCGTTACCATCCTCGATGTCGCGCGTCCGTATCTGCCGAAATTCATGCGCAACCCGGTCGTGCGGGCGGTCGCCGCGACGATTCTCGCGATGGCCCTCCTGACAGCCGCTGCGATCTATGTTGCCTGGCGGCTGCAGCTTCGGCCGCCGGCATTGTTCAGCTCCACGGCGCGGGTGGCCGCGCCGGCGGGCACCGTCCGCCCTGTGCCCGTCGCGACGGCGCCCGCGCCATCGCCGCCGCCCCCGCCTGTCGCTGAGCAGACCCCCGCGCCGGCGAAGGACCCGCCGCAACCCTCCCTGGGTGAGATACTGGAGGTGGCGGAGAAGGCAGCCAAGGATGCGCGCGACGCGCTGATCGCGGCTGAAAACCGGGCCCGGGGAGCGGTCGCACCGCGGGACAGGATCGGCGCCCAGGAGGTCACGGAAGCCGTCGGCGAGGTCCGGCAAGGGGCAAGCGAGGCAGAAGCGGCCGCAAGAGCCATCCGGCTGATTGCCGATCTCAAGGCCGCCGATCTCTCCGGCTCCGTCGGAGATATCGAGGCCCTCAAGCATCTCGTGGCCGAAAAGCTCAAGGAGATAGCCGTGCAGGCCAGCGGAAAAGCGATGCAGGCGGTGGAAAATGTCCCGGCGGTACCGCCTCCGCCAATCCCGCCTCCGGCGCCGAGAGCCACTCTCGCCGCCAGCCATCCACAGCAAGCGCATCGTGGAGCCGCCGCGCCACACCGGCAGCAGCGGCCGCCACCACTGCCTCCAGGGCAGCGCTGAGATGATCGGGAAAGGGCAAGCATACGGCATTGTCCCGGCAGCGCTCGTCTGCCTGCTGGGTCTTTCGCTGCCTGCCATGGGTGCGCCCGATATCGTGCGCATGCAGGACAGCGCGGTTCGCGTCCGGTGCCAGAAAAAGCCCCATCTGCCGTTTACCGGTTCCGGTTTCGTGGTCGGCGACAAGACCGGGACCTACGTCGTGACGACGCTGCACACGGCGGTATGCAGTGAGGCCGAGGACAAGCAGCCGCCGACCGTCATCCTGGGGCCGGGCGACGAAGTCGCCGCGCCGGTCGTTTGGTCGGATGCCAACATGGACGTTGCTGTTCTGCGCCCGGCCCGCCCCCTCGGACGGCCGTTCGCAACCCTGTCCGAATCGAGGACCGTTCCCGTGGGAGAGCCTGTTATCGCGGTCAGCTTCCCGGTTGCCGCTGACGACACGTTCATACGCGGTGAGATCGCCGTTCCCTCGGTGTCGCGGGGCATCGTCAGCCGGGTCGGGACATGCGCCCGCACCCAGGTTCCGTGTTTCGTGCATACCGCGTCCAGCAATCCCGGCGCGTCGGGCGGGCCGGTCTATGACGAGCATGGCGTGGTCATCGGCATGAATTCCGACAAGCCGCTGGTGACCATCCATACGGTGACGCCCGAGGGCGACTCCATCGATCGCGTGGCCGCGGGCGAAAGCATCACGGCCGCGACCAGCGTGGCCGCCCTGGTGCTGCCTCTGGAGACGGCCGGCATCTCCGTCTCCACATCCGGCGAGGGCGGCTGGCTGGGCCTGGTCCTGACCATCGTCGCCTTGGCGGTTTCCCTGGTGCTGGGCGGCAAGGTTGCGATCACGACCCCCTGGGGGCGCGTATTGCTGTCCCGTCTGCAGAAGGCGGATGGCGACGCTTCGAAATCCGAGGCCCAGCCGAGACGGCGGTCCGATCGTCCGCGGACGTACTCCATCTTCCGGTCGAAACCGCGGCCGGTCTATTCCCCGGCCAGGATCAGGATCGTCGAAGGACCGCTGGCCGGCGAAACCTTCCCGCTCACGAAATGGGTCGTGCTCGGGCGGGATCCCAATCAGGCGGCGGTCGTATTCCCGCCCGACGAGACGAAGGTATCGCGGCGGCATTGCCAGATCCGCTTCGATTTCACGGCCCAGCTTTTCGAGGTGCGCGATCTCAGCTCGCAGAACGGCACTTATGCCGTCAAGGGTGCGAGCGCACGGCGAATGGCGAGCAACAGCACCGAACGCTTCGCGCCCGGGCAGCGGATATTGATCGGATCGCCGCGCAACCAGCTGGTGCTGGAGCTCAAGTGATGCGGCTTTCGGATGATGCCGGCGGAACGTTTTAAAAAGAGGATGGAAAAATGGCGGTTACACTCTGCACCAACGGTCACTACTACAATAGCTCGAAATATACGCAGTGCCCGAGCTGTTCGATCCTCGACGTGCGGCCGAAGATCCAGGAGACGGCGGCGGCCAGCGGGGCGTATTCGGCGGGAGGTGCAACCCAGCCGGCAGCCGCTCCTTTTATCGCCGGCGGCGGGCGTGCCGGCGGCGGCTCACGCGGCGGCGATCGCGGGGGGACTCCCGGGCTGACGGTCAGTCTGGACCAGATCCAGACCGGCATCGACCCGGTCGTCGGCTGGCTGGTCTGCATCAAGGGGCCGAACAAGGGCCGCGACTACCGTCTTCGCAGCGATCGCAATCAGATCGGCCGGGCGCCCAACATGGAAGTCTGCATCGAGGGGGACGCGACCGTCTCGCGCGAGAACCACTGCCAGATCGCGTACAGCCGGCGCAGCAAGGTGTTCAAGCTCCTCCCCGGCACCGGCAAGACCCTCGTCTATCTGAACGGAGAAGATCTGTTCGCTTCCGAGCAACTGCAGCCGTTCGACGTCATCGACCTGGGCCAGAGCACTTTTCTGTTCGTGCCGCTGTGCGGCGACCAGTTCGACTGGGTGAGCGCCGATAAGCCGGAGGAAGGAGCCAAATCGGATGGCTGAAGCCGGGGCGGTCGAGCAGCCCGACCGGTGCGAGCACTGCGTTCGCGTCATCAAGATGGACGGCATCTGCCCGCATTGCGGTTTCGACGGCGTTCCCCGCAACGATCCGAGCTACCTGCCTGAGGGCACGATCGTTCGCGGGCGCTATATGATCGGGCGCGTGGAGGGCCGGGGCGGTTTCAAGGTCTGTTACCGGGCCTGGGACTTCAAGACCGAGACGATGGTGGCGGTCAAGGAACTGTTCCCGAGGGGCTATGCCTTTCGGGAAGACGGCGACCGTGTCGGCATTCCCTATGCGCATCGGGCTGAATTCGGCAAGGCGAAGGAATGGCTGCGCCATGAGGGCGAAGTCCTGATGCGGCTCAGGAACGAGATCGGCATCGTCCAGACCGGCGACTTCTTCGAAGAAAACGAGACGGCCTATCTGACGGAAGAATTCCTCCGCAGCATCACCTACGACAAATACCTCGAAGATCCGGATTTGATGGTGGGCGGACACCTGCCGGTCGTGACCGCGGTCAATGTCGCGCTGAGGCTGCTCGATTATGTCGAGGGCCTGCACGATCTGGGCTTCCTGTATCTCGATATCAAACCGCCCAACATTCTCATATGCGATGACACCAAGATCATTCTCACCGATCTCGGTTCCGCCCTGGATACCCGCGCCGCGAATGCCCCGGACACGAGCAGCATGCTGACGCCGGGTTTCTCTCCGGTGGAGCAGCATTATGCGGGGGGGAAGGTCAGCCCCGCCACCGACGTGTACAGCCTGGCGGCGACGCTCTATTTCAGCCTCTCCCGCGAAATTCCGATGCCGGCGGACGAACGGGCCGCCGGCGAGCCGCTGATCCCGATCATGGAGTTGAACCCGAACGTCCCGCCGCCGCTGGCCGGGCATATCGAGAAAGCCATGGCGCTGAACCCGCAGGACCGATTCCAGACGGTGGGCGAATTCAAGGCTGCATTGAAGCCGTTCGGTTCGGCGCTGCCATCCGTGCCGATTCCGAAATCGCTCGAAGATCAAGCGTCGAGCCTTCCCGCACCTCGCGGCCGGTCGATCGTGCCGCGGCGCGTCGGCGCGGGATTGCTGGATATCCTGATCGTCATCCTGGCGGTCGTGCTGCTGGCGGCCATCGGGCTGGCCGGCCCGGCCGACGCTTTTCCGTTGGGCGCGCTGTTATGGTGGATTGTCCAGATACTGGGACCGATCACCGCCCAGGCGACCCCCGGGACGCATCTCATGGGGCTGACGCTGAAAAGCGCGGAAGGCCCCCACCTCGACGCGCTGGCGCTGGTCTTCCGGGTGTTGCTGATGTTCCTGTTCAGCATCGTACTCCCGTTCACGGCCGACCGTGAGGGACGGCTCTGGCACGACAGGCTCACCGACAGCCTGGTCGGCATGAAATCGGACGAAGGTTTCGGCGCCGTCCAGGGCTCATGATGCGCAAGTACCGGGCTGAATAAGGCTGATCGCCTGCCAGACTCCCGTTGGAATTGGGGCGGCGGCTAATCGGCACCGATGCGGTGCCGTACATTATCCTATAAAAAATCAAATAGTTTGTTATCCTTAACCCGGATCAAGCGCCGTGATCGCAGGGTTGTCAAAGTTGCGGCTTGAAAATGCGGGGCATCGGCTGGTGGACAGGGCCATGTTCGATAGACGGGCGATAGCGGCGCGACTTCATGGCGCCGTCACCTCCCCGCGCGCGATCCTCGCGCGCCGCCGATAGGCTCATGGCCGGCGATCTCCTCAACAGCTTTGCGCTGATCGATGCGGATGGCCGGCTCGTTTTCTGGGACGACGGCTTCGTAGAGGAATTCCGCTTCGCCGCGCCGCTCATCAAGTCCGGCGCATCCTATGCCGAGATCGCCCGCGCCATGTCGCGGGATCCGCGCGTCAGCGCGCTCCTCGCCAGTTCCGGCTTCGGTGACCTCGATTCCCTGCTGGAACACGGCATCGAGGAGCTGGGCAGCGACTTCCGCGGCGAATACCGCACGCCGGAAGGCAGGGTCATCCGGGTGGAGCAGTACCGCGCCGAGGCGGGCGGCCTTCGCCGCTTTTCCCGCGACGTCACCGACGAACGGGACCAGGGCGACAGGCTCACCACCGTTTACCGGCGCTTCGATGCCGCCGCGGGCGTCCTGGTCGAAACGCGGCGCACGCCAGATGGGAACTATGTCTACCAGCCGATCGACGAACCGCTGCGGCGGTTGCTCGATCTGCCCCAGGGCTTCGTCGGGCAGGATGCGGTGGTGTTCTTCGGGCGGATGATCGCCTCGCCGGAGGATCACGCCCGCAACCACGCCCAGCTGGAGCATGCGGCGCGGACGCTGGAAGCGATCGAGATGGATTTCTGCGTACGCGACGGAAACGAGCGCAAGCGCTGGCTCAGGCATTCGACGATGCCGCGGCGCGAGGCCGACGGCACCGTCATCTATTCGGGCGTCATGCGCGACGTGACCCGCGAGAAGGAGGCCGAGGATCAGGTCGATCTGCTGCAATCGGTGGTGGTGCGCTCATCCGACTCGATCGTGATCTTCGAGACGGTGAAGACGCCCAGCGCGGCAACCAGGATCCTCTATGTGAACACCAAGTTCACGGAGCTGTTCGGCGGCACCGCCGAGGCCCTGATCGGCCAGCCGCTGGAAAGCCTGGCCGCCAACGATTTCCCGAATGTCGGCTACAAGATCCTGATGGCCGCGCTCGAACGCGATGACGGCGCGCCGGTCGAGTATCGGGCCAAGGGCCGGGATGGGCGGGTCTTCTGGCTCGAGGTCCGGGTCAAGATCGTGCAGAAACTGGATGACGGCACCATCCGCTGGGTCGTGATCAGCCGCGACGTCACCCAGCGCCGGGAAGCCCAGGACGAGCTGCTGCGCGCCAAGGAGCGGGCCGAAGCCGGCGACCGGGCCAAGAGCGAATTCCTCGCCAATATGAGCCACGAGCTGCGCACGCCTTTGAACGCGGTCATCGGTTTCACCGAGCTCATTCAACAGAGCGTGGCCGAGACCGGCTGGACGCCGGATTATGACGAATATCTGACCGATGTGGTGAGCAGCGGGCGCCACCTGCTCGCGCTGATCAACACGATCCTCGACCTCTCAAGGATGGAAGCCGGACAGCTGACCCTCACGCCCGAGCCGGTCGATCTGGTGGAGCTGATCGGCGCGTCCCTGGCCTCGATATCGGATGCTGCGCGGGGTGGCGGCGTCACGCTGTCGGTCGACCTGCCGGCGGAGAAGACCGAGGTTCCGGGCGATGGCCGCAAGCTGTCCCAGGCCTTGCTGAACGTCCTCTCGAATGCGGTCAAGTTCACACCGGCGGGCGGAAAGGTCAGCGTTTCCGCCCGGCTCGATCCCGCCGACGCCGTCATCGAGATCGCGGATACGGGCTGCGGCATAGCTGAGGCCGACAGGGAGCGGGTGCTTCAGCCCTTCGTCCAGGCTGCGAGCAGCCTGTCGCGCCAGTTCGGCGGAACCGGCCTCGGCCTTTCGATCGCCCACAGGATCTGCGCGCTGCACGGCGGCACGCTGACCCTCGACAGCGTCGAGGGGAAGGGGACGACGGTGCGGATCTCGCTGCCGCGCTAGGCGCGATCAGGCAGCGCGTCGGCGTTTGCGGCGGGCCCAGCCCAGGCCGGCGATGCCTGCGCCCAGCAGCGCGACCGACGCCGGCTCCGGCGCTGCCGTCGATACGGTCGCGGTGCCGCCTGTGATATAGCGCGTTGTGCCACCCGGGTTCTGCTCATATGAGCCGCCGAAGGGGCCGTGCCCTTGGGCCAGGATCAAATTGTCCTGACCGGGTGTGAAGTTCTGGAATTCGAGCAGTATGAAGTCCTGCCCGGCGCCGCCGAAATATTTCGCCGCGATCTCGAGGATCGAATAGCTGTTGCCGCCGGACATGTAATTCAGGGTGTTCCAGAAGGCGAAGGCGGGGTTGGCGTTCGAGCTGTCATAGGTCGCTCCGGTATAGGTGCCGGTCGTCGACGTCGTGAAGTTGATGTTCGATCCGGCCGAGCAGCAACTCGTGATGCTA
>Ga0207694_10000729_pt1 | contig 29546 bp, 31 predicted proteins | sample KBSC34metaG_FD_184353 | JGI IMG/M metagenome (GOLD analysis project Ga0207694, IMG submission 184353) | Corn rhizosphere microbial communities from Kellogg Biological Station, Michigan, USA - KBS C3-4 metaG (SPAdes) (version 2) | ecosystem: Host-associated > Plants > Roots > Rhizosphere > Soil... | reverse complement strand
GGAACAGCCCGTTCTGCTCGAAGCAATAGCCTCCGCGCCGGGCCCCGATCAGCTTGCCCGCCAGCGCCTCGGTATCGAGCCTGATGCCGCGGCCCAGCAGCACGTCCAGATTCTCGAACGGGACGCTGTGGGTATGGCGATATTGCAGGTCGCGCAGCACATCGAGCGAGGGCTCGCGTGGCCCCCCATAATTCACCCGGGCAAAATACGATTCGAGGTCGCCGAGGCCTAAATCCATGAAAAATCCTCCGAAAATGGCCTTTTCGGCGCGATTTTCGAGTCTAGATATTGTGCTGCGCGCCGAGTCGGGCGTGTAACGTTCCCGGAACGCCCACCATATATTGTTGAAATCCGCTGTGAAACCCGGCGCCGGCCACCCTGGCGGAGCGAATTTCCGGCGCGAAACGGCCCACGGCTACCATATATTGAGAAACGGGCCGAGTCGGGCACGGAACGTTCCAGAACGCCTACAAGATGTTGAAATGCCCGGAAATTCGGCCAGAATCAGCGACTTCCACAAGGGTTTGAGCACACGATGATCCCCTTCTCCGTCCTCGACACGACGCCGGTGATCCAGGGCGGCGACGCCACCCAGGCCTTCCGCAATACGCTCGACCTCGCGCAGCACGCCGAGCGCTGGGGCTATCTGCGCTATTGGCTGGCCGAGCACCACAACATGCCCGGCATCGCCAGCGCCGCGACCTCCGTCGTCATCGGCCATGTCGCCGGCGGCACCTCCACCATCCGGGTGGGATCGGGCGGCATCATGCTGCCGAACCATGCGCCGCTGGTGATCGCCGAGCAGTTCGGCACCCTGGCCTCGCTCTATCCCGGCCGCATCGATCTGGGGCTGGGCCGTGCCCCCGGCACCGACATGCGCACCGCCCAGGCGCTGCGCCGCCATCTGCCGGGCGCCGACACCTTCCCGCAGGACGTGCTGGAGCTGCAGCATTATTTCCGTACGCCCGAGCCCGGCCAGATGGTCCGCGCGGTGCCGGGCGCCGGCTTGAACGTGCCGATCTGGCTTCTGGGCTCCAGCCTGTTCAGCGCCCAGCTGGCGGCGCATCTGGGCCTGCCCTTTGCCTTCGCCTCGCATTTCGCCCCCGATGCGATGCTGGCCGCGCTGCATGTCTATCGCACCCAGTTCCGCCCCTCCGAGCAGCTGGACAAGCCGTATGCCATTCTGGGCCTCACCATCTGCGCCGCCGACACGGACGCGGAGGCGGCCCGGCTGTTCACCTCGCTGCAGCAGCAATGGACCTTGCTGCGCCGGGGCAGCCCCGCGCCGCTGCCGCCGCCGGTGGACACGATGGAGGGGCGCTGGAGCCCGGCGGAAAAGGCCGGCCTGGAACATGCTTTGTCCAGGGCCATCGTCGGCTCGGCCGAGACGGTGATGCGCGGACTGGACTCCTTCATCGCCGAAACCGCCGCCGACGAGGTCATGATGACCAGCCAGATCTACGACCACGCGGCGCGGCTGCGCTCGTTCGAGATCGTCGCCGGAATCAAGGATGCGCGCGCGACGGCATGATGTCATGAATTAGAGGCTGGACGGGACCGGAGCGCCCGTCTACGATCCACAGTGGATCATAAACTTGCGCGCCGGAGGGGAGAAGCATCGGGATGTATTTCGCCTACTGGATGGTGCTTGCCGCTGCTTTCCTGCCCTATGCCTGCACCGCCTATGCGAAGGGCGCCGGCGCCGACAATCACGCCCCCCGCCTCTACGCCGAAACGCTGACCGGCGCGCGCCAGCGGGCGGATTGGGCACAGCGCAACCATTTCGAGATATTCCCGCTATTCGCCGCCGCGGTGATCATCGCCAGCCTGGCCGGCGTGCCGCATATGAGGGTCGACTGGCTAGCCGGCCTCTTCGTCGCGCTGCGCATCGTCTACAGCTTCGCCTATATCACCGACCGCGCGACCCTGCGGTCCATCCTTTTCACCCTGGGCGCGGCCTGCATTCTCGGGCTGTTCGTCGCCGCCGGCATGGCCTAATGCTCTGGCGTTTCACTCCCTGATCCAAAGGACAATCAAGAGATGCCGACCGAAGCGACGATGAAGGCCGTCCTCCAGGCCTATCTGGACCATTTCAACGCCGGCGACGCCGACGGCTTGACCGCGCTGTTCGCCCCCGACGCCAATGTCGAAGACCCGGTAGGCTCTCCGCCCCATATCGGCACCGAGGCGATCCGCGCCTTCTATGTCGATGCGATGAAGAACGGCGCGAAGCTGTCGCTGTCGGCGCCGATGCGCGGCTCGCACAGCAACGCCGCGGCGATGGCGTTCGAGGCCAAGATCGGAACGCTGACCGTCCGCATCATCGACGTCATGACATTCAACGAGGCTGGCAAGGTGACCAGCATGAAAGCCTATTTCGGCCCGTCGGATTTCATCCAGGGCTGATCAACCGGCACCGACGCAACATTCCATACAAGCGGGACGTTGTCGGATGCGTTCAGATCGTAGCTGAAAACCAAGCCATCTAAGGGGATATTCGATATGAAAACAGCTCTCTTCGCGGTTGCCGCAGCCGTCCTTGTCTCCGGCTCGGCCTTTGCCGCCGACGACGTCAGCGGCGCCTGGAAGATTTCGGGCGATGTCGTGGGTAACGCCGTCGACACCGTCTGCACCCTTACCGCCACCACCGCCGCCTGCAATGTCGACGGCAAGCCGGGCGCCGCCTCGGCGCTGAAAGTCGACGGCAAGAACGTCTCCTGGGATTGGGATGCCGGCCAGGCGACGCTGACTTTCAAGGGCGTGCTGGACGCCTCCGGGAAGGCCATGAAGGGCGACATCGAGGTTCAGGGCGTGACCGGCAGCTTCACCGCAGCCAAGCAGTAAGCCTTCGCTTCATCGCCAAGCCGGCCGGGCCGTATCCACGCGCCCGGCCGAATTGTTTTCAGGCCTCGGGCGTGCGCACATGCTCCGGCCGGACGCCGATCCCGATCGCCCGGGCCGGCAGCCGGCGCAGCACGGGAAAACGCGCCAGCAGTCTCACGATCAGCGGAGGCCGGACCGGCTGGGTCCGGCCCAGCAGCCGGCTGATCACCCGGTTCTGGACGAAGACCTGGCCGGCCTGCGTCACCCGCGCCGGGAAGGCGCGGCGGCGCTGCACCGCCTTCAGATCGTCGAGCCCGACGGTTCCGGCGCTGAGCGGCCCGGCCAGGATATTTGCCGCCGCCACGGCATCCTGGATCGCCAGGTTGATGCCGACGCCGCCGATCGGCGACATGGTATGCGCGGCATCGCCGATACAGAGCAGCCCCGGCAGCGCCCAGTCGTTCAGCCGGTCGACTGCGACGGTCAGCAGCTTCACGTCGTCCCACGACGCGATCTCGCCGCCTCGCCCGGCGAGGAACGGCGCCATCCGCTCAAGGTCGGCGCGGAACGGGTCCAGCCCCCTGGCCTGGACATCGGCCAAGGTGCCCTTGGGGATGACGAGGCCGCACTGCCAGTGCTCGCCGCGGTTGATCATGATGAATATCCGGCCGGCGTCGAACCGGCCCATCACGTCAGCCGGATCGGACGGGGCGCGCGCCAGCGAGAACCACAGCACATCCATCGGCGCGCCCAGCTCCTCCACCGTGAGGCCAGCCTCGCGGCGCACGGTCGAATGGCGGCCGTCGCAGCCGACGGTGAGCGCGGCGCGGATTTCCATCGGGCCGTCCGGCGTATCCGCCATCACGCCGGCAACCTGCCCGCCGTCGCGGATCAGGCCGGTGACCGCCGCCTGCATATGGAGATGGAAGCCCTTGAAGCGGCGCGCCTGACCGCTGAGGAAATCGAGGAAATCCCATTGCGGCATCAGCGCGACGAAGCCCCAGCGCGGGCTCAGATGGGTGAAATCGGCGATCTGCAGCGCGAAATCGCCGACCATCCCGTTCAGATGAAATGCCTTCTGGTGCGGCAGCTTCAGCAGCGCATCGAGCAGGCCAAGCTCGTCCATCAGGCGCAGGGTCGAAGGGTGGATCGTGTCGCCGCGGAAATCGCGCAAGAAATCGGCATGTTTTTCCAGCACGGCCACCGAAACCCCGGCGCGGGCCAGCAGGAAGCCCAGCATCATCCCCGCCGGGCCGCCGCCGACCACGCAGCAATCGACGACGGCTACCCCATCAGCCATGCAGGTCCTTGGCGCCCTTGGCCATGAATTCGACCGCCTGCTCTCGCGGGATGGTGCTCAGATAGCGGGCGCCCTCGTCCTTGCCGTTGACGTTGCAGATCGGCCCGGTGGCCAGGCGGGCAAGCCCCTCGTCCGCCACCGCGTCGGGCTCGTCGGGCGGGAAATCCGGGTTGCTCATCTTGAGCCCCAGCCGGTCCATCGAGGGGGTGCGGGTCAGGCCCAGTATCAGGCCGAGCACATGGACGTTATAGGGCTTGAGCTCATGCCACAGCCCCTCGGCCAGCATCCGGCTGTAGGCCTTGCCGGCGGAATAGACGACCTCGTCCGGCGCGCCGGCATAGCCGGCCATGGAACCGATCAGGATGATGCCGCCGCGCCTGCGCGCCCGCATCGCGCTGCCGAAATGATGGGTAAGCTCGGTCGGCGCGGTGACGCCGAGGCGCACCATGCGCATCTGCTCGTCCAGCGAGGCATCGAGATAGGGGGAGAAGCGGGTGACCGCCCCGGCATTATAGATGAGGAGACCGACATCGATGCCGGCGGTGGCCGATTTCACCCGGTCGAGCATGTCGGGCGCGGTCAGGTCCTGGGACAGGGTCCGGACCTCGACCCCGCTGCCTTTGCGCACCCGATCGGCCAGGGCCTCGAGCGGGTCCGGCTTGCGCGCCACCAGGATGAGATTGATGCCCTGGGCCGCCAGCCTGTGGGCGAAGCTCTCCCCGACCCCTTCGGATCCCCCGGCAATCAGAGCCCAGGGTCCATACTGCTCGAACATCGCCGCTTCCTCCTCGCGATTGTTATTATCGGCGAGAATGGACGGAGCGGCTTTCAAAAGCGAGGAAGAAAGCTGCGGCCGGCCCGCCCTTCAGGACGGGGCCGGCCGCGAGCCGAAATCAGGCGACCTTCAGGTCGACGGCCGAGCTCTTGCCTTCACGGCCCTGCTCGACCGAATAGGTCACTTTCTGACCTTCGACCAGCGAGCGCATACCGGCGCGTTCAACCGCCGAAATATGAACGAAGACATCCTTGGTGCCGTCCTCGGGCTGGATGAAGCCGTAGCCCTTGGTGGCATTGAACCATTTGACTGTGCCTGCAGGCATTGCAGATCTCCCATTAGTTACAGCCCGCCACCGGCAGGCTGGATCAAATATCTTGTCGGGGAGAACCGGCTCATCCGAGCCGAAGCAACGGTGATAACGGGGCAGACCCTACGAAATTTGGTCCCGGAAACACTAGGCGGGTTGCTAACACCTTGCAACACAAACCGTTGCGGTGGAGTTAAAGCACGCGAGAGCGGGGACAAGCAGAATCCCGATGCGAAAAACCGCCGTTCCGTGTAAGAGCGAGCGCGCATCCGATCCAACCGACAGGCGAGCCCATGACCGACCTGACCGACACGCAGCAAGAAGCGATCGAGCATGCCCATCATGCGGGCCACGCCGCGGAGTCGGGCGATCCGCTGATGATCCAGGTGACGCTGTCGATCGCGGTGATGACCGTGATCGCGGCCTTCATCGGGGCGCTGGGCGAGACCGAGGCCTCGCACACATTCGTGGAAAAGAACGATGCCGTGCTGGCCCAGGCCAGGGCATCCGACACCTGGGCCGAATACCAGTCCGAGAGCGTGAAGCGGCACATCTATACTGTCGGCTCCCTCCTGACCGCACAGCCGGACGAGGCGTCGAAGATGAAGTCCGACGTCGACAAATACGCCAAGGAGCAGCCGGAGACGCAGAAGAAGGCCAAGGATTTCGAGGAAGAGGTCGAGCGGCACAGCGCAATCGCCGAACGGCATTTCGGCCGCCACCACATCCTGACCATCGCCGAAGGCATCGTGCATGTCGGCGTGGCCGGCGCATCGATCGCGCTGCTGGCGCATAAGCGGCATTACTGGCTGATCGCGCTGGGCCTGACCGGCGTCGGCATGGCCGTGGCCGCGGCCGCCTATGCCGTCTGACCGGGCGGTCTACAGCGTAACAGCAGCTTTGTAACAGACCGGCGCCGGCTTCACAGTTACCCTGCGCATAATCGTCCCATGCGGGATAAGTGGAGGGATTTCATGCGCGCGAATTTCGGCAAAGGATTGAGTGTCGGCCTGTTGCTGCTGGCGGCGCCGGTGCTGGCGGATCCCGCGCCACAGGCGCCGGCCCCCGCCCCCGCGACGGCCCCCGCGCAGCCGCTGCCGTTCCGGTTGGTCAACCAGTTCCGCACCATGTTCGGCGTCCATCCCGGTTTCCGGGCGAACCATGCCAAGGGCGCGCTGTTCGAGGGCACCTTCACCCCCACCCCGGCCGCCAAGGGGCTTTCGAAGGCTGAGCATCTGCAGGGGCCGGCGTTGCCGATCATCGTCCGCTTCTCGAACGGCGGCGGCCTGCCCGACATGCCGGATACGCATCCGTCCTATCGCACGCGCGGGATGGCGGTGAAGTTCAAGCTGCCCGACGGCAAGATCACCGACATCGTCTGCATCTCGACCAACGGCTTCCCGGTGTCGAACGGCGAGGACTTCTTAGGCTTGTTGCAGGCGATCGCCGCGACCAAGCCGGATTCGCCCAAGCCGACCCCGATCGAGACCTTCCTGGGCACCCATCCCGCCGCGGCCAGGGCCGTCGCGACGCCGCAGCCGATCCCGGAAAGCTATGCCACCCAGCCGTTTTTCGGCGTCAACGCCTTCAAGTTCACCAATGCGGCGGGCGAAACCAAGCTCGGCCGCTATCAGTGGGTGCCTGAGGCGGGCGCGCATTTCCTCAGCGACGCGGACGCGGAAAAGCTGCCGCCCAACTTCCTGTCGGACAGTGTCAAGGACCGGCTGAAGACAGGGCCGGTCAAGTTCAAGCTGTTCGTCCAGCTGGCGCAGCCGGGAGACGTGACCAACGACGCGACGGTCGTGTGGCCCGACACCAATCCCAGGGTCGAGATCGGCGAAATCGCGATCACCACGGCCGACCCCGACAGCCTGGCGGCGGAGAAGAAGCTGCTGTTCGTGCCGACCGCGCTGATCGATGGGGTCGCCGCGTCGGACGACCCCATCATCCCGCTGCGCGGCGCCGCGTACGGCGTTTCCTACGGGCTGCGGCAGGCGGGGCGCTGAGCCCCAAAACCCGCGGCTACTGCGCGGGCGCGGCAGTCCCGCCGTGGCGGGACGCCAGGGCGGACTGGCAGGACTGCGAGAACTGGGCCTCGTTCGCGGTGATGCACTGCCGGCGCTGAGGTCCGGTCTGGTTGCCGCAATATTGCCGCAGGTCCGCGCCGCAGGCCTGCTGGAACTCCTTCACTGCGCTGCGCGCGTTAGCCAGCGCCGTCCCGCAGTCCTGGGACACGCTCGACATGTTCTGCATCAGGCATTTGTGCTGCTCGGCCGGCGCCATTCCCGAGCAGAATTTCTGCGCGTCGGCGGCGCAAGCCTGCCGCATGCCGGCCGCGGGGCCTGGCTGCGCACCCGCCGCGGCGGAAAGGCCGAGCGTCGCGGCGATGACCGCGAAAGCCAGTTTATTCATCGTCAACTCCTCATTGGGTTATCCCTCAGAACGACCCGACGCGGCATATCCTGCGCCGAGCTTCACAGGCCCGGACTTGATTTATTCCAGGTTAAGGTGCATCTAACCGCCAACGCATCGCGCCGTTTTGGCCGCGATCCGTGTTTCGCAATCGCGCGAACCGGTGCGGCGCCCGTCAATCGGGCGTGCCCCGCTGCATTTCGAAACAATCCATAAAACTCATTGCCCCTCCGGCTTCGCGCGCGGAACGGCACCTTGGCACGCGCCAGACGCGATAAGGTTTCGTTTGTCCGCGCGTGAACCGGATTTGTATGACCATTTCTTCTTTCTCTGAACTTGCGCTCCGTCCGGAGCTGCAGAAGGCCCTGGCCGACCAGGGCTACTCCACCCCCACCCCGATCCAGTCCCAGGCGATCCCGCATCTGCTGGACGGCCGCGACCTGCTGGGCATCGCCCAGACCGGCACCGGCAAGACCGCCGCCTTCACCCTGCCGATGCTGCAGATGCTGATGGACGGCACCAAGCCGCGCCCGGGCCAGCCCCGTGCGCTGATCCTGACGCCGACCCGGGAGCTCGCCATCCAGATCGATGACAGCGTCCGGAATTACGGCGCCCATCTGCGGCCGAAGCACGCCGTCATCTTCGGCGGCGTCGGCCAGGGCAAGCAGGTCGAGGCGCTGCAGCGCGGCCTGGATATTCTGGTCGCGACGCCCGGGCGTCTTCTGGACCTGATGAACCAGCGCCATGTCCGCTTCGACGACCTGAAGGTCTTCGTGCTGGACGAGGCCGACCGCATGCTGGACATGGGCTTCATCAACGACGTCCGCAAGATCGTCGCCGTGCTGCCCAAGAACCGGCAGACGCTGCTGTTCTCCGCCACCATGCCGCGGGAGATCGCCGATCTGGCGTCCAAGCTGCTGAACAACCCGATGCGGGTCGAGGTCACGCCCCAGGCGACGACGGTCGAACGGATCGGCCAGCATGTCATCTTCGTGCCGATGGCGAACAAGCGCCATGTGATGGTCGACCTGCTGGCCGACCCGACGATGACCCGCGTCATCGCCTTCACCCGCACCAAGCACGGCGCCAACCGGGTCAGCGACCACCTGAACGCCGCCGGCATCACGGCGGCCGCGATCCACGGCAACAAGTCGCAAGGCGCCCGCCAGGCGGCGCTGGAGGCGTTCCGCGCCGGCAAGGTCCGCGTGCTGGTGGCGACCGACATCGCCGCGCGCGGCATCGATATCGACGGCATCACCCATGTGATCAATGTCGACCTGCCGAACATCCCGGAAAGCTATGTCCACCGCATCGGCCGCACCGCGCGCGCCGGCAAGGACGGCATCGCCATCTCGCTGTGCGACAGCGAGGAGCGGGCGTTCCTGAAGGATATTGAGCGCACGATCGGCCAGAAAGTGCCGGTCATGGAGCCGCCGGCCGAGACGGCGCGAATCGCCACCCCGGCGGTGCAGCGCCAGCCGCAGCCGGCCCGTCGGCCGCAGCAGCCGAAGCGGCCCGATGGGCATCGCGGAGACGCGGGCCATCGTGGTGATGGGCAGCGCGCGGACGGCCATCGCTCCGAGGGGCAACGTCCGGGCGGGCATCGTCCGGAAGGTCAGCGCCCGGGGCAGAACCCGAACGAGCAGCAGCGCCGGCGCCGCAATCGCGGCCGTAACCGCCCGGCACAGGCGCAGGCTCCGCGCGCCTGATACGAAACAGCAGGAAACTTTCGTAAAGTTCTGCGTGTTGATTGGGGCTGGGCGGGGTCTATGATCCCGCCCAGTTCGTATCCGGGCCCCAATCCACGAGGACACCATGCCGAAAGCCGCCCTGCCCTGCGCCGTCTTCATCCTGGCGTCGGCGCTATGGGGGCCTGCCGCCTCGGCCCAGCTGCGTACCGGCGCCCAGGCCTTTGGCGATTTCACCCAGGACGCACCCGGCGTCATCCGCCATATCACGCCCGCCGATCTCCCCGCGCCCTATGCGACCAAGGGCGTCCCCAACATGTCGTCGATGGTTCCGGAGCCGGCGGGGGTACTGCCCAAGGTGCCGGCCGGCTTCACGGTCGAGCTTTTCGCCCAGCTGAAGCGGCCTCGGGTGATCCGCGTTGCGCCGAACGGCGACATCTTCATTGCCCAGACCGCGATCGGCCAGGTCACGGTGCTGCGCGCCGCCGACGGCGCGGCGAAGCCCACCGAGACCCAGGTCTTCGCCGACCATCTGGACGGCCCGTTCGGCATCGCCTTCTACCCCGCCCAAAACCCGCAATATGTCTATGTCGCCAACGAGGGCTCGGTCGTCCGCTATCCGTACAAGAGCGGCGACCTGAAAGCCTCGGGCCCGGCCGAGACGATCGTGCCGAAGCTGCCCGAGGGCGGCGGGCACGTGACCCGGGACATCGCCTTCTCCCCCGATGGCAGCCGGCTCTATATCTCGGTCGGCTCGTCCTCGAACAACAGCGCCGAAAGCGGCGACGCCAAGGACTTCCAGGCCGCCGATAAGGAACGCGGGCTCGGCGCGTCGCTGGGCGACGAGGCCTGGCGGGCGGATGTGCTGGTCACCAGCCCGGACGGCAAGGCGGGCTTGAAAAGCTTCGCCAACGGCATCCGCAACTGCGCCGGCCTGACCGTTCAACCCGGGACGGGTGACGTGTGGTGCGCCACCAACGAACGCGACATGCTGGGCGACAACCTGCCGCCCGATTATGCGACACGGGTCAAGGAAGGCGCCTTCTATGGCTGGCCCTGGTACTATATCGGCAACCACGAAGACCCCCACCGCAGGGGTGAGCGGCCCGAACTGGCCGATAAGATCACCGTCCCGGATGTGCTGATCCAGCCCCATTCCGCGCCGCTGCAGATCGCCTTCTATACCGGCGGCCAGTTCCCCGCCGAATACAAGGACAGCCCCTTCGTCACCCTGCACGGTTCGTGGAACCGCGCCAACCGCACCGGCTACAAGGTGGTGCGCGCTATCCTGAAGGACGGCAAACCGACAGGCGAGTACGAAGACTTCATGACCGGCCTCGTCACCGCCGAGGGCACGGTCTGGGGCCGCCCGGTCGGCGTGGCGACGGCGCATGACGGGTCGCTGCTGATCGGCGAGGACGGCAACAGCACGATCTGGCGGGTGACCTATACCGGCACGGGCAAATGAGGCCTCGGTGACGGCTCCGGAGGCGACATCCGGCATCCTGGCGGTGCCGGACCGCGTGCTGCGGTCCGGCCAGCTCATTCTGATCGCGCTGGGGTTCGGCGCGCTGATCGCGATGACATTGGTTTCCGTCATGCTGGCCCAGCGCAATCTCGAAGCATTCGAGCTTGCCAGCCGCACCCAGACGATCCTGAGCGATACGACGCGATCGGTCGAGCTGCTGGAGGATGCCGAAACCGGCCAGCGCGGCTTTCTGCTGACCGAGCGCGAGGCCTATCTTGAGCCTTACAATGCCGCTGTCGGCAAAGCCGCCGACCGGCTGGACCTGCTGGCCATCGAAACCGCCGGCCTGTCCATCGCCGGGGAGGCCGAGAAGATGCGGAGCCTCGGCAAGGACAAGCTCGCCGAGCTCAAGCACACGCTCGACCTCTACAAATCCGAGGGGCGCGGGGCGGCGCTCAACGAGGTGATGTCCGACCGCGGCAAGGATCTGATGGACCAGGTGCGGGCCAGCGCGGCCGTCATCCGCGCGAACCAGGAAAAGCAGCTGCTGGCCCGCCTCGAGATCGCCGGATCGACCGGGCAGATCATGGAGATCGCCCAGGTCGGCACCGCGCTGCTGGTGATCGTGATCTCGCTGTTCACCGGGGCCGGCTTCTATCGGAATATCCGGGCCCTGCATCGCGCCCAGCGTGCGCTGGCGGCGAACAACGCCAATCTGGAGCAGATCGTCGAGGCGCGCACCGCCGCCTTGAGCCAGGCCAACGAGGAGATCCAGAAGTTCGCCTATATCGTCTCGCACGATCTGCGCGCGCCGCTGGTCAACATCATGGGCTTCACCACCGAACTGGAGACCGCGACGGACACGGTCAGCGCCTTCATCCGGGGCCGCACCGCGGAGGATGGCCATAACGTGCCGGCCGGGGTGGTGACGGCGATCACCGAGGACGTGCCGGAGGCCTTCCGCTTCATCAAGACGTCCACCACGAAGATGGATGGGCTGATCGGCGCCATCCTGAAACTGTCGCGCGAGGGGCGCCGCGTGCTGGCGCCTGAACGGCTGAAGATGCGGGCCGTGGTCGAGAACATCGCTGCGAACCTCAAGCACCGGCTGGACGAGAAGGGCGCCGAGATCGTCATCCAGCCGCTGCCCGACCTGGTCGCGGATCGGCTGGCGATCGAGCAGGTCTTCGGCAACCTGCTGGACAACGCCACCAAATACCTGGCCCCTGGACGGCCCGGCGTGATCACGGTGCGCGGCACGGCGACAGGCCCGCTGGCGATTTTCGAGGTGGAGGACAATGGCCGCGGAATCGCGCCGGGGGACCATGAAAGGGTCTTCGAGCTGTTCCGGCGTTCGGGCCAGCAGGATGTCCCAGGCGAGGGAATCGGCCTCGCCTATGTGCGCCAGCTGGTCTACCGCCTGGGCGGAACAATTCGGCTGGATTCAACGTTTGGCCAGGGGACAATCTTTCGATTGAGCCTCCCGCTCGCCGACACCCGAACACAGAAGGATGCCGCCTGATGCTCCCCGTGACCATCGTGCTGGTCGAGGACGATCCCGGGCATGCCCGCCTGATCGAAAAAAACATCCGGCGCGCCGGCGTCAGCAACGCCATCACCCATTTCGACAGCGGCACCGCCGCGCTGCAATATCTGATGGCGCATGACGGGACGCCGGCCCTGGTGCTGCTCGACCTCAACCTGCCCGATATGAGCGGGACGCGGATATTGGAAGCGTTGAAATCGAATGCGGCGACGAAGCATATTCCCGTGATCGTGCTGACGACGACCGACGACAAGGTCGAGATTCAGAAATGCTATGACCTGGGATGCAATGTCTACATCACCAAGCCGGTCGATTATGAGGCCTTCGCCACGGCGATCCGCCAGCTGGGCCTCTTCCTGTCGGTCATGAAAGTTCCTGAGCCCACGTGACCAAAGACGAGGAAAGCCACCCGATTTCCGTCCTCTATATCGACGACGATGCCGGCATCGCCCGGCTGGTCGAACGATATCTGGGGCGCCAGGGCTATAAGGTCGCCACAGCCGCCGACGGCGCGGCCGGCCTCGCCAGGCTGGCGGGTGGCGGCTTCGATGTCGTCGCCGTGGACCATTTCATGCCGGGCGAGGACGGGCTGGAGCTTTTGAAGCGGTTGGGCGAGCTGCCCAATCCGCCGCCGGCGATCTATGTCACCGCGTCCGACGAGGGCCGTATCGCGGTCGCCGCGCTGAAGCAGGGCGCGGTCGACTATGTGATCAAGGATGTGCAGGGCGCCTTCCTCGACCTTCTGGACCGCGCCATCCGCCACGCGGTCGAGCAGGCCCGCATCAGGCGGGAAAAGGAAGCGGCCGAGCGCGAGCTGGTAGAATCGCGCGACCGGCTGGCCGCCCTTCTGGAACAGAAGACCGCCCTGCTGCACGAGGTCGGGCATCGTGTCAGCAATAGCCTGCAGCTGATCAGCTCGCTGATCAGCATCCAGGCGACACGCATCGGCGACCCCCGTGCGCGCGACGCGCTGCTTCAGGCGCGCGAACGCGTGCAGGCCGTGATGCTGATCCATCGCCGCCTCTACACCTCGGAAGAGGTCGGATCGATCGAGATCGACAAATACCTCATGGCCATGGCCGAGGAGCTGCAGTCAGGCGTGTCGGCGTCCGAGCAGGGCCACAGGATCGTGGTCGAATCCGCGCCGTTGCGGATCCCGACCGACAAGGCCGTCTCGGTCGGGGTGATCGTCAACGAGCTGGTCGCCAACGCGCTGAAATACGCCTTCCCGAACGGAAAGCGCGGGACGATCCGGGTCAGGCTGGACAGGCAGGACGACCGCATCGTCCTGATCGTCGAAGATGACGGCGTCGGCTATGACGAGGCCGCCGCGCCGAAGGGAACGGGCATGGGCACGCTGATCATGGGGGCGATGGCCAAGACGCTTAAGGGCTCGGTCGAGCGCCAGCCGTGCGAGACGGGCGCGCGGGCGGTCCTATCGTTTCCGGCGGGGTGAGGCCGCGGGCGCGCGGACGGCGCGCAGGTGCCGCACGCCGTGCGCCACGATCAGCCCGAGCGACCCCAGCAGCGACAGTGCCGCGGCGCCCAGCAGCCCGTTCAGGATCCAGTATTCGCGCGCGGTGATATAGACATTGTACCAGGCGCCGCGCGGCCCCTGGATGATCGGCACGATCTGCCCGAGATCGGGATTGAGATAGGCCGAGGCGCCGTCGGCGAGCGCCATGCCGTACTGGACCCCTGCGATGCTTAGCATGCAGAACAGCACGAACAGGAGCAGCACCCATTCGCGCAGGTTCTTGAGAGCAGGATCCACGGCGCACCTCCTCTTCAAGCAGGTAAGCGCCGCGCCGGGACAATCAAGCCGTGGGACCGCCGACCTTGGCCGAACCGTCGAACCAGGCCCGCATCGCCGCGGGGGCCAACGGATGGGCGATCAGGTAGCCCTGGGCCTCATCGCACTTCCACGAAGCCAGCATGTCGTAGGCCTCATGGTTCTCGACCCCCTCGGCCACGACGCGATAGCCCAGGTCGTGCGCCATATAGATGATCGCCCGCACCAGCTTCTGATCGTGCTCGCTGGACGCCAGCGACTTGATGAAAGACTGGTCGATCTTCAGCACCGAGGCCGGCAGCTGCTGAAGGTAGGACAGGCCGCTATAGCCGGTGCCGAAATCGTCGATGGCGATCGAGACGCCCATCGCCTTCAATTCCCGCACCTGGTCCATCGCCCGGGGGCTGTAGCCGACCAGCACGCTCTCGGTGAACTCGATCTGGACCGAGCGGGCGTCGACGCCGTGCTTCGCCAGCCTTTGCGCCAGCGCCGCGGCGAAATCCGTCTCGTCGAGATTGCGCACCGAGATATTGATCGAGATCTTGGGATGGCGGCCGTCATGCCCCCATTGGGCGAGCTGAGCCAGGGCCGTGTCCAGCACCCAGCCGGTCAGCGGACGGATCAGCGTCGTTCCCTCGGCCAGCGGGATAAACTCGCCCGGTCCGATATCGCCCAGCGTCTTGTGGCGCCAGCGCATCAACGCCTCGGCGCCGATGCATTTGCCCGAGGCGAAATCCACCACCGGCTGGTAGAGCAGCGAGAACTGGCCGGTTTCGTCCAGTGCCTCGCGCATGTCGCTGATCAGCGTGAAGCTGCGCGCATGGGCGCGGTCGATCATTTCATTATAGGAGGCGGCGCGCGTGCTGCTCTTGCGCGCGTCGTCGGCGGCGCTGAACAGGCGGCGCAGCACGTCGCGGGAATTCTTCACCTCGCTGAGCGCGAAGCGATAGATGCCGATCACGGGGTCGGGCGAGACCGGGACCTCGCTGTGGGAGATCGTATCGCGCAATGCGGCATCGATCCCGTCCGCCAGCCGCTCGACGTCCGGCGTGCTCCCGTCCAGCAGCACCGCGCAGCGCGTCGGGCCGACATGATAGATGCGCGCGTCCTCGCCCAAGGTTTGCCTCAGCGCCGCGGCTCCGTTGCGGATCAGCTCCTCGACATAGGCGGCGCCGACGACCCTTAACCCGTGGGTCATCTGCTGCTGCGACGCCAGCTCGATCAGCAGCCCGACCCGGGCCTCGCCGGAATTATGCCCGGTCAGGTCCTCCAGATCCTCGAAGAACTGGTATTCGTTGGGCAGGCCGCTGGCCGGGTGGATGCGGCCGATCGTGTTCTGGACCTCGATCTGGGTCATCACCATCGCCGCGAGGTCGATCAGCACCGAGGACTCGTCGTCCGACATGGCGCGCGGCTTGTCGTCGATCACGCACAGCGTGCCCAGCGCATAGCCGGTGCGGGTGATCAGCGGTGCGCCCGCATAGAAGCGGACGCCGGCATTGGCGAGCACGCTGGCCTTGAACCGGTCGTCCTTCTGCAGGTCCTCGACGACGAAGACCTTGTCGCTGTGGATGGCGTAGTTGCACGGCGCCTCGGCCCGCGGAATCTCCGCCAGGTCGACGCCGAAGCGGGACTTGAACCATTGCCGGTCATGGTCGGTCAGTGAAATGGTCGAGACCGGTGCGCCGAGAAGGCGGCTGGCCAGTCGGGTGATCCGGTCGAAACTCTCGCTCGGCGGCGTATCGAGAAGCCCCAGATTGCGCAGGGCGTTCTGACGAGCCTCCTCATTCTCGATGATGAAACGATCCATTTAGTACGATTATCCCACGGCCAGTGCGCTGGCAAAAGATGCTTTATGTTCAGCATATACGAGGCCGCGGGACGTACCGATCATTATACTAAAGTTCATCCCGCCTTGTCGGCAGCGACCACGAAACTGTCCATTACCTTCTTCGTGCCAGCCTGGTCGAACTCGATCTCCAGCTTGTCGTTATCGACCGCCACAACGGTGCCGTAGCCGAATTTCTGATGGAACACCCTGGCGCCGGCCTGGAACGGCGAGGCCGGGCGCGGGCGCGGCTTGACCTCGAAGGCCTGGCCCTCGATCACCGGGAAGCGGCGCTCCGGCGGCTGCGCCCCGGCGCGGGGCAGGCGGTAGCCGGAATCGCGCGCCCAGTCCGCGAAGCCTGAGCGGAAGCCGCCCTGGGCCGCGAAGGGCGCCGGTTCCTCCGCGATGTCGATATCGTCGGCCGGCAGCTCGTCGACGAAGCGCGACGGGATGGTCGAGGTCCAGTTGCCGTAGACCCGGCGCGAATGGGCGTAGGAGATGATGGCGCGCTGGCGGGCGCGGGTGATGCCGACATAGGCCAGCCGCCGCTCCTCCTCCAGCCCGGCAATGCCGCTGTCATCCATCGTGCGCTGGCTGGGAAACAGCCCCTCCTCCCAGCCCGGCAGGAAGACGACGTCGAATTCCAGCCCCTTGGCGCCGTGCAGCGTCATCAGGGTCGCCATGTCGCCGTCGGCCGAATCCTGGTTCTCCATCACCAGGCTGACATGCTCGAGAAAGCCGCCCATGGTCTCGAAATCGGCCATGGCGGTGACGAGCTCCTTCAGGTTCTCCAGCCGCCCCGGCGCCTCGGGCGACTTGTCGGCCTGCCACATGGCGGTATAGCCGGATTCGTCCAGAATGATCCGCGCCAGGTCGGTGTGCGGGACGCGGTCGAGCTGCCCGCTCCACCGCGCCATGTCCTGCAGCAGCGCCCTGATGACCGTGCGCATCTTGGGCTTCAGCTCGTCGGTCTCGCTGAGCTTCCACGCCGCCTCGGTCAGCGGCACGCCCAGGGTGCGCGCCGCCCGCTGCAAGGTCTGCACGGTGGTGTCGCCAATGCCCCGCTTGGGCGTATTGATGATCCGCTCGAAGGCGAGATCGTCGGCCGGCTGGCTGACCACGCGGAAATAAGCGAGCGCGTCGCGGATTTCCATCCGCTCGTAGAAGCGCGGGCCGCCGACGACGCGGTAGGGCAGGCCCAAGGTCAGGAACCGTTCCTCGAACTCGCGGGTCTGGAAACCGGCGCGCACCAGCACGGCGACCTGCTTCAGCGCATAGCCCTTGCGCTGCAGCGCCTCGATCTCGTCGCCGACGAAGCGCGCCTCCTCCTCGCCGTCGTTGAGCGCGGCCAGCTTCACCTTCTCCCCGCCCTCGGCCTCGGTCCACAAGGTCTTGCCCAGCCGACCCTGATTATGGGCTATGACGCCGGAGGCGGCGGCCAGTATGTGCGAGGTGGAGCGGTAATTCTGCTCAAGCCTGATCACCTTGGCGCCGGGGAAATCGGTCTCGAAGCGCAGGATGTTGCCGACCTCGGCCCCGCGCCAGCCATAGATCGACTGATCGTCGTCGCCGACGCAGCAGATATTGTGCGAGGCCTGGGCCAGCAGCCGCAGCCACAGATACTGGCCGACATTCGTGTCCTGATACTCGTCGACCAGAATGTAGCGGAAGCGGCGGTGATAATCCGCCAGCACATCCGGGCGGCGCTGGAAGATCGTGATGTTGTGCAGCAGCAGGTCGCCGAAATCGCAGGCATTGAGCGATTTCAGCCGCTCCTGATAGGCGGCGTAGAGCTGAACCACCCGGCCGCCGGCGACGTCGCCGCCATCCTCGGGCTTCAGCTTGTCGGGCGTCAGCGCCCTGTCCTTCCAGCGCTCGATCACGCCCAGCACCACCCGGGCCGGCCAGCGCTTGTCGTCGATATTCTCGGCCTGGAGCAGCTGCTTCACCAGGCGGATCTGATCATCGGTATCGAGGATGGTGAAGTTGGACTTGAGGCCCACCTCCTCGGCATGGCGGCGCAGCAGCCGGGCTGCCAGGGCATGGAACGTGCCCAGCCACCAGCCCTCGACCGGGCCGCCCAGCAGCACGCCGACGCGGTCGCGCATTTCCCGCGCCGCCTTGTTGGTGAAGGTGACGGCCAGGATCTGCCCCGGCCCCGCGCGCCGCGTCGCGATCAGATGGACAAGGCGGGTGGTCAGCACCCGCGTCTTGCCGGTGCCGGCGCCGGCCAGCACAAGAACCGGCCCGTCGAGAGACTCGACGGCGTTCCGCTGCACGGCGTTGAGCCCGCCGAGATAGGGCGGCTCGATCCTGCCGGAGGCAAGTTGCGTATTGGTTGGGCGTTCAGACTCGAACATGCGACTCAATTTAGGCTCTATGGCGACCAGCGGAAACCTTGGCGTGGCGGAAAGATTCGGCCGGTCCCGTACAAGCCCCGCGCCGGAACCGCTGCTACGCCGCGTTGTTAGCTGTCAGGGGACGAATGCCTATACGGACATTGTCTGTTGATTGAGTTCTCCCTAGATACCTGCCCATCGGCATCGGAATAAAAGGTTCAAAATGAAATCGGCCCATCACTTGGCTTTCGGCTCGCTGCTCGCTTTCGCCACGGCGCTGGCGGTTCCGGCAATCCTGGCGCCCGTTCCGGCGGCGGCGCAGGAAAAGGCATCCGATCCGGGCCAGTTCGTCCAGCAGCTGGGCGACAAGGCGATCGCGCAGCTGGCCGGCCAGCAGGTGCCGGAACAGGAGGAGCGCGCGCGCTTCAAGAACCTGCTGGTCTCCTATTTCGATGTGAACGCGATCGGCAAGTTCACCGTCGGCCGCGCCTATTGGGGCACGGCGACACCCGAGCAGCAGAAGGAATTCCTGTCGCTGTACGAAACCCAGGTCACCAACGCCTATGCCAAGCGCTTCCAGGAATATTCCGGCGAGCAGTTCAAGGTGACGGGGCAGCAGAAGGACAGCGATGCCGACACGCTGGTGAACAGCGTCATTACCCGCCCGGCCGGCGCCCCGGTCAGCGTGCAGTGGCGTATCCGCGCCGGGAACGGCACCTTCAAGGTCGCCGACGTGGTGATCGAGGGTATCAGCATGGCGGTCACCGACCGCCAGCAATTCGCCGCGGTGATCCAGCGCGGCGGCGGCACCATCCAGGCCCTGATCGACGCCATGAAGTCCCAGAACATGGTCCCCGCCAGCGCGAACTAAGCCTGCCGCCTCAGGCGGGCAGGATGCGGATACCATAGGCAGCGAAGGACCGGTCGCGCGTTGCGACGATCAGGTCCTCTGCCTTTGCCTGCGCGATCAGCAGCCGGTCGAAGGGATCACGGTGGTGGAAGGGTAGCGCCACGACGTCTTGGATATGGCGGCGTGCTATCGGCAATTCATCAGCCGCCATATCCAGCAAGGCGCGGTCGACATCTTCCTCGCTGACATTCAGTTTGCCTGTGCTCCGTTTGATCGCAAGCTCCCAAAGGGACACATGACTGACGATCCGATCATTCATCGGGTCGGCGAGGATGGCATACGCCCTCGGATTGAGTTGACGTCCGCCTTCGGCAATCCAGAGCACGACGTGGGTATCGAGCAGCAGCCTCAAGGCTCGTTCTCGAGATTCTCCCAGAACTCCGCCCAAATGGCCTCGTTGGTTTCAGGGCTGTCCCAATCGTCGGCTACCCAAATCTTGCCGGCCAATGTCCCGAATTTGGGAACACGGCGTTCATTAGGAGGAAGCGACACGAGACGGGCGACGGGTTTGCCGGCCTTGGCGATAACGATCTCCTCGCCGTTCGCCGCGTCCTCTACCAAGCGTGACAGGTGTGTCTTGGCCTGATGGATATTGATTGTTCGCATGAACTAAACTTAGTTTAGCTATTCTCTTGACGCAAGGCATTTGCGCTCTCCAGCCGCTTGCGGAAATCCTCGGCCAACGCGTGGTAGAGCGGCTCCGGCGTGATCAGCTTCGAGATGCCGGTGGCGAGGAGCGCGGTCGCCATCAGCGGGATGATCATTGCCTGGTCCCCGGTCATCTCGGCGACGATGACGAAGCCGGTGATCGGCGCCTGGACCGCGCCGGTGAAGAAACCGACCATCGCGAGCACCGCGACCGCGCCGGGAGACGCGGTCGGCATCAGATGCGACAGCGCCGACCCCAGCCCGGCGCCGATCGACAACGACGGGGAGAGAATGCCGCCGGGAATGCCGGCCATCTGCGACAGGAGGGTCGCCGCAAATTTCGTCGCCGTGAACGTCCAGGGGTGATCGAGTTGACCGGCCAGCGCCAGCTTGGCCGCACCATAGCCGGTGCCGTAGGACGCGCCGTGGCTGACGATGCCGAGGATCGCCACGCCCAACCCGCACAGGACCGCGAACAGCACCGGCCGGCGGCCGCCGAAGCCCCCGAACAGCGCCGGCGCCTTGCGCGCGCCGAAAAGCGCGATCCGCGCGAACAACCCGCCCAGCACGCCGCCCGCGCCCGCGACCGCGGGCACCACGAACCAATCCTTCCAGCCGTTCAGGATCGCCGTGGTCTCGCCGAAATAGGAGCCGGTGCCGTTCACCGATATGGCGGCGATACCCGCCAGGATGACCGCGATCAGCACCAGGCTTGAAATCGAGCGCTCGAACGAGCGGCTCATCTCCTCGATGGCGAAGACCACACCGGCCAGCGGCGTGTTGAAGGCGGCGGCGACACCCGCCGCGCCGCCTGCCAGGATCAGCCCTTTCTGCCGCCCCATGCCGGTGCGGTAGCTGAGCCAGACCAGCATCGAGGCCCCGATCTGCACGGTCGGCCCCTCACGCCCGATCGACGCCCCGACCAGCAGGCCGAAGAGGGTCAGGGCGATCTTGCCGAAGGCGATGCGCAGCGACAGCAGCCGCTCCAGCCGCGGCCGATCCTGGATGAAACGTGCCGCGATCGCCTGCGGAATGCCGCTGCCCTGGGCTCCGGCGAACCAGCGCTTACCGATGAAGGCGGACAGCGCGATCCCTGCCGGCGTCAGGATCAGCGCCAGATAAGGGGAGAACGCCGTGACTTTGGCGAAAGTCAGCTGCGCCCAATCGGCCGCGGCGGCGAAGCCAACCGCGACATAACCGACGGCAACCGCGCCCAGCCAGAAGACCAGGCGCCGGCGCCACAGGACCGCGGCCGCGCTGAGCCTGCGGCGGCGGCGCGGACTGAGCACGGTCACCGACCGGTCAGCGCGTCAGCGGCTTGTATTTGATCCGGTGCGGCGTGTCGGCCTCAGTGCCCAGGCGGCGATGGCGGTCGGCCTCGTAGTCGGCATAGTTGCCTTCGAACCACACCACCTCGCTGTCGCCCTCGAAGGCCAGGATGTGGGTGGCCAGCCGGTCCAGGAACCAGCGATCGTGGCTGATCACCACGGCGCAGCCGGCGAACTGCTCCAGCGCCTCTTCCAGCGCGCGCAGCGTCTCCAGGTCCAGGTCGTTGGTCGGCTCGTCGAGCAGCAGCAGGTTGGCGCCGGATTTCAGCATCTTGGCCAGATGCACGCGGTTGCGCTCACCGCCCGACAGCACGCCGACCTTCTTCTGCTGGTCGGGCCCCTTGAAGTTGAAGGCCGAGACGTAGGCGCGGCTGGGCATGGTGCGCTTGCCCAGCTCGATCATGTCCTTGCCGTCGGAGATTTCCTCCCAGACCGTATGCTTGGCGTTCAGCGTATCGCGCGACTGGTCGACATAGCCGAGCTTCACCGTCTCGCCGACCTTGAACGTCCCGCCATCGACCTTTTCCTGGCCGGTGATCATGCGGAACAGGGTGGTCTTGCCAGCACCGTTCGGGCCGATCACGCCGACGATGCCGCCCGGCGGCAGCTTGAACTCCAGGTCGCTGATCAGCAGCCGGTCGCCATAGCCCTTCTTCAGATGCTCGGCCTCGACCACCACGTCGCCCAGCCGCGGCGGGGCGGGGATGACGATCTGGGCTTCGCCGCTCGGGCCGTCCCGTGTCTGGGCCAGCATGGTTTCGTAGGCAGAGATACGGGCCTTGGACTTGGCCTGGCGGGCGCGCGGCGAGGCGCGAATCCATTCCAGCTCAGCCGCCAGGGCCTTCTGCCGTGCGCCTTCTTCGCGCGCCTCCTGCTCAAGCCGCTTCTGCTTCTGCTCCAGCCAGGAAGAGTAATTGCCCTCGTAAGGAATGCCCTTGCCACGATCCAGCTCCAGGATCCAGCCGGTGACATTGTCGAGGAAATAGCGGTCGTGGGTCACGAGGACTACGGTGCCTTCGTATTCCTGCAGGGTGCGCTCCAGCCACGCGACCGATTCCGCGTCCAGATGGTTGGTCGGCTCGTCGAGCAGGAGCATGTCCGGCTTTTCGAGCAGCAGGCGGCACAGCGCCACCCGTCGCTTCTCGCCGCCCGACAAGTTCTCGACCGCGCTGTCGCCCGGCGGGCAGCGCAGCGCATCCATGGCGATCTCGACCGTGCGGTCCAGCTCCCAGGCGTTGGCGGCCTCGATCTTCTCCTGAAGCTCGGCCTGCTCCTCGATCAGCTTCATCATCTCGTCGGGGTCTTCGACCTCGCCCAGCTTCATCGACACGGCCTCGAACCGGTCGAGCACCGCCTTGGTCTCGGCCAGCGCCTCCATGACGTTTTCCTGGACTGTCTTGGTCGGGTCGAGATGCGGCTCCTGCGGCAGGTAGCCGACCTTCACCCCCTCGGCGGCCCAGGCCTCGCCCGAGAAATCCGTGTCCATGCCGGCCAGGATCCGCATCAAGGTCGACTTGCCCGAACCGTTCGGGCCCAGCACGCCGATCTTGGCGCCCGGGAAGAAGCTGAGCCAGACCCCGTCCAGGACCTTTTTCCCGCCGGGATAGGCCTTGACCAGATTCTTCATCACATAACTATATTGATAGGACGCCATCGGCGTTCTCCATGCGGTAATCGACGGCCTTAAAGGGGGCAGGTGGTTCTACCGTGACCGGCACCCGGGTGCAAACCTTGGGTACCCCGCCCCGGAACGGAGATTGTGCACCGCGCCGCACGTTCAAGGCCCCATGGGAGGAGGCGCGTGGCATCCCCGGCACCATCGGCAAAATATTCCGGCTTCATGCCGAAAAATCGCCAGGATTCCCTGCCATGAACGGCCCGAGCGTGCCATAAGGGTGGCGGCCGCGACGGCCGGCGATTCGGCGGCGCACCGGACAGGAAAGAGGGCCCTTCCGGCGTGCATCGGGGCACCGGGCGGCCATGCGAGGGATGGCGAACAACCCAGCTGACGGCTGGCTAAGGGATTTTGAGGATGAATCGAGGCATCGCCCTTTTCGATCTGGACCACACGCTGACGCGGCAGGACAGCTTTCCCATGTGGATCGCGATCCTGGTGGGGTGGCGCAGAACCTTGCGCGCCTTCGCCATGGCCGGCTTTGCCGTGCGCCCGGGCCGATCGGATCTCAGGGGGCGGGCCAAGGAGGCGATCCTGCACTGGTCGGTGCGCGGCGCGACCCTGGCCGAGGCCCAGGCCGCGGGCCGGCTGCTGGGCCAGCGCATCCGCTGGCGCGAGAGCGTGCTGAAGGCGCTGAACGCGCACAAGGCCGCCGGCTGCGCCATCGTCATCGCCACCGGCGCGCCGGTGCTCTATGTCGCGCCGTTGCTGCGCGCCGCCGGCATCAAGGCCGACGCGGTGATCGGCACCGATCTGGAGATCGTCAACGGCAAGCTGACCGGCAAGCTGGCCGGCGCCAACTGCATCCGCGACGAGAAGGCCCGGCGGGTAAAGGAATGGGTCAGCCAGAACGGGCCGTTCCACGAAAGCTGGGGCTATGGCAACCGGCCGCACGACCTGGCGATGCTGGCGCTGACCGACCACCCGGTGGTGGTCGACAAGGGTCCGGACCGCGGCTAGGCCGATTTAGACCCGCATCACCTTCGGCGTCGGCTTGTTGGGCCGCAGCTCGACGAAATCGAACGCCATGCCCGGCGGCAGGGTCAGGCAATTGACGATGGCCCCCGCCACGGTGTCCGCCTGCATCATGCCGTCGCCCTCCGGCCCCATATCGAGCCATTTCTGATAGGCGGCCGCGGCCTCCTCGGCGTTGATCGTCGCGCCGAAATTCGTGTCGGCGGTGCCGGGGCTGAAGCAGGTGACGTTGATATTGTCCGCCTTCACCTCGTTGCGCAGCTCAAAGGTGAAGCGCTCGGCCCCCGCCTTGGTCGCACCATAGATCGACAGGTACGGAAATTCCTCAGGGTGGCGCACTGTCGCCGAGGTGACGTTGACGATCGTGCCGCCGCCCACTTTGCGCAAATGCGGGATGGCGAACTGGCTGCCGTAGACCACGCCCAGGAAATTCGCCTTGACCTGCGCCATCACCACGGCCTCGGTCAGGTTCTCGATCCGGCAGATCATCGTCGCGCCGGCATTGTTGACCACCCCGTCCAGCCGCCCGAACGCGGCGACCGTCTGCTCGAAGGCTGCGAACATCGCATCGCGCTCACCCACATCGACCGCGATGCCGATCGCATTGCCGCCCAGCGACCGGGCCGCCTCGGCCACCTGCCCGGCCCCGCGCGCGAACAGCGCCACCCTGGCCCCCGCCTCAACCAGCCTTTTGGCCGTCGCGAAACCGATCCCGCGCGACGCGCCGGTGACGATAAAAGCTTTGCCGTTAAAACTGGCTTTGCCATCGAAAGAATGAGTCATGCCGCCCTCTAAAATTCGCGGCAATCTTCCATGCGAAAAAATTCGGGTCAAACGGTTTCCGGCCGGCGCCCCGCCGCCAATATCGACAGGCGGCGGGGGTCTGCTATAAGGCGGACCCAGGCAGCATCGCCCAGGTCAGCCGGTTTAGCTCAGCGGTAGAGCAGCGGTTTTGTAAACCGAAGGTCGGGGGTTCAATCCCCTCAACCGGCACCAAAATTCAGCGCCAGCGATTCCGGCCGATACCCTACCAGACCGTGGCCAGGTTTTTGCGCAGCGCTTCGACGCTCGCGGCCGGCAGCTTGGCGGCGTTTTCGTCGTCATCCGCCTTGATCACCGAGCCGTTGAAGGTCAGGCCGCCATAGGCGCCGGTGGCCGAGGTCCATACGACGATGTCGCCGCCGTGCGGGGTGGTGTCGCCTTCGGCGCCGCCCGAGAGCGTCGCGACGGTGATGCCGGCATTGCCGCCGATCTTGAAGTTGCCGTTCTGGATGCCCCGCAGGGCGGCTTCGCTGTTGATGATGAACACCAGCTGGGCCTGCTCCAGCCCGGCCTGCAGGCCGAACGACGCCGAGCCCATGCCGTAGAATTTGGGCCCGCTCCAGCCGTGGCCGGTGCGGACCAGCAGCACGCCGTCGCCGCCCTCGGCGCCGAAGATGAAGCCGCCCTTGACCAGCTTGGGCACGATGTAGACGGCACGCGCATTCTTGATCATGGCGCGGGCCTGATCGAAGGACGGATCGTGCTTCAGGTTGGTGACGGTGGTATCGGCGTCGCGCAGCAGCTGCGCGGCGTCGGATGCGGCATTGGCGGGGACCGGGGTCGCGGCGGCCGCCAGAACCAGGGCGGCGGCCAGCCCAGGAAATAAGGTTTTCATAGAGGCATCCTCCAAAAAAGAGATGCCACGGCAACCACAGGCGTAACGAAAGGTTCCGGAGTTCAATCCCCTCAGCCGGCCAATGTGACATTGATGGAATAGCGAAGGTGCCGCATCGATGGTTGCGTACTACTGCCAATCGCGGTGAGGGTGGATATTGTCCCGCAAGGGCATGGTCGAGGCACATCCGCCGGCGATGATGCTCCGCTTCCTGGCGCTCCTGCCGCGCATGCTTTTCAGCCGGCCGGTGGGCGCCTTGCCGTAAGGCGGCGTCAGCCGGTCACGCGGACCGAAACAATGCGCGGCTGGTCCATTTTGTCGGGGATGAAACCCATCCGGCCGTGGCCGGGCGCAAGCTTGTCGAGCAGTTCCATCCCGCTGATCACCTGCCCGAAGACGGTGTATTTGCCGTTGAGATGGGGCCGGTCGGCGAGGCAGATATAAAACTGGCTGTCGGCGGAATCCGGGTCTTCGTCGCGCGCCATGCCGACGGCGCCGCGGACATGGAGCAGGTCGCTGAACTCCGCCTTGATCGTCTGGCCCGAGCCGCCGGTGCCGTCGAATTTCGGGTCGCCCGCCTGCACGACATGGCCCGGGGCCACCCGCACGACGGTCAGGCCGTCGTAAAAGCCGGAATTCGCCAGCTCGCGGATGCGCGCGACGGTGAGCGGAGCCTTATCCGGCCTGAGCTCGATCACCACCTTGCCCCCGTCCAGCACGACAACCATCTGCGGCCGCGGCACGTCCTGGCCGGCGGCCGCGCCGGCCAGGCTAAGCGCCAGCGGAAGACATATCAGGGCGCGCAGGACCGCGGCGCGGGCTAACAGGTGCGGCACGATTTTCTGGCTCCAATCCGCTTGGCGCCGGGACGCGCCGGCGCACATCCTATCATGGTGAACAAGAACGGAAACCAGACCTTCCGGCCGGCGTCTACGATTCAGCGCACAGCCGCGCGCCGCCATGCCGCCAAAATGCGGCCATCCGTTCCTGAAAGCCCCCGGCCTTCCCCGCAACCGGCAAAGCCACGCCGCCCACGTCTTTCGGATGGTCGCGGCGTTCCATCAGATCGGCCATTTCCTCGTAGGACACCGCGACCTCCTCAAGGATTTTCCGGTTCATCGGGTGGACCTCCTTGGCGGCCTCCCGGGCTTCGCGCGCCCGCTCCCGCCAATAGCGTGGCGAAAACTCATCGTTTGCGGGCGTCTTGAACGTCATTCGGCGGGGCCTCGGAATGCTGGGGACTGCTGGCGGGCGCTACACTATAGAACGCCGCTAAGCCCTTGTTCCGTCGGCCTCGATTTTGTCACCGAGCTGTTCCCAGCGGTCGGCGAGGTCGAGCATGCCCTGCTTCAGCTCGGGGTGGTACCCCTCGGCTGCCTCGCGCAGCGCTGCCGCCTTCGTGCGGAATTCGGATCGCTTCCCTTCGGGTCGTTTCACGGACAAATCCCGCATTAAGAGCAATTTTAATTAATTTAACTTGCTCTACGGGAAAGGCCAGACCGTGGATCACCCGGCATGTCGAGGGACGGCCGAAACCGCCCCTCTTACGAAGACCGGGTCAGACGCCCGCCGCCGGGATCGCCGGATGCGACCAGGCCGGCGGCTCCTTCTTCGGGAACTTGGTCTTCCCGTCGAGGCTCATCACCTGGATGTTGTGCGCCCAGGGGAAATGCATCGAGAAGCCGAGATAGCCGGTGCGCTCGGCCGCCGGCAGGTAGGCCATATGGAGCACGGTCTCCGCCAGGTATTCGACATCCTCGGTCGGGAATTCGGTGGGAATCAGGTCCGAGGCACCGGGGGTGCGGATGGCGGTGGAGGGTCCGACAAGGTTGACCGCGATGTTGCTGTCCACCAGCTCAGCCGCCAGGCCGTGGGTGAAGCGGTTCAGCGCCGACTTGATCGAGGCATAGATCGTGTCGCCACCGGCCTTCTGATAATCGGGGAAGGGCCTGGCGATCGGCATCGAGGTGACCGAGCCGATATTCACGATCCAGCCGGCGCCGCGCGCCTTCATCACCGGGATCGCCGCCTGGGCCAGCAGGAAGGGTGCGCGCAGATAATGCTGGATCGTGCGGTCGAACGTTTCCAGCGACATGGAGTCGATCCGGGCATAGTCGGCATAGCCGGCATTATTGACCAGGATATCGAGCCCGCCGGCCGCCTGGACCGCCTTGCCGACCAACCCCTTGCAGGCCTCCAGATCCTCCAGATCCGCGCCGATGGCGATGGCCTTGCCGCCAGCCTGTTCGATCAGCGCCACGGTCTCCGCCAGGGTGCCGGCGACGATCTGCTCGGCCTGGAAGCGCTTGCCCGCCACCTCCTTGTCGACCGAGCGGGCGGTGACGACGACGGTGGCCCCGGCTGAGGCCAGGCGCTGGGCGATGGCGCGCCCGATGCCACGGCTGGCACCGGTAACCAGCGCGACCTTACCGCTGAGATTTGGGCCGCCGAGATTTGGGCCACTGAGATTTGGTTGCTGGCTCATCCCCTGAAATCCTTCCCGATTGATGTTGCGGCCTTGGCCTGAGGCATGGCTAGCGCATGCCAATCCTATTTGCCATGCCCGATTAAACAGCCTGCCCCGGCTGGGCCTTCATCGCGCCGCCATAGACGAGCCGCTCACCCGCCACAGCTCGAAGCCGGGCGCAATAAGGCGGCTAAGTGCGATCGCCTCGGAACCCGAACGGCACGCCCATCGCTTCATTTTCAGGAACGAAAGCGAGGGGAACGATGGATACGCACAAGAACTCGACCCGCGCCGGGCGGAGCATCGATAATCTGGACGACCGCCGCAACGCCGTCCCGACCGACCCCGGCCACGGTTCGCCGCACGGGCGCCGGATGCCGCAATATGATGAGGAAATCCGGGGGATCGGAGAGGCTGCAAAACCGCGGCCGGCTGTGAGTCACAAATAGCAACCGAAGGCAACGCTGAATCGTGCGAAAACGGCTCCGAAGTTTTCAACCGGAGCTGTGGATAAGTTTGTGGGCAGGCGTGAGATCGAACCGGCGAAACCGCAGGGAATCAAGAGTCCCTCCGGTTTGCACAATAAATAGGCAGAAAATATAAGCCATTGATACTACAGGGGAAATATTTTTCAAAATTGTTACGTTTTGCAGTTTGCCCAGAAATCGCCATAGTTCCTGAACAGTTTGTTCGCGCGTCAATCACTGTGTACAACTCCCGCCGCGGCCGCCGATGGAAGCGTATCTCAAGGACGTTTCCTATCCCCTTGGGCGGACAGGAAATCCTTGTCGAAATCATGCACTGCTTGTCGGAAACGATCCTGGCGGCCGGGCGCGCTTCGACCGTGGGATATGGCGTGCGAAGGGTCGCGCCGCTATAGAATGACCGCCCCGGCAGACCCTCCGTCACGCCGCTTTCGATGATCCGGACCGACCGATGCAGAGCCGCTGGAACGATAATGAAGCCCGCACCCTGACCGGGCGCTATGCCGAAAGCGGCATCGGCGAGGATCTGGCGCTGAGGGTCTATACCTCACGCCTGCTGGGCCAGGATCCGAGCCTGGTGCTGCATGGCGGCGGCAACACCTCCGTCAAGACGCGGGCCACGGACCTGTCGGGCGAGGAGACCGACGTGCTGTGCGTCAAGGGCAGCGGCTGGGACATGGGCAATATCGAGCCGCAGGGCCTGCCCGCCGTGCGCATGGCGCCGCTTCTGAAGCTGCGCGCCCGAGACACACTGTCGGATGAGGACATGGTCCGGCACCAGCGCGCCTATCTGCTGGACCCCGGCGCGCCCAACCCGTCGGTCGAGACGCTGTTGCACGCGTTCCTGCCGCACAAATTCATCGACCATACCCATTCGACCGCTGTGCTGAGCATCGCCGACCAGCCGAACGCGGCGGAACTGTGCGGCGAGATCTACGGCAAGCGGATGGGCCAGGTGCCCTACATCATGCCGGGCTTCGCACTGGCCAAAAGGGCGGCCGAGGTCTTCGAGCAGGACAGGTCGGTCGAGGGGCTGATCCTGCTGAAGCACGGCATCTTCACCTTTGGCGGCAGCGCCCGCGAAGCCTATGAGCGGATGATCGAAATGGTCACCCTGGCC
>Ga0207694_10000725_pt1 | contig 29645 bp, 33 predicted proteins | sample KBSC34metaG_FD_184353 | JGI IMG/M metagenome (GOLD analysis project Ga0207694, IMG submission 184353) | Corn rhizosphere microbial communities from Kellogg Biological Station, Michigan, USA - KBS C3-4 metaG (SPAdes) (version 2) | ecosystem: Host-associated > Plants > Roots > Rhizosphere > Soil... | reverse complement strand
CGGCAACGAGATCCGCAAGAACCCGGATCTGTCGGACATGATCGCCGCGATGTTCGGGCAGGACACGCTCGACACGCTGCGCCGTGGAAAGTCGCCGGTATGAGCGGCGAGACGATCTGGTCGAACATCAAATTCGACTATAGCGGCCGCAAGGTGCTGGTCGTCGGCGGCACCACCGGCATCGGCTTCGGCGTCGCCCAGGCCTATCGCGACGCCGGCGCCGAGGTCGCCATCACCGGCCAGCGCGGCAGCGCCTCCGAATACGATGCCGACTATTCCGGCTATCGCTATTTCAAGCTCGACATCACCGGCAAGGACGACATGAAGCCGGTGGCCGACGCCCTGCCAGGGCTGGATATTCTGGTGAACAGCGCCGGTGTGGGCTGGGTCGGCGGCGAGTTCGGCACGCACGAATACGAGCCGGAGATCTTCGAGAAGGCCGTGCGCATGCACCTGACCGGCCCCTACCGCACGATCGAGGCCTGCCAGCCCAAGCTGTCGGCCAGCACCCTGCCGGGCGGCGGCAGCGTTATCTCCATCGCCTCGATGGCGTCCTTCTTCGGTATCGAAACGGTGCCGGGCTATGGCGCGGCCAAGGCCGGGCTGGTGCAGATGACCAAGACGCTCTCAATCCGCTTCGGCAAGCAGAACCTGCGGGTGAACGCGGTGGCTGCTGGCCTGACGAAGAGCGCCATGACCTCCTGGTTCATGGACGATCAGGAGATGCTGAAGCCGACCCTGGACCGCACCCCGCTGGATCGGGTCGGCAACCCGGAAGATATCGCCGGCGCAGTCCTGTTCCTGACCAGCGCCGCCGCCCGCCATATCACCGGCCAGACGGTGATCGTCGACGGCGGCTACTCCATCTTCGGGTGACCAGCTTATGACCACCAAACCGCTCGCCGGCATGACCGCGATCGTCACCGGCGCCAGTGGCGGTATCGGCTCGGCCTCAGCCGAGCTGCTGCTGCGTGACGGCGCCACCGTGATGATCCTGGCCCGCCGCAAGGACGTGCTGGAGGAAACCAAGGCCGAGCTGCTGGCCGCCGTGCCCGACGGCAGGGTGGAGCTGTTCGTCGGCGACGGCATGGTCGAGGACGACATCAAGACCGCCTTCGACCAGGCCTATGCAATCAACCAGCGCCTCGACATCGTCGTCGCCACCGTCGGCGGCGGCAACGGTTTCAAGCCGATGCTGATGCTGGATGCCCAGACCTTCCGCGACCAGTTCGACCGCAATGTCGTCAGCGCCTTCCTGGCGATCCGCTACGGCGCGCCGCTGATGCAGCCCGGCGGCTCCATCGTCTGCATCTCGTCGACAGCGGCCAAGCTGCCCTTCAACGGGCTGGCCGCCTACCACACCGCCAAGGGCGGGCTGGAGAATCTGGTCCGCGCCGCGGCGGAGGAGCTTGGCGATGCCGGCATCCGCGTGAATGCCGTTCGCCCCGGCCTGACCCAGAACAAGCGGGTCAGCTACCTGTTCACCGACGAGAAGATCTTCGGCAAGTTCCTGAACGAATTCCCGATCCGCCGCGCCGGCCAGCCGGTCGATATCGGCCAGGCCGTGCGTTACCTCGCCGGCCCGGAATCGGCCTGGGTCACCGGGCAAAGCTTCGCCGTCGATGGCGGCCAGGAGCTGCGCAAGAATCCCGACCTGTCGCACATGCTGGAGGCCAATGTCGGCGTAGAGGCATGGGCGGCGGTCAAGAAGGGCAAGATCCCGCGTTAACTTTCAATCGTTAAACCTTGAAGGAGATAGAGCCATGAGCCGTGAACTGGTTTCGGTCCGTGCCCGCGATGGCGAGTGCCCGGTGCATGTCTTCACGCCCTCCAGCGGCTCCGGCCCCTGGCCGGCCGCGATCTTCTTCATGGACGGGCTCGGCATCCGCCCCGCGCTGCTCGACATGGGGCAGCGCCTGGCCGATGCCGGCTATGTCGTGGTGCTGCCCGATCTTTACTACCGCGCCGGCCCGTACGCGCCGCTCGACCCCAAGGCGGTGTTCGCCTCGAACGATGTGCGCGGAGCCATCGGCCATCTCTATTCGACGACCGGCAACCGCCCGGCGGCGGCCGACACCGCGGCTTTCATCGCGCTGATCGATTCCCGTAAGGATGTGGCCGGAAAGAAGATCGGCACCACCGGCTATTGCATGGGCGGCGGCATCTCGCTGACCGTCGCCGGCACCTATCCCGACCGCATCGCCGCCGCGGCCAGCTTCCATGGCGGCGGCCTGGCGACCGATGCGGAGGACAGCCCGCACCTGCAGGCGCCCAAGATCAAGGCCCACGTCTATGTCGCCGGCGCCGATCAGGACGGTTCATACCCGCCGGAAATGGAAGTGCGCCTCGACACGGCGTTGACCGACGCCAAGGTCGACCATCGCTGCGAAATCTACCCGGGCGCCCTGCATGGTTGGACCATGACCGATTTCCCGATCTACAACGAGGAAGCCGCCGAGAAGCACTGGCGCGAACTGATCGCGCTGTTCAAGGCGACGCTGGGATAAGCGCCCAGTCTACGTCATTGCGAGCGAAGCGAAGCAATCCAGAGCCGTTAGCCCGAGACCTCCCGGTGAGGCCTTGGATTGCTTCGTCGCTATACTCCTCGCAATGACGAAGTAGCCTTACCGCCCCAGCATCTCCTTCGCCACCGCGACCACCTTGTCCGGCTCGAAGCCGTAGGCGCGCTGCAGCTCCGCCAGCGGGGCCGAGGCGCCGAAGGTATGCATGCCGATGATGCGGCCCTTGTCGCCGACATAGCGGTGCCAGCCCAGGGTCGAGGCCTGCTCCACCGCCAGGCGCGCCGTGATGCTGGGCGGGAAGACCGTCTCGCGGTATGCGGCCGACTGGTCCTCGAACACGTCCCAGGACGGCATCGACACGACGCGGGACTTGATGCCCTGGGCGACGAGCTTTTCGTGCGCATCGACAACCAGCGACAGCTCGCTGCCGGTGGCGATCAGGATGATGTCCGGCTTGCCGTCCGGCGCGTCGGCCAGGATATAGGCACCCTTCGCCACGCCGGCCGCCGAGGCGTATTTCGTGCGGTCGAGGGTCGGCAGGTTCTGGCGCGACAGGGTGAGCAGCGCCGGGCGGTGCTTCTGCTGGATGATATGGCGATAGGCCTCGACCACTTCGTTGGCGTCGCCCGGTCGCATCACCGTCATGCCGGGCATGGCGCGCAGCGAGATCAGATGCTCGACCGGCTGGTGGGTCGGCCCGTCCTCGCCGTCGCTCATCGCGTCATGGGTGAAGACGAAGATGGTCGGCAGCTCCATCAGCGCCGACAGGCGCATCGCCGGACGCGCATAGTCGGAGAAGATGAAGAAGGTCGCGCCATACGCCCTGATCTTGGAGAGCGACAGGCCGTTGACCGCCGCGCCCATGGCGAATTCGCGGATGCCGTAATGCAGGTTGCGGCCGCCGGGCTGGCCCGGCTCGAAATCGCCGGCGCCTTCGAACTTCAGCACCGTCTTGTTCGACGGGCCGAGGTCGGCGGAACCGCCCATGAACCAGGGGATGTTCTGCGCCAGCACGTTCAGCACGTTGCCTGACGCGTCGCGTCCGGCCAGGCCCTTGGGGTCGGCCGGATAGACCGGCAGGTTCTTGTCCCAGCCGGCCGGCAGCTCGCGATGCTGCATCTGGTGGATTTCGGTCGCCAGATCGGGGAACTCGGCCTTGTACTTGGCGAACAGCGCCTTCCAGTTGCCGTGCGCCTCCGCGCCGCGGGCGCCGATGCCGGCCTGGAAATGCTCCAGCACGCCGTCGGGCACCAGGAACTGCGCGTCCTCGGGCCAGCCATAGGCGCGCTTGGTCAGCTTGACCTCATCGTCGCCCAGCGGCTCGCCGTGGGCGGCGGCGGTATCCTGCTTGTGCGGCGAGCCCCAGCCGATATGGCTGTCCAGAACGATCAGGGTCGGGCGGCCGGTGGTCTTTTTGAATTCGCCCAGCGCACGCTCGATCTGCCCAAGGTCGTTGGCGTCGCTGACATGCAGCACGTTCCAGCCATAGGCCTTGAACCGCCCGGCCACATCCTCGGTGAAGGCCAGCTTGGTGTTGCCCTCGATGGTGATGTGGTTGTTGTCCCAGACCCAGCAGAGGTTATCCAACTCGAGGTGGCCGGCCAGCGAGGCCGCCTCGGACGCGACGCCTTCCATCAGGCAGCCGTCGCCGCACACGGCGTAGATATTGTAGTCGAAGATCTCATAGCCCGGCTTGTTGTAGCGGGCGGCCAGCCATTTGCGCGCCATCGCCATGCCGACGCTGGTGGCGACGCCCTGGCCCAGCGGGCCGGTCGTGGTCTCGACACCGGAGACGAGGTGGTATTCGGGATGGCCTGCCGCCTTGCTGCCCATCTGCCGGAACGTCTTTATGTCGTCCAGGGTGATCGACGGGGCGCCGACCTGCTCGTATTCCTCGTTCACCGACTGGACCTGGGTCAGGTACAGCACCGACCACAGCAGCATCGAGGCATGGCCGTTCGACAGCACGAAGCGGTCGCGGTTCGGCCAGATCGGGTCCTTGGGGTCGAAATTCATGACCCGGTTCCACAGCGTGTAGGCGAGCGGCGCCAGCGCCATCGGCGTGCCGGGGTGCCCTGACTTGGCTTTCTGGACAGCGTCGATGGACAAAGTCCGGATCGTGTTGATCGCGAGTTGGTCGAGCTGATCGGTCATGGCAGGTCCTTATATCTGGAGATTATCGGACGGTACGCACCAAGTCGGTATCGGGATCAGTAAATCGGTGAGATCGCTCCCCTGAGCTTGCAAAAAATGCGCACTGATCGCGTCGTCGGTTCTGTCGCGGAAACAAAACCGCTAAGCTGGCAAGCTGCTCAATTCTACGCGCCATTCGCGGGTAGAGTCGATGAACAAGATCATGACAATCTTGCTCAAAACCGCCAGCGCACGCCCGCGGTGATATCCTGGTAGCTGGTATTGCCTGTGTAGAAGATGCTGTCATACCGCGCGTAGAGTGAGAAGTTCGGTCCCGACGCCAGGTTGAGGCCGAAGCCGGCGCTGACCTGGTCGCGTGACGGCTTCACCCCGACCACCAGGAAATCGTCGCCGCTGACCGTCGTCACAGTCAGCTTCCGGGCGTTCGACAGCACCTCGTGCCCGTAGCCCACATGCAGGTCGGGCGTGACATTCATACCGCTGTCGGTGACGAAGGTCTGTGCCGCCGTCGCGCCGATGAAGGGCTGGAAGCTGTCGGTGTCGCGGCCGCCGGATGCGAGATCGAACCCGCGCGCGCCGTTCTCGCCGAACCCGTCCTCCGACAGATGCACGAACTGGAAGCCGGCCTTGGGCGACAGGGTCGCGTCCCGGCCGCCCAGACCCTTGATCCGGATCGGCATCGTCCATTGCCCGGCCACAGTCGCCTCGTCGCCCGAATGACTTTCCTGCGCCTTGCCGATACCCGCGATCGTGCGGGTCGTGTCGAGCCAGTCATGCGCATAGCCGACCGTACCGGTGAACAAGCCGGGACCGGCGGCAACGCCGCCGTAGAGCGCTATCCGGATGCTGTTTTCGAGCCCGCTCGACGGCGAATGCTCGGCGACATTGCTGTGCTGATAGCCGCCGGCGAGACCGAGATAGGCATCGTCCGTCACCGCCTGATCGTATCCGGCGAGGAAACCGCCCGCCTGCCCGGTATAGCCAGGCGCGGACGAACCGCCATTGACCGAGGCAAAGCCGCCGATGGCGTGGAACCAGGCGCCCCGCGCGGTCGGCGACGGCGCGTTCACCGCCGCCTGGCTGTCATCCCCGCGATGCTCGAGGATAGCCATGTTGGCCGACTGGGCGCTCATGATCGCGATGCTGGTGGCCGCCGTGTAGATCGTGTCGTTGGTCGGCACCACGACCACCGGCTTCGGCGTGCTGCTGAGCTGCAAGGTCACGTCTTTCGCGTCATAGAGCACGGTCTGATCGAGGCCGCTGGGATTCGTGCCGGTCACGCTGGAGAACTTGCCGGTGACGCTGTTCGCGGTCAGCAGCTTGTATGAGGTTGCGTGATAGACACCTGGGTCGAAGATCAGCGCCAGCTTGCCGTCCAGGCTCGCCGCGCCGCCGATGCTGAGGCGCGACGCGGCGGTCGGGCTGATCTCGATCGACAGCGTGCCCGCGCTGCCTTGAGTGAAGTCGCCGCCGACGGTGAGCGTACCGAGGCGGCCTACCGCGACGACCCCGCCTGTATTGGAAAGGGCGCCGCCGATCGTGCCGAAGCCTTTCAGCGTTCCGCCGGCGACCATGACATCGCCGCCCAAGCTGGCGTCGGGCTCGGCACTCGTGCCCAGCGCGACCGCGCCGGCATCGATCGTCGTGCTGCCGGTGAATGCACTGCTGTCTCCGGTGAGGGTCAGCGTTCCGACGCCGTCCTTGACCAGCCCGCCGCTGCCGCCGAGCGAGCCGGCGAACGTCGTCGATCTGCCATCGTCGAGGGTCAGGGTATTGCCGCCGGTCACGGTGAGGGTGCTTCCGGCAACACCCGCCAGATTCTGGACTGACTGCGTGCTGAACGCCTCATAACCCGCGGCCGCGGTCGTCAGCCTCAGGCCCCCGCTGCTCGCGATCGAACCGCCCGCCCCCACAGCGACGAGACCGTCCGCGATCGTTGTCGTCCCGCTATAAGTACTGACCCCATTCAGCGTCAGCGTGCCGCCGCCCTTGACGACGATGCCGCCGGTGCCGGTGAGCACGCCCTGGAAACCGCCCGAGTTCGGCGTGTCGATCGTCAGCGTGCTGGCGCCGAGCGCCACGCTGGTCCCGCCCACGCCCAGGAGCCCCTTGATCGTCTGCTTGCCGGCGGAAATGTCGAAGCTTGCCCCCGCCGTATCGAGCCGGACGAGACCGGCAAGGGAGCCCCCGGCGCCGATCGCCAGCGTGCCGCCATGGATGTCCGTTATGCCCGTATAAGTGTTGGCGCCGGTCAGCGTCACGGTGCCGGCCCCGGTCTTGTCCAACGCGCCGGCGCCCGCCAGCACGGCGCTGACCGTGCCGGACTGCACCCCAAAGGTGCCGGAGCTGGACAGCGTTCCGTTCTTTATCGTCCCGCCGGTCAGCGTCAGTCCGCCGTCCTGCGTCTGAGTCGTGCCACCGAGATCGAGCGTCCCGCCCGATACCGTGACGGCGCCCGCCGCGCTCCCCAGCGTTCCGGCGCCCGAAATTTGCAGCGTACCAGCCGCGACCGTCAGGCCGCTCTGACTATTGGCCACCGACAAGACCAGCGTTCCCGCCCCCTGCTTGGTTATGGCGCCGCCTGAAAGGGCGCTGGCGAAGGTCACGTCATTGCCGTTGGTATCGATTGTCCCGCCGCCGGCGCCGATCGCATTCAGCCGGCCGGAAATATCGGTTGTGTTGCCCGCGGCCCATTGCAGCCCACCGCCGTTCAGCGTGATGTTGCCGGTCCCGAAATTGTTGGACGTCGAGAAGTTTATCAGGCCGCCGTTGATGGACCACGGCGCGGCTGTCGTACCTGCGCCGGTCAAGGTCCAGGTACTGGTGCCGGTCTTCGCGAGCTTGCCGAAGTTCTGATACTGCGCCCCGATTTGCGTGACATCGAAGCTGGCATTGGCGCTGCCGCCCAACTGCAGGGTGTCGGCGGCGCTGAAGGCCACCACGGCGCCGGTAATGGTCGAGCCCGACTGCAACTCCAGCACGTTGACACCGCCGGTGAACACGATGGCGGCGCTCGACGATCCGGCCGCGCCGCCGACGCCAGTCGCGCCGGCTGTAGTTCCTGCGCCCCCCAACCCGCCTGCGCCACCGACGCCGCCGGCTGCCCCGGCGATGGTCCCGCTATTGAAGATCGTAAGGTCCGAACCCGAAATACCGACGCCGGCTGAACCACCATTGCCGCCATTGCCGCCGGCGCCGCCAATGCCCGCAAGGCTGGCGCCGCCGAAGCCGCCACTGCCGCCATTCCCCCCCGCGCCGCCGACGATGCTTCCGCTATTGGTTATTGTCAGGTTCGAGCCCCCGATGCCCACCCCGCCATTGCCGCCATTGCCGCCATCACCCCCGGCGCCGCCGGCGAGGATAACGACGGCCGCGGCTGCCCCCGAGCCGCCTGAGCCGCCGCCACCGCCGACGCCGCCGCTGATCGTTGCGCTGTTGACGATGGTGGGCGCGGCGGTGGAACCCGGCCCACCGTCGCCGCCCGGGCCGCCAGCGCCGCCGGCGATCCCGGGGGCGGCCCCGTCAGCGCCATTGGGGCCAGGGGTACCCGGTGTGCCCTGGCCGAGAGCCGCGTTCGAAAGACAGATGACGAGGAGTGCCGCCGCGACTACGCCGCGCTTAAGCGACGCCGCGGCCGATGCGTGTGCCTGAGACCCATCCATCGCGCTCTGCCCGCCGAGGCTTTTGAAATTTTGGAGCCAGGCACGGAAGTCGTCGTAACGTCCTATACTCATCCCCCAACCCTCGCGGTTCGCGATTAACGTCAATTCGCATTTCGAGGGAAAATGCTGTGAAACTATAGTCAGGTCAACGACATAAATTTCCAAGAAATTATCTAAAATATAATTTATGTCCTCGATCGACTATATTCAGCTCCCGCCTTGTTTCAGCCCGCCCGTTTCAGGCGCAGGGCCGACCAGTCGGCATCGATGGCGATCTGGCTCACCGTATCCAGCCCGAAGCCGGGCGCCGCCGCATGGATGACGTCACGGCTGAGATCGGCGGCAAGTGGCGAGGTGAGCTTGGGATAGGCCACCCACAATATGGCATCGTTCCGCATCGCCTTGAGCAACGCAGGCACCTCCTGATCGAACCGGGCCCGGTCCGCCGTGAACAGCAGCACGACCTCGGCCTCGCCCGCAGCCGCCCGGGCCCCAGCCGCGCCAACCGCGCCGTCCAGTTCGGCGGAGGCGTTCAGCACCGCCAGGCGGCGGGTGCCCTTGACCTGCAACCGCTCGGCGACGGGCTTGTCGGACATTGGAGGGAACTCCCGATGCGTTATCCACAGATGGACGCAGATTAGCGCAGATAATGATTTTCCGCGTCGCCGCTTTCCGGCGATAGTCGCGGCAGCAACAGCAGCGAGCACCGGAATGAACCAACAGCCCAGGGGACGCGTTGAGGGGAAGGTCGCCATCGTGACCGGCGCGGCGCGCGGCGTCGGGGCGGAGACGGCGCGTGTCCTGCACGGCGAGGGCGCGTTCGTCGTGATCGGCGACGTGCTGGAGGACGCGGCGAAGGCGCTTGCCGGCGAGTTGGGCACCAGGGCCGCGGCCTGCAAGGCCGATGTCGCCTCCGCCGCTGACTGGCAGGGGCTGGTCGCCGCGGCCCATGAATTCGGCCCGGTGTCGATCCTCGTCAACAACGCCGCCGTGCTCGCCGTGTCGCGGCTCGAAGACGCCGAGGCGGCGGAATTCGAGCGGCTGTTCCGCATCAACCAGCTGGGGCCGTTCCTGGGTATGAAGGCGGTGATGCCGGACATGATCGCCGCCGGGGCCGGCAGCATCGTCAATATCGGCTCCGTCGACGGGCTGACCGCCCAGGATATCGGCCTCACCGCCTATGGCGCGACCAAATGGGCGTTGCGCGGGCTGACCAAGATGGCGGCGCTGGAGCTCGGCCGCCACGGCATCCGCGTCAACTGCGTCCACCCGGACGGCGGCAATCCTGAGATGAGCGCGCCGTTCCTGCCGGCCGGCATGGTGCCGGCCCAGGCGATGGAGATGCACGTGCACCAGATCCTGGAACCCGCGCGCGGCCAGCCGCGCAACAACCGGATGCGCGATGTCGCCAACATGGTCCTGTTCCTCGCCTCCGACGAGGGCGCGGGCTGCACCGCCGGGGACTTCATGGTCGATGGCGGCTACAGCGCCGGCCGCCGCTTCGTCACCGGCGCCGGGGAATGGGTCTGAGCCATGGAGGCAGGGTTCTGGCACGGCAAATGGCAGCGCAACGAGATCGGCTTTCACAACGCCGACGCCCACCCGCTGCTGGTCGCCCATTTCGGCGCACTGGCCCTGGCCAAGGGCGCCCGCGTGTTCCTGCCCCTGTGCGGCAAGACACGGGACATCAATTGGCTGCTTGCGAACGGCTATCGCGTCGCCGGGGCGGAGCTGAGCCCGATCGCGGTCGAGCAGCTGTTCACCGAGCTGGGCATCGCGCCACAGATCGCGGAAGCGGGGCACATGCGCCGCTACAGCGCCGACAGCATCGACATCTTCGCCGGCGATATCTTCGCGCTCAACCGCCAGATGCTTGGCCCGGTCGATGCGATCTATGACCGGGCCGCCCTGGTCGCCCTGCCCGACGGCATGCGGCCGCGCTATGCGGCGCACCTGGCCGAAATCACCGGCAGGGCGCCGCAATTGCTGATCAGCTTCGACTACGACCAGAGCCTGCTAGACGGCCCGCCCTTCGCAGTGCCCGGTGATGAGATCGCCGGGCTCTACCGGGATACTTATGAGCCGGGGCGGCTCGGCAGCGCCGCGGTGGAGGGCGGCCTGAAGGGCAAGTGTCCGGCGGATGAGACGGTGTGGTTGCTGAAGCCGCGATAGGCCCGCCTACGCCGTCTTGGCCGACTCCATGACTTGGAAAGCGTGGTCCACTTCGGGGCTGGGCGCGAAGTCTTCCATCTCGAAGATCTGGCGCAGCTCCAGCACGTTTCCGGCATCGGCCGGGCAGCGGCAGGCCCAGGCGATCGCTTCCTCGCGCGTCTTGGTCTGCCAGATCCAATAGCCGCCGATCACTTCCTTGGTTTCGGTGAACGGCCCATCGATCACCATGGGCTTTCCGCTGTGGAATTCGATGCGCGCGCCTTTGGCCGGCGGCTGCAGCCCATCGCCCGCCAGCATCACGCCGGCCTTCACCAGCGCCTCGTTGAACGCCGTCATAGCCGCGATCGCCTCGTTCGAGGGCATCGCGCCGGCTTCGTAATCCTTCTGGTTCGGGATCATGAAAACAATGAAACGCATCGCCGTGCATCCTTCCGTCAGTGGCGGCCCCTGCCGCCGGGAAAGGGACGTTCCCCTACCCTCATGCCGCTACGACGAACGGGCATCGGCGGCGCCGACATCCGGGTGGCGTTTTTTCCGGCGGCCGGCCTTACGGCTTCCCGGCCGCCGCCAATGCCTTGATCAAGGCCGCGCTCGCCCCCGCCTCGCGCAGTGTCCTTGCCGGGATGACCACCGCCTGCTCGCACGGCTTCACGACATGCGGCAGGTCGAATTGCACGGCCAGCCCGCCTTGCCCGGCATCCAGCCACACCATCATCGGCGGCGGCCCGCCGGCCGCCATATCCGTTACGGCTTCCTTGCATTGCTTGAGGTCGTCGCCGGTTGCGCCGCCCGCCGTGTAGCCCTGCATGTAAAGCTGGAACAGGCGCGGCGATGACAGGGTGACGATCCTGGCGCCGTCGCTCTGTTCCTCCAGCGCCTGCTTGCCGACCAGGCTGGCGGGCAGCAGAAGCGGCCAGTCGACCGGCTTGCCGGCCGCCAGATCATAGACGATCGAATAGAGGCTGGAATTCGGATGGGCCGCGCCGTCGCAGAAGAATGAGTCGGTGACGGTGAGGCTGAGGAAGCCGGGGCCCGCCATCGGCGCCGCGACGGTGCGGCTCCAGTCGTTGCCCTTGCAGTCCTTCCGCGCCTTCAGGACATCGGCGTCCAGCCGCGTCAGCGCCGCGTTGATCCGGCGCTCCGCATCGTCGGCCGGGTCGGCGATCCGCGGCATGGCATCGATGTCCTGGCGCAGCGGCGGCGGCGTTTCCAGCCGCACCGCGCGGTCGGCCGCCGCCGCGTCATGCGCCGGGCCGGCCGCGGCGAGCAGCAGGACGGCGGACAGCGCCGCCCGGAGGGGACCGGTCACCTGACGCCCGCCGGCGCCTCGACGCCGTCATAGCGGAAGGTCTGGGTGATGGTGCCTTCCTGCATGCGCGCCTCGGTCTTCAGCGGCAGGCCGGTATCCTTCGCCACCCAGATCTTGTTGTCGCTGACCTCTCCCTGATTATCGATATGCGCCGTGTACACCGCCGCCGGCTTGCCGTTGACCGCCTCATCGCCAGCCGCCGTGCAGGTCTGCCGGGCGGATTTCTTCTCCTCGGTCAGATCGGCGATCATCTGATCCGGGCTCACCGGTTCGGAATGCCACTGTCCCTGGACAAAGAAATAGGATTTGCCGTCGACGATGCGGTTTTCCATCTTCTGCGCCGGCCCGCTCCTGGGCGCCTGCACCGCCTCGACCGCGAACGGCACTTTGACCTGCGCCACCATCGCATTGAAGATCGCGTCGCACGGATCGGCGGCCTGCGCGCCGGCCGGGACTGCCAGGGCGGCGATGCCGGCGATCAGGGCCGCGGCGCTCAAGGTCGATTTCATGAACGAACTCCTTCGTGGGTTGCCGGTGCGACGATAGCAGGTTCGGTACGCGCGCCAACCGCGCCCGATCGCTCGCCGCCCGGTCAATTAACGGCCGACGCCGATAATCGGCTTGGCGGCATGCGAATCACGTTCTACCGTCCAGCCCCAGTCTCAAGCGCACGGCCGTGATCCTCGTGCAGACAGTCCGAGAGACATACCGTGCCATGAGTGAAATCCCGCGCGCCCTGAACGGCACCGAACCGCCGCCCCGTCTTACGGTGATCTACAACCCCGTCGCGGGGCAGCGCCATGGCGTGCGGCTGCGCAAGACCTTCCAGGCGCTGGAGCGTGCCGGCGCGGCGCTGACGGTGATCGAAACCCAGCGCGCCGGCGATGCCGAGCGGGCCGCGGCCCAGGCCAGCCCGGACGATGCCGATATCCTGATCGCAGCCGGCGGCGACGGGACGATCAACGAGGTGGTGAACGGGCTGATGGCCGCGCCGGGCCCTGTTCCGCCGCTGGGCATCATCCCGCTGGGCACCGCCAACGTGCTGGCGCAGGAGATCGGGCTGAAGCTCGGCTCGCGGAAGATCGCCTCCGCCATATTGGGCGGGCGCCGGCTCAACGTCTATCCGGGGCGGGCCAACGGCCGGTATTTCCTGATGATGGGCGGCGTCGGCTTCGATGCCGAGGTCGTGGCCCATGTCGACCCGGCCTGGAAGCGCCGCACCGGCCCCCTCGCCTATCTGGCGGAGGCGCTGAACCAATCCCGCCGCTATGCGTTCGAAACCTGCGGCGGCGAGATCGACGGCGCCCCGTTCGAGGCGCGCTGGATCGTCGTCTGCAACGGCAGCCGCTACGGCGGCCCCTTCATCGCCGCCCCCGCCGCCCGCCTGACCGAGCCCGGCTTTTCCGTCTGCCTGATGAACGGCGCCCGCTTCGACATCGCCCGCTATGGCTGGGCGCTGGCCATGGGGCGGCTGAAGCACCAGCCGGACGTGCGCATCCTGCCGGCGCAGCACGTGCGGGTGGACGGGCCGGTCGGCTGCAAGGTCCAGGGGGACGGGGACATCATCGCCTCCCTGCCGGTGGACATCGTGGCGGCGGATCGGTCTATCGAGCTGGTGGTGCCCGCCTAATCGCCCGCCGGGGGTAGGCGGGCGACGTCGACGACGATCCGGTGGCGGTTGTCGGGATCGACCAGGACGGGCAGGTCCCGGCCGGCTGCGGTGCGCATTTCGCGGCGCTGAGCGCTGCTGAACGACATGAGGGTCACCGCTTCCCAGGCCGGGCCGCCATCCACACCCGCCACCAGGACCGCGATGTCCCAGGTTCCGCCCGGCGCGCTGCTCGGCCCCGCCTCCCGCGCCGACAGCACCGTCGCCACGGCCGGCACCAGGCCGACAGCGGCCGGGTTGCCGGACAGCGCAAGCTCGGTCTGTTGCGGGGTGAGGCCGTTGACCAGCGCCGGCGGCGCGGCGGCTTGCGCCGTTTCGCGCCAGACCCGGGGGAAATCGGCAGCCGGCGTTTCGGGTAGCTCCCCGCGCAGGCTCGCGGCGAGATCGGCGGCGGCCTCGGGCCCGGTCGGCACACGGCCCCATTCGATCCGGAACCGATGCGGATCGGCCAGGTCCACCGTGACTGGCAGGACCATGCCGGGCCGGGGCCATTTCAGCTTCGGCACCCTGCGGCTGCTGTAATGCACCGCCGTCGGCGCAAGCCGCTCCGCCGCGATCACCCCGTCGATTTCGCATTCGGGGTAGAGGACCATCTCGCCGCCCGCATCGGGGAACGGCGAACAGGCCACGACCTGCAGCTGCCCGCCCGCCGGGTTCTCGATCGCGGTCCGCCCGCGCCTGCTGAACAAACCCATCGGCACCTCTCCCGCCTGGAAGCACGAACGGCAGATGGCCGCGCCGATAAGTTATGACAAGGGAGGACGTTGCTCTAGCGCGCCTTCAGTCGATGTATTGGTCGCGGGCGAGTGCGAGCGCTTCCTCCCGCTACCCCCGCAAACCCTCAAGCATGCGGCGCAGCGTGCGGCTCATGCTGCGTGCCGTTGCGGCCGGATCGGGGGCGTTGGCGCAGGCCAAGGCCGCTTCCATCACCGCGCCCATCAGGAGGCGAAGGACGGCGTCGATGTCCTTTGCGGCGTCGGTTCCGCTGAGCGCGTGCTTCAGCACCTGCCTGACCCCGGCCGAAAAATGGCGATCGTCGATCTCGCGCCATTTCAGCCAGCCGGTGACGACAGGACCGTCGATCAGCAGGATCTGCTTCACGCCCGGCGCGACGGCGGCGGTCAGGTAGTCCAGCATGGCCGCCGCCATGGCGTCGAGCGGGTCCTTGGCCTTGCGGACCGCGGCGGATGGCGGGGCGGCGGCGATCTCGGCCTGGACGCCGTCCAGCACCCGGGTGAAAATCTCCTCCTTCGACTGGAAGTGATGATAGACCGCGCCTTTCGCCACGCCGGCCTTTGCCGCGATGGCGTCGATGCTGGTGGCCTCGAACCCCTCTTCCGCGAACAGGCGCCGGGCGGCGGCAAGGATCGCCCCGATGGTCGCCGCGCTGCGTTCGGTCTGCTTGATCATGAGCCATGCCCTAGCACGATTGACAAACCGACTGGAAGTCGCTTATTACCGACTTGCAGTCTGTTTCTTTAGGAGAGCGATATGTCCTCCATCCTCTGTTTTACCGGCGTGCTCCTGTTCCTGCTGGGGCTTCTGACCGGCTTTGCAATCCCGAAACTACGCAGCCGGCGCATCGGCCTGTCCGCGCATCTGACCGGCGTGCAGAGCGGCACCTTCCTCACGGTTGCGGGCCTGCTGTGGCCGCATCTCGGCCTGTGGCCCGCCTGGACGGCGGCTATCGGGCACGGGCTATGGATATCGCTTTATGCCATCTGGCTGTCGCTGCTGCTCGCGGCTGCCCTCGGCGCGGGGCGCGATCTGCCGATAGCCGGGCAAGGCATCGCGACGAGCCGGGGCAGGCAGCGCCTCGTCACCGGGATGATGGGCGCAGGGTCGGTCGCGCTGACGATCGTGGTCGCGGCAACACTCGTCGGCTGGTCCTGGCAGGGTTAGCGCGCAAGTGCGGGCGGGCGGTCACGTTTTCGTGCAGGCCGCGGCGCGATGCTCCAGCAGGGTCCGTTCGCGCGCATTCGCGGTCAGCGCGGCGGCGGTGAGAAAGGCGGCGCGCGCCTCCGTAAGGCGGCCGAGGCGCTGCAGGAGGTCGCCGCGGACGCTCGGCAACAGGTGATAGTGCTGCAGCGCCGGGGCCTCGGCCAGCGCCTCGACGATCTCCAGGCCGGCGGCGGGCCCCGCGACCATCGCCACGGCGACGGCGCGGTTCAGTTCGACGACCGGCGACTGGGTCAGGGCAGACAGCTGGCCGTAGAGGCCGGCGATGCTGCGCCAGTCGGTGGTCTCGTGGTCCCGCGCCTGTGCGTGGCAGGCGGCGATGGCGGCCTGCAGGGCGAAGGCGCCGCCGCGCCCGCCCAATGCCCAGGCGCGGCTCAGCGCCTCCAGCCCGCGGCGGATCTGCAGCGCGTCCCACAGGCGGCGATCCTGATCCATCAGCAGGATGGGCTCGCCTTCGGGCCCGGTGCGGGCGGCGTTGCGCGACGCATTCAACTCGATCAGCGCCATCAGGCCGTGCACCTCGGCCGCCTCCGGCGCCAGGGCGGTCAACACCCGGCCCAGGCGCCTTGCCTCGTCGCAGAGCTGCGGCCGCAGCCAGTCCTCACCGCGGGCGGCGGTGTAGCCCTCGTTGAAGATCAGATAGACGACCTCCAGCACCGCCGGCAGGCGCCGGTCGCGTTCCTCCCCCTGCGGGGTTTCGTAAGCCAGGCCGGACTCCGACAGCAGGCGCTTGGCGCGGACGATCCGCTGGGCCACGGTCGCCTCGGTCATCAGGAAGGCGCGGGCGATCTCCTCTGTGGTCAGGCCGCAGACCATGCGCAGGGTGAGTGCCGCCCGCGCCTCTCGAGACAGCAGCGGATGGCAGGCGGTGAAGATCAGGCGCAGCATCTCGTCGCCGATATCGTCGTCGAGGCCTGAATCGAGATCGGGCATGGCGTTCTGCTCGGCTTCCAGCTCCGCCGCGACCATCCCGTGCCGGCGGGCCAGCATCGGCCCGCGGCGCAAATGGTCCAGCGCCCTGCGCTTGGCGGTGGCCATCAGCCAGGCGCCCGGGCGCTCGGGCACGCCGGTTTCGGGCCACCGTTCCAGCGCGGTGATCAGCGCGTCCTGTGTCAGCTCCTCTGCCAGGGGCACGTCGCGGAGCATCCGCGCCAGGCTGGTGATCAGCCTGGGATGCTCGTGCCGCCAGGCGGCCACGATCGCGTCATGGACGTCGCTGTTCACCACGCCGGGCTGTGCCCCCCTTTAGTTGCCCTTGGTCATGGACCCGGCGATGGCGCGAACCTCGCAGACGCCTTCCCAGCCGGGCATGTAGTCATGGTGCAGCTGCATGAACTCCTTGGCCGAGGCCAGCGCCTCGGCCGGGCCGGGCAGGTCGAAGATGGCATAGCCGCCGATCATCTCCTTCGCCTCGATGAAGGGACCGTCGGTCACGGTCATCTCGCCCTTCCCGACCGCCACCTGGCAACCCATCGCCAGCGGCATCAGCCCGCCATCGTCCAGCATCCGGCCGGCCTGGATCTCACGCTGGGCCATCTTGTGCATGGCCTCCATCAATTCGGGGCTGGGTGCGGCACGGTGGTTGGATTTGATGATGAACATATAGCGCATGGCAAAACTCCTTCGACGGCCGGCGGCGACCTCGCCATCCGATCATCCCGTCAATAGCGCGACGAACCAGCCCCGGCCGGATCGACGGCGATGACGAAAATTTTTCGGCCCCGGGCATCCTGCACCAGATCAGCTCTTCTCGGCAGCCTCGAAAACCGCCAGCTGATCGGCGAAGGCCCGCTTGAAGGCGGGCCGCGCCTCGCCGCGGGCAACATAGGCCGCCAAGCTCGGGTATTCGGCCAGCAGCCCGGATACGTTCAGCCGGCGCAGCACATGCACCATCATCAGGTCCCCGGCGCTGAAAGCCCCGTCGAGCCATTCCCCGTCGCCCAGGTGGCGGGACAGCTGGCCCAGGCAGTCGCGGATGCGGTCCTGGACGATCGGCAGGCGCTGCGCATACCAGGGCTTGTCGCGCTCCAGGATCACGAGGGTCTGGAGATCGACGATCGGGGCCTCGACCGTGCTCAGCGCGGCGAACAGCCAGGTGACGGCCCGCGCCCGTGCCGCCGCGTCGTCCGGCAGCAGGCCGGCATGGCGTTCCGCGATATGCAGCACGATGGCGCCGGATTCGAACAGCACCACGTCGCCATCCTCATAGGTCGGGATCTGCCCGAACGGATGGAGCGCCAGATGCGCGTCCTTCTTCATCTCCCGCCAGGGAACCAGCCGAACGTCATAGGCCTGGCCGACCTCCTCGAGCGCCCAGCGCACCCGCATATCGCGCGCCAGCCCCTGGCCGCGATCGGGCGACCGCTCGAAGGCGGTGATGGTGATGTTCCGCATTATCTTCCTCCGCGTTCTTCCTGCCTCAAGGACGAACGGCCGGCGGGCGTTCCGACACGCGCCGGCATTTTTCCGCGCTCAGTCCAGGATCGCCTCGACGCCAAGGCGCCGCATCTCCTCCACCCGATCCTTCATCGCCTTCAGCCGTTCGGGCGGATGCGGCTGCCAATCGGCCACCTCGCCGACGATCCGCAGCGGATCGCGGGTGCGGTAGGATTTCGTGATGTTGCCCGGGAATTTCTTGTCCGTCAGGTTCGGATCGTCCTCGAACGGGCCGGTCGGCTCCACGATATAGATCCTGCCCCGTCCCTCACCCAGGGCCAGCTCCGCGCCCCAGGTGGCCGCATCCAGCGTCTCGGTCAGATACACGAAGGCCGCTATCGCCCGCTTGCCGAAATTGGATGCATAGCCGGGCCGGATCAGGTCGCCCGGTGCCAAGTCGGCCTTGGTGCCATGGTAGAATATTCGTGCCGTCATCGATCCGCTGCTCCCTCGACAGTGAGTGCGTCAGGATGCGGATAAATCGCGGCCGGCCAATTCTTGAACTGAAGTTTCTTGTCGCCAGATTCTGAAGTACAGCCCGCCATCGAGGAGACACAGATGACGATGAGCGCCCTCGACGGCTGGCGCCGCTATATCGAAACCCGCGACGAAAGCGTGCTGCGGGCGATCCTGCATCCCGACGTCGTGTTCGAAAGCCCGGTCGTCTTCACGCCCCAGCGCGGGCGGGAGATCACGGTCAAATACCTCGCCGGTGCCGTCGCGGTCCTGGGCGGGCCGGGCTTCCGCCTGATCGACGAATGGCGCAATCACAGAGGCGCGGTTCTGGAGCTTCAGACCGAAATCGACGGCATCGTGGTCAACGCCGTCGATATCATCACCTTGAGTGACGACGGCAGCCTGATCACCCATTTCAAAGTGATGGCGCGCCCGCTGGAGGCGATCAAACTGCTCCATCGCCTGATGGGTGAGCGGTTGGCGGCAGGCTGATGCGGATGCCGGCCCTAGCAGGATGAAGAAAACCGGGAATGACGCATAAAGGCCTGCCGATGCACGCTTTCGCGACCGAGGCCGAGTGGGCGCGATGGCTGGCTGGGAACGGCGCGTCGTCACAGGGTCTCTGGCTCAAATTCTACAAGAAGGGCTCAGGCAACCCGTGCGTCGGCAAGGCCGAGGCGATCGAGGCTGCGCTGTGCCATGGCTGGATCGACGGGCAGCTCGACAGTTTCGACGACATGGCATGGCTGGTCCGCTTCACCCCGCGGAAATCCACGAGCAAATGGTCCGAGAACAACCGCCAGACGGCCGAACGCCTGATCGCGGACGGAAAGATGACCCCGGCCGGCCTGGCCGAGGTCGAGCGCGCCCGGGCGGATGGCCGCTGGGATGCCGCCTATGCGTCTCAATCCCGGGCCGCCGTGCCCGATGATCTGGCCGCCGCGCTGGACGCCTCGCCTGAGGCGAAGGCCTTCTTCCAGACGCTGAGCAGCGCCAACCGCTATGCCATCCTGTACCGCACCCACGGCGCCGGGAAGCCGGAGACGCGCAAGGCGCGGATCGGGAAATTCATCGCCATGCTCGAGCGCGGCGAGACGATCCATCCGCAGAAGCCCCGGAAGCCTTAGAACAGATGCTCCAGCGGCAGCTCCCCCAAGGCGAGCGTCCAGGGATGCTGCCGCCCCTCATAGACCGCGACGTGCGGCGGCGGAAAGCCGGGGTCGGCGAACGCGCCCACCGCCACGGTGACGAAACCCGGGATCCCGTCGGCCTCCCAGTAGACCGTCGCGCCGCAGACCGGACAGAAACGAAATGTGGCGACCCCGCCGCTGTCGCCGCGCCGCGCCCACTCAGTCGCCCGGCCCGCGATCGTCACCCGCTCCTGTGGGAAGCGCGCCTGGATGGCGAAGGCGCTGCCTGTGCGCTTCTGGCATTCCAGGCAATGGCAGATGGAAATGCGGACGGGCTCGCCTTTGCAGGTAAGGCTAAGCTGCCCGCAGCTGCACGATGCAATATGGCTGGTCATGCGCATACTCCTCTGTCAGGTGGACGTTGAACGTATCGGCGAGGATCAGGGCGCTCAACCCCACCACGCCGAGGACTAGCCGGGCGACGTGCCAGCGCCACCATCTATCGCGCAACTGCGTCCAGTGCTCCGGCGGGGCCGCGACCGGCCACCCCATGATAACCCTGTTGATCGGCTGGTTCCGTAACCGCGTGATCAACCCCGCCGCCAGAAATCCGGCCACCGCCGCAACCAGCAGACCGAACCGGGCGCCATCGTGGCGGGCCATCGCCGCGGCGACCGCCGTGACAGCGATCGTCGCCGCGCCCAACGCCGGCATCACCGGGTCGATCGTTCCTATGGCCCTCTGCTGCATCCGGACATAATCCGGCCCGCTCAGCCCCTTGGGGTTAAGGGCCAGGAAAAACCCGAACATCGCGCCGGTCAGAAGCGAAGCGAGGAGGAGATTCAGGAAGCCGATCGCCAACGCGAACATGGTCTTGCCTTTCCGGGAAACCGCTGCAATATTGATCCTAATAGTCTTAGGATTAATATCACGTCAAGAGGCGGCATGGGCGAGGAGACTGGGCGGCGCATATACGACGGAAGGGCGCGCAAAGCCGCCGCGCTCTCGAACCGGCGCGCGATCCTCGATGCGGCGCGCAGCCTCTTCCTCGAACACGGATATGCCGGCACGACGATGCCGATGATCGCCAAGGCGGCCGGCATCGCGCTCGACACCGTCTATGCCTCGGTCGGCAAGAAGCCGGCTTTGTTCCGGCTGCTGGTGGAAACGGCACTCTCGGGCGGTGAGGCCGCGGTGCCGGCGGAAGACCGCGACTATGTGCAAGCCATCCGTGCCGAGCCGGATGCCAAGCGGAAACTGAAGATCTATGCCGCCGCGCTGCGGGCGATACAGCCCCGCCTGGCGCCCATCTTCGCAGTGCTCCAGGCCGCCGCCCCACAGGACGCGGACCTCGCGTCGCTGTGGACCGAGATCAGCCGCCGCCGCGCCGCGAATATGCGCCTGCTCGCCGAGGATCTGGCCGGCACTGGCCGCCTGCGCCGTGGGCTTTCGCCAGAGAAGGCGGCGGACATCATCTGGAGCATGAATTCGCCGGAGTTTTTTCTGCTGCTGGTCGATCAGCGCGGCTGGTCGCTCGATGAGTTCGAACGCTGGCTGGCGGATGCCTGGATTCGGTTGCTGCTGGAACCGTAGGCCGCTGGGAGTTTTCAAATTGGGGGCGGAGTGAAGCTCCTTGCATACAGCCTGCCCCTGAGCGCGATCTCCACCCTGACCCTCACGGAGAAAGCCGGCAAGACGCTGCCGCTGGAAACATCGCGCATGATAGGCTATATGACCATCTAGATAGTCAGGAGCACGGAAATGGACACGATCAACCTGGCGGATGCCAAGGCCCATCTGAGTGAGCTCGTGGATCGGGTCGAGGCCGGCGATTCGATCGACATCACCCGCCGCGGCAAACCGGTCGCCCGACTCACCGCCGTGGCGAAAGCGCGGAAGCGGATCGACGCCGCCCAGCTTCAGTCGCTGACGGCAACGATGCCCCTGCAGACCGAGAGTGCCGCCGATCTCGTCCGCTCGATGCGGGACGGCGACCGGTATTGACGCTCTATCTCGATACCTCGCTGATCGTTGCTGCACTTTCCCATGAAGCGATGACGCCGCACGTTCAGGCTTGGCTGGCAAGCCAAGACCCGGCGCAACTGATGATCAGCGACTGGACAATCACCGAGTTCTCCTCTGCCCTGGGCATCAAGCTGCGCACCGGCCAGATCGCACTGGAGCACAGGGCAGCGGCGCTGGCGGCCTTCAACAGGCTGGGCGCGGAAAGCTTCACCATGTTGCCGGTATCCGGCCGCCATTTCCGGACCGCGGCAAAGTTCGCCGATCAGCAGGCGCTCGGGCTGCGCGCCGGCGACGCGCTGCATCTGGCGATCGCATCGGATCACGGCGCCACAGTCCACACGCTCGACCGGCGCCTTGCCGACGCCGGACCAGTGCTTGGCGTGCCGACGCGGCTGCTGGGGTGAGCGGCCGACATCAAGACGCGGGCATACGAAGGTCCATCCTCGACGGTCTGACTACATATCGCTGTCTATCTATTCGGCTTCAAGCGATCGAACATGCGGTAACTATTGCGAATGGTATCGCCAGCCGGTGCTTCGCAGTACGTCCTCCATTTCGTGGATGATCTCCCGGCCGGCTTGCGTGTCGCCCGTTTTGTCCTCTGGATCGGCTTCGAACAGGGCGCGCATTTTGTCCGACAGCGCCTTGAGCGTCGTATAGCGCTCTTCGCCGAGCGTCTTGCGAACGGCCAGAAGGCCCTCGTTCAGCGCGAAGAACTCGGTATCAATGTTCTTTTGAGGGAAGTAGCCGGTCCTGTCTTTGAAGGTCGGTGCGCCGAGCATCATGGAGCCTACCTTGTCCATGAGCTGGCCAATGTCCTGCGGAATATGAGGTTTATATCGCCTCATCAATTTCCACTCCTGCTCGTGCGGTGGATGCGAGGCATTGAGCGGTACGACCATCTATTGGCGCCAGAATTCATCTCGCCGCCTGCGGCATGTTTTCCAGGATAACGCGGGCGATGAATTCAGCCTTTGTCGATGCGTGCTGGATATCGTAGCCTACCGGTTCGCCATCCGAGCCGTAATCGACCATGACATCCTCTTCGATCTCGACCGTGCGGCGGGAGGGTAATGCTCGCCCCTCAACGTAGAGACTGTCGGTGGATTTATCGTAGCTCGTTTTCACGTTGCAGAACCTTCATCAGGGAAGGCGTTGTGTGGTTGCGGGTTAGGCTAAGACTGGCCGGAGAGCGAGCAATTCGACTCTGACGCTAATTCCCCTACCCTAAGATTCCGGATCATATCGAGGGGTCTGCAAAAAATTTAAATGATGCATTTCATAGTAATTATAGACCGACTGCATGACTAGACGATCCGCCTTTGCGTTAACAGTTGCACGCCTGCATTCAGGAAACCATGCTCCGTCCCTGGCCACTGCCCCCGCTTCGATCAGGCGCCAACCGTCAATGTATACTGCAGCCAATCCAAGCTCTGCACGAGATGCATTTCTGCAAAGCCGCCCGTAAGTTCGCTCCATTAAATCCGCAGGCAAGAGATCTGCAGTTGTACGTTGTGGCAGACTTACCCGACCGGTATTGCCATCGAGCATCTCTACACTCAGCACTTGTCGCCAAGCATCTGCAGGACTGGATTCTGATACGATCAGATGAGCCACGGCCGCATACGGAAACCCGAGATCAAGTAAAGCGGATGCTTGCGAGAAGCCAAAATCGTTAGGCGACTTTCCCTGACGAATAAAACTAGCCCGGACAATTTTGACCTCAACGACCAATGTCCGACTAACAATTAAATGATCGCCATCATATGGAATTATCAGGATATCTATGTCACCAGGAAATAGAGCCGATCCAACGATATCACTCGTTCGAACGAGGCTACTAATCAGAACTCCGCTGCCTCTGCGCATTTTGCGGAAGTAGTCCGGCAAGAGACCACTATAAAACAAACCGAATAGCCGTCGCTGACATACTAAGTAAGTTATAAGGGAGGATTCACTTTTTTTCTTAACGGAATGCTCTGATAAGCCAAAAACCTTTCCACCGCTGCCAATAAATCTAGGCAGGTTTTTCATCGGTATTTTGAATTCGTCCTGCATCGGCTCCGCCGGCAAAGAGCCGGCCCTATTCGCCTTTCGGAAGGTCGTAATCGTCCTCCGCGGCTAGTCTCTCCACCGACACGACGACCTGATCTCGTGCCGGTTTATACTTATCTAGCCCGCTCACTCCCACTCAATCGTCCCCGGCGGCTTGCTCGTAATATCGTAAGTCACCCGGTTAATCCCCCGCACCTCATTGATGATGCGCGTGGCGACCAATCCCAGGAACTCATGCGGGAACGGGTAGTAATCTGCCGTCATCCCGTCCGTCGACGTCACCGCCCGCAGGGCACACGCCTGGTCATACGACCGCCCGTCCCCCATCACCCCCACCGTCCGCACCGGCAGCAGCACGGCGAAGGCCTGCCAGATGGCGTCGTAGAGGCCGTGGTTGCGGATTTCTTCCAGGAAGATGGTGTCGACTTTGCGCAGCAGCTCCAGCTTCTCAGACGTGATGTCGCCGGGGATGCGGATGGCGAGGCCGGGGCCGGGGAAGGGGTGGCGGCCGACGAAGCGTTCGGGCAGGCCGAGCTCGCGGCCCAGCGCGCGGACCTCGTCCTTGAACAACTCGCGCAGCGGCTCGACCAGCTTCATCCGCATATGGGCGGGCAGGCCGCCGACATTATGGTGGCTCTTGATGGTGACGCTGGGGCCGCCGGTGAAGCTCACGCTTTCGATCACGTCGGGATAGAGCGTGCCCTGGGCCAGGAAATCGGCCCCGCCCAGCTTGGCCGCCTCGGCGTCGAACACCTCGATGAACTTGGCGCCGATGGTCTTGCGCTTGGTCTCCGGGTCGGTCACGCCGGCCAGGGCGGTCAGGAACGTGTCGGCGCCCGGCACATGGACCAGCGGGATGTTGAAATGGTCGCGGAAGAGGGTCACCACCTCCTCCGCCTCGCCGGCGCGCAGCAGGCCGTTATCGACGAAGATGCAGGTCAGCTGGCTGCCGATCGCCTCATGCAGCAGCATGGCAGTGACGGCGCTGTCCACCCCGCCCGACAGGCCGCAGATCACGCGCTGGTCGCCCACCTGGGCGCGGATGCGGGCGATGGATTCCTCGCGGAAGGCGGCCATCGTCCAGTCGCCGGCGCAGCCGCAGATATCGTGCGTGAAACTGCGGATCAGCGCCGCGCCGTGGGTGGTGTGCACCACCTCAGGATGGAACATCAGCCCGTAATAGCGGCGCGCATCGTCGGCGATGATGGCGAAGGGCGCGCCCTCACTGGTGCCGATGGTGCGGAAGCCGGGGGGCAGCTGGGTGACGCGGTCGCCGTGGCTCATCCAGACTTGCTCGCGCTGGCCCACCGCCCATTCGCCGACGGTGAGCGCACACGGCTCCTTGATGTCGACATAGGCGCGGCCGAATTCGCGGGTGTGGCCGCCCTCAACCACGCCGCCCAGCTCCTGGCACATCGTCTGCTGGCCGTAGCAGATGCCCATCACCGGCAGGCCGAGATCGAAGACGCCCTTGGCAGGGGCGGGCGATCCGCTCTCCAACACCGAGGCGGGGCCGCCTGACAAGATGATGCCCTTGGCGCCGAATTCCTTGATCCGGTCCAGCGTGGCTGAGAAGGGGATGATCTCGCAGTAAACGCCGCTTTCGCGGACGCGGCGGGCGATCAGCTGGGTGACCTGCGACCCGAAATCCAGGATCAGGATGCGGTCGTGATGGGCCTGTTCGGCGGGGGCGTTCTGTTCCATTTCCCTTGTTACATCACACACAGGTGATTCGGGAAGATGGGCCGCGAATAGGTGCTATTCCCGGGCCTGGGGCGCCGCCCCGGTCAGGGTCTCGATATCGCGCCAGCCCAGCGCGATCTCCTCCACCGGCTCACCGAAGAAGGGCTTGCGGGCGCGCAGCAGGATCTCGCCGCCCAGATGCTCGTAAAAGCCGATAGCGTCGCGATTGGTGGCCAGCGCCCAGACCAGAGCCGACTTCATGCCCCGCGCCTTCAGCACCCGCGCCAGCGCCGTCATCAGCTTGCCACCCAGCCCATAACCCTGGAAGCCGGGCAGCAGATAGAGCAGATAGACCTCGCCCTCATAAGGATGCAGGGTAGGATCGCGCCCGGCCCGCCGCCGCCCGGCGACGCCGAACCCGACGATGCCGACCTCCCGCGCCTCCAGCACCAGGGTGATCGCCCGGTCGTCCACCCGTTCCAGCCCATGGCGCCAATGCCGCGCATCCCACGCCGTCTCAACCCGCGCCAGCGACTCGGCCGAAAGCTGTTTTGCATAGGTCGCGCGCCAGGATACCGCCTGAACCCTGGCAATCTCTTCGGCATCCGCCGGCCCGGCGGGACGGATGAAAATCTCCATCGCTTATATTTTCGCCGAATGCGCGATTTTTCCAGGGGTGGGTGGCCGCCACTGGCTTCTTTTTGGCCCGCCTCTCTCCCCGTCACCGTCATGGCCGGGCTTGACCCGGCCATCCACGCGGAATGTCCGGGTGCTGAACAGGGGCGTTAAATGCTAACGGAGGGCCGTGGATGCCCGGATCAAGTCCGGGCATGACGGTCAGGGGGTAGCGGCCTCAGCAGCCTTCCGCGCGAACACGGCGGCGAAGAACCCATCCGTGTCGTGCGTCGCCGGGGTCAGGCGGATATAGGGTACAGTCGGCACATCCGGGCCGCCTTCGGGCCACACCGCCTCCCGCCACACATCGGCGGCGGAGACCAAAACGAAATCCGGGTTCGCGGCCAGGAAGGCCTCCGCATGATCCTCATTCTCCGCCGGCAGCATCGAGCAGGTGGCGTAGATCAGGCGGCCCCCCGGCTTCACCAGGCGCGACGCGCTTTGCAACAGGCGGCCCTGCAACGGCAGCAGTTCGGCCAGACCCGGGCCCAGCGAGCGCCAGCGCTGGTCGGGGTTGCGGCGCCAGGTGCCGGTGCCGCTGCACGGGGCGTCGACCAGCACGCGGTCGAAGCGGCCCTTGTGGCGCTTGATCCAGGGGTCGGTCTCGCCGGTGATCGGGTGGGTCTGGATATTGTGGACGCCGGCCCGGCGGAAACGTTCCTTGGCGCGGTTCAGCCGGTTGGCCAGCACGTCGCTGGCGATCACCCGGCCTTTGTTGGCCATGGCGGCGGCCATCGCGAGGGTCTTGCCGCCGGCGCCGGCGCAGAAATCCACCACCTCGTGGCCCGGCCGCGCGTCGGCCATCAGGGCGACGAGCTGCGAACCCTCGTCCTGGATCTCGATCGCGCCGTCCTTGTAGAGCGGATGGGCCATGATCGACGGCCGGCCCTCCATGCGGATGCCGATGGGGGAGAGGTGCGAGGGTTCGGCCTTCAGCCCGTCGGCATTCAGCCGGGCGACGACCTCGTCGCGCGTGGCCTTCAGCACATTGACGCGCAGGTCCAGCGGCGCGGGATGCTTCAGCGCGTCCATCTGCGCCTCGAACTCACTGCCCAGCGCGCGTTTGAGTTCAGCCTCCGCCCAGTCCGGACATTCGGCGCGGACGATGTCCGGCATCTCCGGGCTTTCCAGGCTGCGGCCCTCCAGCCGCTTGGCCAGCGCCTTCTCCTCACCCGACAGGGGCTTGGGCGCGTAGGGCCCGCCGGAGAACAGTTTATCCACCCGGTCCAGCGCCTGGCCTTCGCCGATCAGCAGGTCGGCCAGCATCAGGCTGGTCGGGGTCGGCTCGGACCCGGCCTTTTGCAGCCGCCAGGTCAGCCGCGCCCGGCGGCGCATGGCGCGATAGACCGCGGCCGAGATATCGGCGCGGTCCTTCGATCCGATGAAGCGGCGGTCGCGGAAATAGGCGGACACGACGGCGTCGGCCGGGCGGGGGGTGCCGTCGATCAGGCCCAGGAGCTCGATCGCCGTCGCCAGGCGGGCAGGGGGCGTCACTCGCTGGTGCGGTAGTTCGGCGTTTCCTGCGTGATCTGGATGTCGTGCACGTGGCTTTCGCGCAGGCCGGCATTGGTGATCCGCACGAATTCCGCGTTGCGCTGCATGTCGGCGATGGTGGCGTTGCCGGTATAGCCCATCGCGGCCTTCAGCCCGCCGACCAGCTGGTGCAGCACCGGGCCGACCGGCCCGCGATAGGGCACCCGGCCCTCCACGCCTTCCGGCACCAGCTTCAGAGTGTCGCGCACCTCGGCCTGGAAATAGCGGTCGGCCGAGCCGCGGGCCATCGCGCCCAGCGAGCCCATGCCGCGATAGCTCTTATAGGAACGGCCCTGATAGAGCACGACCTCGCCCGGCGCCTCGTCGGTGCCGGCCAGCAACGAGCCCAGCATGGCGGTGTCGGCCCCGGCGGCGACGGCCTTGGCCAGGTCGCCGGAATATTTGATGCCCCCGTCGGCGATGACCGGCACGCCGCTGTCGCGGATCGCCTCGGCCACGTCCATGATCGCGGTCAGCTGCGGCACGCCGACGCCGGCGACGATGCGGGTGGTGCAGATCGAGCCCGGCCCGATGCCGACCTTGACCGCGTCCGCCCCGGCATCGATCAGCGCCTTGGCCGCGTCGCCCGTGGCGATGTTGCCGGCGACGATCTGGACAGCGTTGGACAGGCGGCGCACCGCGTCCACCGTCTTCAGCACGCCCTCGGAATGGCCGTGGGCGGTGTCGACCACCACCACGTCGGCCTCGGCATCGATCAGCGCCTGGGCGCGCTCGATCGCCGCGGCCCCGGTGCCGACGGCGCCGGCGGCGCGGAGCCGCCCCTTCTCGTCCTTCGAGGCGCTGGGATGCAGCTCGGCCTTCTCGATATCCTTCACGGTGATGAGCCCGGTGCAGCGGAAATCGGTGTCCACCACCAGCAGCTTCTCGATCCGGTGATGGTGCAGCAGGCGCTTGGCCTCTTCCTTGTCCACCGTCTCGCGTACCGTCACCAGGTTCTGGTGGGTCATCAGCTCGGCCACCGGCTGGTTGGGGTCGGAGGCGAATCGCACGTCGCGGTTGGTCAGGATGCCGACCAGCTTGCCGTTAGCCTCGACCACTGGAATGCCGGAGATGCCGAAATCGGACATCAGCGACAGGGCCTGGGCCAGCTTGGCATCGGGGCCGATCGTGATCGGGTTGATGACGATGCCCGACTCGAAGCGCTTGACCCGCCTGACCTCGTCCGCCTGGCGTTCCACCGACAGGTTGCGGTGGATGACGCCCATGCCGCCCGCCTGGGCCAGCGCGATCGCCAGCCGGCTTTCGGTGACCGTGTCCATCGCCGCGGAAACCAACGGAATATTCAGCTTGATCGTGCGCGTGAACCGCGTCTCGGTATTGGCGGCGGTCGGCAGAACCGACGACGCCTGCGGCACCAAGAGGACGTCATCGAATGTGAACGCGTCCCGGATTGGCATTTCTGGACTCCTAAATCTCTGCCCGGCGGCGGATGGTCGGTGCAATATGGTGCCTCGGAAGCGTTTCCGGTACCACGATTCCGCCGTGAAATGCGCTGCACTATACACTGGCGGCCCGCCATGTGAAGAAACGGTGACAGTGGCCGCTATGCTCGAAACGGACTGGACTTAAGGCCCCGACTTCATTATATACCGCCCGTCGATTGCTTGGGCGTTGGGCCGAATTCGCGGTCGCACCAGCATGGTCTTCGTTAGCGAGTTTGGCTTCTTGTCGGTCGTTTCCGCCCCGTTCGTTCAGGTTCCGCAAGTCCGAACTTTGACCGCTCCGGCCCCCCGTTGCTTCTGTGACTTCATACTGGCCAGCAATGCGCCGGTCTCGACGCATGCTCGCAGGCATACTCATCCGAATACTCCAAACAGCCGACATTTTTGAAACGAAAGGAAAGTTAATGGCGCAGAAGCTCTATGTAGGAAACCTCGCTTTTTCGATGACATCGGAAGAGCTGGGCGGACTCTTCGGGGAGCACGGCAATGTCGTCTCGGCCAAGGTCATCACCGAGCGTGAGACCGGCCGCAGCCGCGGCTTCGGCTTTATCGAATATGACAACCCCACCTCCGGCGCGAACGCGATCCGTGAGCTGAACGGCAAGAACGTCGGCGGTCGCCCGCTGGTCGTGCGTGAGGCCGAGGATCGCCGTGAAGGCGGCGGCGGTGGCGGCCGTGGCGGCGGCTTCGGCGGTCCGCGCGGCGGCGGCGGCGGTGGTGGCGGCTACGGCGGCGGCGGCGG